>CAJIAT010000410.1_pt1 | contig 33792 bp, 31 predicted proteins | sample 9199161 | NCBI WGS metagenome assembly CAJIAT01 (sample SAMEA7708281, study PRJEB35096) | sediment metagenome | biome: marine neritic benthic zone biome [ENVO:01000025]; feature: sediment [ENVO:00002007]; material: shallow marine sediment [ENVO:03000034] sea grass bed [ENVO_01000059] ... | reverse complement strand
TCCGAAGAAGCCCTCGACTCGGGCTCCTGCTTCGTCCTACCTCGTCCACTGACCGCCATGGATGGCGGGAATGCAGTGGGAGTGCCGGGAGCACTCCCTGCCCTGGACTCGTGTGGATTCAAGGAACAAGCGAGGATTCGTGAAATTGGTGCAATATCCGGGCTAGCTCCCCCATCTCGGCTCCTACTCCTCCTCGGGTACGGCGAGCGTGCCCCGAGAGCACGCCGCGGGCCTCCCCGCGTACGCCGAAGACGGGCGGCGCTGGGCATTCGTGGTCGGCTAAGCGGCTACCCGGGGGTCGGCCGGCCCGGTACGGGTTGCGGGGACACGCCGTGAATACGTCCATGTAGGCTCGACGGCCGCATCCCTGCGGCCGACGGTCCCCGCAACCCGCACCAGACCGGCCTTATCCGAACGCCGATGCAGCGCTGGGTGGGACCGTCGGCGGTCGCCGGAACGCTGGTCGCCGTCCCCGAGCTCCGCGCCCTTCTCGATTGAGACCGGGAACTCGGGCCGGATCGACGCGCCCGAACGAGGCCCCGGACTGAAGTCCTGGAGCCCCGTGCCGATAAGACCACTGCGGGACGCAGGGTGACGCACGCTCCGTGCCCGCACATCGGCGGAGGGAGGCGAATGAGACATCGGATCGACGAGATCGGGGCGATCGGCCCCGAGCATCGCGAGAAGCTAACGAGCGCGGGTATCGAGACCACCGAGGCGCTGCTCGAGCGGTGCAGCGATCGGGGCGGCCGGCTGCACCTGGCCCGTCAGACGGGCCTGCGCGAAGCGCAGCTCATGCGCTGGGTCGGGCTCGCCGATCTGTTCCGCGTCGAGGGCGTCGAGTCCGAGTCTGCAGCCCTGCTGGAGGCGGTGGGCGTCGAGACCTCCTCGGCACTCGGGACGCACGAGGCGGAGAGCCTCGCGGTACGCATGCACGTGGTCAACGAGATGCGTCGGCTCGCCCCGGCCACCCCCTCCTCGAAGACCCTGACCGCATGGATCCACCAGGCCCGGGAGCTCTCGCCGCGCGTCGGGTGGTGAACGCCGCTCGCTGAGCCGGCGCCACGGGCGCCTCCCCTCGGGGCACAACCGAACGAGGTTCACCCCACGCGGAGCGCCTGCTCGGTGCTCCGTCACGAACGCCAGACGTCGCCGACACATCGCGGACAACGACGTCGAGACCGTGGCTCGCGAGTCCCTCGGCCGTCCCAGATGCCGGCCAACCCCTGCCGTCCCCGGCGCGCCGCGGCCCCTCGCGTCCCCCGGGGCTTTGCACCGGCGCACCGCGCCGGTGTAGAAAAGGGCCGGGATGCGCAGGATATGGAGAGCCGCCTGCTCTGCGGTGCTGCTGGCTATCGTGGCCACGGCGTGGCCGGCGGCGGCTGATCGCGGCCCGGGCAACCTTCCCCCGCCGGAGATCGACGGACCGGTCGAGGTCGAGGTCCTGGTCCGAATCAACAAGACCTACAACGTCAACACCCTCGACGAGACCTACGTCATCGACGGCTACGTCGAGCTCGAGTGGACCGACCCAAGGCTGGCCTTCGAGCCCGCGCCCGGGGCGCCGGACGCGATCAGCTACCAGAACGCCCTCGCCGAGGAGGCGATGGGGCACGAGGTCTGGACCCCGGTCATCGAGTTCATCAACGTGGTCGGCGTGCCCGAGATCCCGAACCAGGAGATCCTCGTCCAGCGCTCCGGCGAGGTCAGACACGCTTTCCGATTCCTCGGGACCTTCGCCTCGGAGATGGACTTCCGCCGCTACCCCTTCGACACGCAGACCTTCCGCCTTCAGATCGAGTCCTTCGTCTACGAGCGCGCGCGCCTCGAGTTCGTCAACCCGGACGTCAAGCTGGCAGAACGACACGCGTCCGACCAGTGGGAGATCCGGAACGAGAGCGCCTACATCTGTAACCAGCGCTACAGCGCCCTCGCGGACGGCGAGGTCTACTCTCGCTTCAACGTCGACGTGACCGCCCGCCGTCTGCCGGGGTACTTCGTCTGGCAGATCTTCATCCCGCTGATGCTGATCATCGTGACGTCCTGGTCGGTGTTCTGGATCGAAGGGCTGTCCGAGCGCCTGGGCACCGGATGCACGCTGATGCTCACCGTCGTCGCCTTCAACTTCTTCGTCGCCACCCTGCTCCCTCGCTTGCCGTACAACACCTTCATCGAGATCGTAATCATCTCCGGCTACATCTCCATATTCCTCTCGATCGTCGCCATCCTCACCGAGGGCTACGTCCGCCGGCAGCGGCGTGAAGCGGCCGCCGACCGGCTCAACGTAACGTTTCGCTGGCTCTTCCCCACCGCGTACGTCACCGCCATGGTGGTGCTCGCGAACGCCTTCCTCGGGGGAGCGCCTGTGACGCTCGCGGAGGAGCCGGGCGTTGGCACGGCACCGGCCAAAGCCGTGGAGTGGTGCCCCGAATCGCGCCAGTCGAATTCACCTGATTCTCTGGCTGGCGACCCGCGCCGCGCCTCTTGAGCGGACGAGCGAGGAGACGAGAGCATGTCCGAGGTCCACGAGTTCGCCGGGCACCGCGTCGCTCCGCACCGCCCGCGCCCGGTGCTCGAGGCGCTGCTGGTCGCCGGCGGCCTGTTCGTCGCCGTGTTCACCGTGTCGCTCTTCATCTTCGAGCGCGGCAACGCGGCCCAACGCGGCGAGGTCCAGGAGGGCCTGATGCGCTCGGCCAGCATCGCGGCGCTGCTGATCGACGGCGACGCCCACCGAAGCTTCCTGTCGCGAGAGCAGGAGGGCTCCGAGGCCTACGCCACCGCCATCGCGCCGCTGGCGAGCATCCTCGCCGACAACGAGGACCTCAGGTACATCTACACCCTCGTCAGCGTCGACGGGTTGCCGCACTTCGTTCTCGACCCGACGCCCCCGGGAGTCGACGAGGACGAGGACGGAGTAGAGGACAAGTCGCACGTGATGGAGCGCTACGACGCTCCCTCACCGGTGTTGGTAACGGCGCTCGAGAACTGCGCGGCAGGATCCGGGGCACGCTGCGCAGCGGCGGCCGAGGAAGAGCTGTACACGGACGCCTGGGGCACGTTCATCAGCGCGTACGCGCCCTTCTACGACAGCGCCGGCGAGTTCGTCGGCCTGGTCGGTCTCGACCTCAGCGCGGAGAACTACCTCGGGCGGCTCGCGCCCCTCGAGCGGGCGACCGACCGGGCGATGGTGACCGGCTTCTTCGCCTCGTTCCTCATCGGCACGTGGATCTGGTTCACGCGCAAGTACTTCCTCGTCGTCAGCCGGAGCCGCATGTCGATCCTCACCGACCTCAGGCGTGCGGCGGGAAGGATGCGCGGTCGTGGACATGCGCCGCCCATCTAGATTGGTGATCGCAAATATGCGCCAACCGTGTAGCCTTCGCGCCGCTCGGCCATGATGAACCCCTCCCTCGGCAACGGCTCCGTGCGTTGCCCTACCTCCTGCATCCCTGCAGTCGTGTCCCTCCCCCAGATTTGGGGAGGGAACTCCCTTAGACCCGGGAGTGATCGACATTTCTGCTCACGTATTTAGTAGGGTGTCCCCGACGCACCCGGTGAAGGCAGCGCCTTGAGCGCCGAGACGCCCACCGACGTCGCGGTGTCCGGCACCGGCACGAACGCCCTGCTCACGGGATCGGCGGTCATCGCGAGCGCCTTCCTCGTGTCCGTGTCGATGGGTTTCAACGTCGTGCTGATTCCCACGCGCCTGGCGGACATGTCGGTCAGCGAGTCGCTCATCGGCGCGCTGATCGCACTCGACGGAGCCGCCGGCGTCGCCACCGGATTCGGCGTCTCGCTACTCGCGCGGCGCCTCGGCATCGTCCCGGGCCAGATGGTGTCGACGGCCCTCGCGGTGACCGCGCTCCTGCTCCTTGCGCAGACTCAGAGCCTCGCCGCATGGGGTGCGCTGATCTTCACGATAGGGTTCGGGGCGGCGGCGTTCTGCCTGTACCTGCAGACCTGGCTCGCCCAGCTCCATCTCGGTCGGCACCGGGGCCTCGTCACCGGGCTCCTCGGCACGTCGATGTCCCTCGGGCTCGCCGCGGGCCCCACGCTGTTCAGCCTCGTCGAGCGCCAGGGGGAGCGAGTCGGCGAGCTGCTCGTGCGGGCCGCGGAAGCGATGGGCCTGGCGGACCCGATGGCACGGGCCACCGCGCAGACCGCCGCGGAGCTCACCGCGAAGGCCACCGCACAGGGTCCGTTCGTCGTGAGCGCCACGGTCGCGGCGCTGGCCGTCGTGCCCGTCGTCCTCGTCGCCCGCCTCGCTCCGCGGCTGGCCGAGGAGTCGGCCGGCAGCGTGCTCGACGCGGTGCGCGAGGCCCCGGTGATCATGTTCGCGGTGATGATGTCGGGCGCGACCTACATCGGGATCGCCTCGTTCATCACGATCTACGGGCTGCGCAACGAGCTCGGTCTCGCCGAGGCGGCGCTCCTGCTGACCGCCTTCAACCTCGGCGCCCTGTTCCTCGAGGCGCTGTTCGCCTGGATCTCGGACTTCTTCGACCGGCAGCGCGTGCTCGTGGCGATGGTGTTCACGAGTATGTGCTGCGCGGTCTACCTGCCCATGGCCATCTACACCGACTATCGACGCTGGGTGCTGCTATTCCTGTGGGGCGGGGTCGTCGGCGGGATGTACTCGATCAGCCTGACCATGACCGCGCTGCGTTTCACCGGCGCGCGCAGCGTCGTCGGCAACGCGGCGCACGCGACCATGGAGAGCATGGGCGCGATGATCGGACCGATCATCGTCGGCGTCGCGATGCACATCTTCGGCAGCGACGGACTGCCCTACGCGATCCTGCTGATCTCGGTCCTCTACTACCTCTACGTGCTGAGCCAGCACGAGATGCTGTAGCGGACACTCGCGGAAGTCCCTCGCCCGGGCGCGGTCGTGTCCGCGCGGGCTCGTGTGGGGTGTGCCCGTCGGAGCACGCTCCCCGGCGAGCTCGGAGCCGGGCGAGCACCCGCGGCCCGCCCGCCAGCGCCCCGGGGTGCTTCGCCCCGGGCCGGCGATTCGGCCATACTGAGCGTGGCCGTAGCACCGGCGCCGAGGTTCTCCCATGGCGAAGCACTCCGGGCCGAGATCGGACTCATCGACGACCGAGCGCGACGCCATGCAGATCGCCCGGTCGATCCAGCGCCCCGGGCAGAGCAAGGAGCAGACCCGGCTCATCGCGCGGGGCATCGAGCAGGGGATTGCGCAGTACAAGCAGAAGGAGAAGACGAGAGCGCGCGAGCGAGAAAAGCAGCGCAGGCGCTCCGCGCGCGAGGCAGCGGAACCGTCGCAGCCCACCTCCGAGTCCGCCTCCGGCCTGGACCCGGACCGTGAGCCGCAGGCGGTCGAGGCCGGCTATCGCCAGCACTGGCTGCCCTGGACCCTCCTCGCGCTGACCTGGCTGGCGATCGGTGCCTACCTGGTGCTGGTGCGCTGATTCGCAACGCAGGGCCCGCTCGCTGGGCGCCCGAGGCGCCCGTCCACGAATTGATCAGAGGTTCCCTAGAGCCCTCGAGCCGATAATCGCCGGCCGGGAGGCGCGGGGGGACCCGGTGCAGCCTTCGCCCGCTTCCAGCCTCGGGACGGCGATGCTATATCGTGGCGCGCAATCGCGCCGACCCGGAGGGTGTAGACGATGGCGACCGAGAGCAAGGAGACCCCGCTCGGCGAGCTCAGCCTGCGCACGCTCGCGATGCCCGCGGACACCAACCCGGCGGGCGACATCTTCGGCGGCTGGCTCCTGTCGCAGATGGACATCGCCGGTGGCCTCGCGGCCAAATCGCTCTCCCAGGGACGCGTCGCAACCATCGCGATCGACGCGATGACCTTCCACCGTCCCGTGTTCGTCGGAGACGTGCTCTGCTGCTACTGCGCGCTCGAGAGGGTCGGACGCTCCTCCATGCGCTACCGGATCCAGGCGTGGGTGGTGCGCGGCGCCGTGGAGGACGAGCGGTTCAAGGTCACCGAGGGCGTGTTCACCTACGTGGCGATCGACGACGACCGCCGGAGCCGCGCCGTGCCGTCAGGGAGGCGTCGGTAGGGTCGGTCAGCCGCCGGCGGCCCGGTCGAATGCGGCGCGAAGCTCGTCGTCGCCCATCTCCTGGCCGAGATAAGCCTCGATGACTGCGTGGTCGTCCTTCACCTCGTCGGGAGTCCCTTCGGCGATCTTCTGGCCGTGGTCGAGCACCGTCACGCGCTCGCAGACCTCCATCACGACCCGCAGGATGTGCTCGATGATCACGACGGTGAGCCCGTAGCGCTCCTTGAGCGCCAGGACGATCCGAAGGAGGTTGTCGACGTTGATCGGTGAGAGTCCCGCCGCCGGCTCATCGAGCAGGACCAGTCGCGGGCGCATCGCCATCGCGCGCCCCAGGGCGAGGAGCCGGCGCTGACCGATCGAGAGCTCCGAGGCCGGGAGCTCGGCGTAGTCGCCGAGCCCGATGAAGGACAGGAGCTCCATCATCTCCTCTCGCACCCGGCGATCCTCCTCGTGGGTGCGGCGAAGGCCGAGCATCGCCGGGACCGCCCCGTAGCGCACGTGCACGTGGTGGCCCACCATCAGGTTCTCGAGCACCGTCATCTCCGAGAACATGCGCAGGAGCTGGAACGTGCGCGCCACCCCCCGTGCCGCGACGCGGTGGGGCTCCTCGCCGGTGATCTCCTCGTCGAAGAGCCACACGCGGCTGTCGCGATCGGGCTTGTAGATCCCCGAGACGAGGTTGAAGAAGGTGCTCTTGCCCGAGCCGTTCGGTCCGATGAGCCCGCGGACCTCCCCTTCCTCGAGCTCGAAGTCGAGCCGGTCCACGGCCCACAGGCCGCCGAAATGCTTCGAGAGCTGCTCGGTCCTGAGAATCATTCCCGGGCGTTCTCGGCGGCGGCGCGCTCGCGCAGCGCGATGAACCGGCGGGTGACGATGAAACGGTCGATGAGACCGCCGATTCCCTTGGGCATGAACAGCACGGTGAACACGATCACCGAGCCGAACAGGAGCAGCGAGTAGTGGTAGTAGTCCTTGGTGATGTCGTACACGATCGTGACGATGATCGCGCCGATGATCCCACCCCATATGTGCCCGAGCCCGCCGAGGACGACCATCAGGAGCAGGGTCACCATCTCGATGACGGTGAAGTTGCGCGGATTGAGATAGCCCGGAAGCATGTGTGCGTAGAGCGCTCCCGCGAAGCCCGCGTAGGTGGCGCTGATGACGAACGCGATGAGCTTGTGGCGGCGCACGTCGACCCCGGCCGCGGCGGCCGCGACCGGATCCTCGCGCACCGCCATGAAGGCGCGCCCCAGCCGGGAGCGCAGGATCTGGAACGAGAAGTACACGCCGACCAGCATCGTCGGCATGACCAGGTAGTAGTACTTCTCGTAGGTGTCGAAGCGGAATCCGCCGATATTCGGGGCCGGGATCCCGCTGAAGCCATTCGTCGCCCCGAGGTACTCGGTGACGCTGATGAAGATGCGCACGGACTCCCCGAGACCCAGGGTCACGAGCGCGAGATAGGCCCCTTCCAGCCGGAAGGACGGGACGCCGACGACGACGCCAGCTGCCATCGCGGCGAGCACGGCAATCGGCACCGAGACCAGGAACGGCATCCCGAACTTCACCGACATCACCGCCGAGGTGTACGCGCCGATCGCGTAGAGCCCCACGTGACCGACCGTGACCTGCCCGCAGAAGCCCTTGACGATGTTCAGGCCCACCGAGAGCAGGATCATCACGCAGATGAAGTTCGCGAGGTAGACGTGGTAGGTGTTCCCCAGCGCCCACGGCATCGGCACGAGGACGACGAAGGCGATCGCCCACGGCACGAGCGGATGGATCCGCCGCATCGCCGCGAGGGAGCGCTCTACCGTCTCGACGAGCTGCAAGCTGCCTGCATGGTTCGCCATCGTGTCTGCCCGTGCTGAAAAAGGGGCGGCGAGCGGACGAGCCGCTCACCGCCCACGGGCTCGCTCCGGAGCCCTGACCTCAGATGCTCAATTCTGCAGCGACTTCTTGAGCTCCATCGCCTCCTGGGTCAGGTCCTCGAGGCCGAACTTGGCCTCGAAGGTGGTCGTGCCGATGACCCGGAGCTCGTAGTCCTCGCCGCCCTTCGTGTACTCGATGAGCACCGGCGTCTTGTTGCCGTCACGGCACTCGGGCGTCGGATCGGCGCAGAAGTCGACGATACCGCCGCCGAGCGTCTGGTAGCCGCGCACCGTCGCGAGGGCGTCGCGGATGGCGGCGCGGTCGTCTGCGAGCGACGAGTCGTCGAGGGTGAGCTTCGCGCGCTCGAGGGCGACCTTGGCGATCTGCACCAGATCCCAGGCCTGGGAGAAGTCGTGGTCGGGGTTTGTGACGCCGTAGCGCTCCGTGGTCATTTTCACGAACTCCTTGACCTCGGGCCTGGGATCGGCGAACGAGAAGGCGGCGTGGAAGAACACGCCCTTGATGGCATCGCCGGACAGGATCGGCGCCGGGCGGTTCGAGGCTGACGAGCCACCGATGCGACGGACCGACGGCGGGATCCCCACCTCGTAGGACTGGACGAGGCTCCGCGCGAAGTCCTGGGACTGCGCGGAGATCATCAGCGCCTGCGGCTTCAACGCCTTGATCTTCAGCAGGTGCGGGCGCAGATCGATCTCACCTTCCTGGAACTGCTCGGCATAGAGCGGCCCCTCTCCGTGATACTTCTCGATGTACTCGAAGAACTTCTGGGCGTCCGCCTGGGAAGCGGCGTCCGAGGCCCAGATGTAGGCGATCTTGGTGCCGATGTTCTCGGCCGCGTACTTGGCCGCTGCCGCGGCGGAGAAGCGCGACGAGATCGGCACGCGGAACACCCACGGACTCCCCTTGAGCGTGATCTTGTAGTTGGTCGAGTGCGGGATCAGCATCGGAACGCCGGCCTTGTGGATGACGTCGACGATGGGCAGTGAGACGGAGCTGCACGTCGATCCGACGAACAGATGGACATTGTCCTGATACGCGTACTTGGTCGCGTTCGCCACACCGATGTCGGACTTGCACTCGTCGTTGAGCAGCTTGACCTCGACCATGTTGCCGTTGACGCCACCGGCCTTGTTGATCGCGTTGAACTCGTCGACCACCATCTGACCGTAGCGCTCGCCGGTGTCGGTCTTCATGCGCAGGCTGACGCCGATCTTGATGGTGCCCGCCGAGACGGCGGTGGCGCTCGCGAGCATCGAGGCTGCCGTTGCGGCCACCAGCGCCCGCTTCACACCTCCGCCGAGCTTCCTGGATTTCGTATTCATGCTCTCCTCCTCTGGATCTCTGGTCCCGCGACGTCGAGATGCCGCGGGCGGGCTCTTCCGGCAGTGCTCGGCGAGCCTCCTCACGCCTTCACCTTCACGAGGAGACCGAGCATTCCGGTGGGTCTGACCATCAGCACGATGATGAGCAGCAGAAAGGCGTAGATGTCCTTGTGGCTGGCCGACAGGTAACCGGCCCCGAGGGTCTCGAACACCCCCACGAGGACACCGCCTATGAGCGCCCCGGGCAGGCTGCCGAAGCCGCCGACGACGGCGGCGGCGAAGGCCTTCAGCAACATCAGGTAGCCCATCTCCACCTGCACGTAGTTGATGGGTCCGATGAGCACGCCGGCACAGGCGGCCATCGCACATGCGACGCCGAAGATGAGGGAGATCATCATCGGGACGTTCACGCCCATGAGGTACGAGGTGTCCTTGTTGTAGGCGACCGCTCGCACGGCGAGGCCGAGCTTCGAGCGCGTCAGGAACGCGTGCAGCACGGCCATGAGGATCAGGGCCGCGACGAGGATGTAGAGGTATGACTTCGGCAGCGCGATGTTGCCCATGAAGATGGGCATCCCGAAGTTCACTGGATAGGGGTGGGGCGCGGCGCCCCAGACCAGGAAGGCGACGCCCTGCAGGGCAACGGACATGCCGAAGCCGCAGATGATCATCCCCATGCCTGCCACGGTGTAGCCGCCCCCGCCTCGCGTGAGCCGGCGATAGAAGGCCCGCTCGATGAACATCCCGAGCAGCCCGGTGAGGATCATCGCCGCGACGAGTGCGCCGAAGTAGGGCACGCCTTCGATGCTGACCACCGCGATGCCGAGGAACGCGCCGATCATGTAGACCTCGCCGTGGGCGAAGTGGACGATGTCGAGCCCGGAGAAGATGAGCGAGATCCCGAGCGCGACGAGCCCGTAGACGATGCCGATGGAGATCCCGACGATGATGAAATCGAGTAGCAGCTCCATCCCGCGCTCCGCTCAGGTCCCGGCCGTCAGTGCGTCAGGTCGTCAACGCCGGCGACGGTCCCACCGAGATAGGCGAGGCGCACGTTGTCGTCGGAGATGAGATCCTTCGAGTCGCCCTGGATGTGGATCACCCCGTCCCGGATCACGAAGCCGTACTGGGCGAGGAGCAGCGCCATGCGCACGTTCTGCTCGACCAGCAGGATGGTGATCCCCTCGTTGCGGCTGATGCGATTGATGTTCGCGAAGATGTCCAGCACGACCCGCGGCGCGAGCGCGGCACTCGGCTCGTCGAGCATCATGAGCTTCGGCCGCGCCATCAGCCCGCGACCGATGACGAGCATTTGCACCTCGCCGCCGCTCAGGGTGGCCGCGAGCTGGCGACGACGCTCGCTGAGAACCGGGAAGTACTCGAACACCTTCCCCATGTCCGCGGCAACCGCAGCCCGATCGCTGCGCGTGTAGGCGCCGATGCGCAGGTTCTCCTCGACGGTCATCGCCGGAAACATGTCCTTGCCCTGGGTGACCTGGGTGAGGCCCCGGCGCACGATGACGTTCGGCCGGCGGTTCTGGATCGGCTCGCCCTCGAACTCGATCACGCCGTCCCAGACGGGGAGCAGCCCGGAGATCGCCTTGAGCAGGGTGGACTTGCCCGTACCGTTGCCGCCGAGGAGGGCCGCGATCTGACCCTGGTCCACGGACATGTCGACTCCGCGGAGGATCTGAACCTTGCCGTAGCCGGTCGTGACCCCGCGAATCGACAGCATCGACGGGCCCCTGGTCAGCTCGGCCGACACGACCGCAGGGGAGAAGGATTGGGCTCGCGGATCGACGGGCCCGGCACAAGAGGGACGACGGAGCCAGCCCGCGCCGGGTCGTCGCCCGACGCGTCCGACTGCAGATAACGCGCGCAGCGCCCGTGCGGTTCGCGCATCGAGCCGCTCCTCCGGTGCCTCTCTCGCCTTCGGTCTCCTCGGTCCGGCCGAGCGCGCGGCCGGTGCGGAGACTTCTCGTATCGATGGATGCTATCACAGCGCACGGACCAGTCCATCGACGTCCGAGGCCGCTTCCGGATTCGGGTTCCCGGCCCGGACCTCTCCCGCGGCGTGTCCAACGAACTCCACCTCGGCTCGTCGCGGAGAAACCGCAAGCTCGGGGCGCTCCCGGTCTCGCACATGCCGGGCAACCAGCGTGGCACGTTCCGGGCGCCCGGGTTCACTCCCCCGGACCTCGCGCGCACGAGCAGGCCACCGTCGGCGGCGGGTAGCGGGCAGCGGGCAGCGAGCAGCGAGTCAGGATGCAACGCCTGGCGCAGCTGTGCTAATAGTGGGCGCCTCGCCATCCACGGATGCGGCGCGGAGCATGACCACCGACGGCTTGCTGCCCCTGGCCGGGAAGACCGCGCTGCTCACCGGAGCCGTGCGACGCAACGGGCGCGCGATGGCCCTCGAGCTGGCGCGTCACGGCGCCGCGGTGGCGATCAATGCACGCTCCTCGCGTGCGGAGGCCGATGCGCTGTGCGGCGAGCTCGACGCGCTCGGACAGGGCGCGATGGTGCACATGGCAGACGTGACCGACGAGGACGCCGTGGCGGCGATGATCGAGGCCGTGGTCGCACGCTTCGGCGGCCTCGACATCCTCGTCAACAACGCCGCGAACCGCGTGCAGACGCCGTTTCTCGACATCCAGCTCACGGACTGGCAGTCGATCATCTCGACCATCATCGACGGCGCGTTCCTGTGCTCGCGCGCCGCGCTGCCGCACCTGATCGCGGGCGATGGCGGAACCATTGTGAACATCGGTGGCGTCTCGGCCCACGCCGGTGCGCACGACCGCGCGCACGTCGCAACGGCGAAGGCAGGGCTGATCGGGCTCACCAAGGCGCTCGCGGTCGAGTTCGCCGAGCGCAGGGTGACCGTGAACTGCGTGGTCCCGGGGCACATCGGCGGCGCGCGGCCGCGCTCGGCGGGCGAGGCACCGCCGCCGGTCGGCGGCCGCGGTCCGCTGATCGGCCGCGAGGGGACCTTCGACGAGGTCGCCGGCGCGGTGCTGATGCTCTGCCTGCCCTCGGGCGGGTTCACCACCGGACAGACGATCCACGTGAACGGCGGGATGTACTTCCCGTGAGGGCGTGCAACGAGGCGCGGGGCGATTCCGGCATCCCGATGTCAGCCCCCGGGGCTGTCGAACGGGCATGAGTCGAAGCTCGCGGCCCACGGGGGGTCTTCGCCGGAGCGACCCCCTCGAGGCCGCTCGGGCCGCTGGTGCCGCCACGGCGGCCGAAGGCGCGCCGGACACCGAGCGCAGAGCGCCGGATACACCGAGGAGGAGTGACATGAAGCAGCTTCGTTTCCATCGCAGGCACGGTGTGTGGCTCACCGCCGCGGCGCTCGCCTGCTCCGCGGCCGGACAGGCGGTCGCGCAGGACGAGTTCCCGTCCAAGCCGATCGAGATCGTTATCCACTCCAAGTACGGCGGAGGCACCGACACCACCGCGCGCATGATGATGATCCGCACGCGCCGCAGCCTCGACGTCGACATGTACGTCACCAGCCAGCGCGGCGGCTCCGGCGCGAAGGCGCACCAGTACGCCGTCGACAAGCCGCGGGACGGCTACACCGTCCTCGCGCTCACCCAGACGCACCTGTACACGATCGCCCGCGGGAAGTCCCCGCTCGGCATCGACGACGTCGTCGGCGTCGCGCGCGCGATGGACGACCCCACCCTGATCACGGTCGCTGCGAGCGGCAAGTACCAGACGCTCGAGGACCTGGTGTCCGCGTCGAAGGAGAAGCCGCTGAACTGGGGCGTCGCCCAGATCGGCGGCACCGAGCACATCGGCCTCGCCACCTTCGCGAAGGCCGCAGGCATCAACTTCAAGGCGGTGCCCTTCGGCAGCGGTGCACAGATGGTGCAGGCGTTGATGTCCGGCGCGATCGACGCCACGCTACCGAACGTCAGCGAGGGCGGCACCCAGGTCAAGGACGGGACCTTCCGGGCGCTCGCGGTGATGGCGGAGAAGCGCCTCGCGGACTTCCCGGACGTGCCCACCACGTACGAGAAGGGCTACGAGGTGAAGACCTCGACGACGCGCGGCTACTGGGTGCTCAAGGGCACTCCCCAGGACCGCATCGACAAGCTGTCGACCGCGATGGTCAAGGCGATGAAGCACGAGACCTTCGCCAACTACCTGAAGAGCGCCGGCCTGACCGTCGACGACAGCGTCGCCGGGCACGAGGTCTGGGACAAGCAGATCAAGGAGGAGTATGCGACGGCGGTCGAGGCGCTGAAGGACCTCGACCTGCTGAAGTAGCGCGCGGCGGGGGTCGAATCCGATGTCCGAATCGGTCGACGGTGGCAAGACGTCGGGCCGGCGCGGTGGCGCAGGCCTGATCCACGGCACGGACCTCGTAGTCGCCATCGCCCTGCTCGCCTTCGCCGGCTGGGTCTACTGGCTCACGACCTCCTTCGAGGAGGTCTCGAGCCTCTTCGCACAGGACGTGCCGCCGGAGTTCCTGCCCCGGCTGCTGCTGTGGACGATCGTCCTCCTGAGCCTGCTGCTGCCCTTCGAGCACCTGCTCAAGCCCGGCGGACGTGCCCACTTCGACAAGGCGCGTTCGAGCCCCATCGGGCGCATGGCGTGGCTGACGGCGGGACTGCTGCTCCTGATCGTCCTGTCGGTCAGGTGGGCCAGCACCTATCTTGCGCTGGTCCTGGTCTGCCTGCTCCTTCCCCGGCTCTGGGGCGAGCGGCGCTGGCACCTCGTCATCCCCTACGCGCTCGTGTTCCCAACGCTGGTCATGCTGCTGTTCTCGAAGCTGCTCGGCGTGTACTTCGAGCCGGGGCTACTCGGCATCGACTTCAGGTAGCGCTTCGATGGAGCCGGTCCTCGAAGGTTTCGCGCTGATCGCCGACCCGTTCAACGTCGCGCTGATCTTCGCCGGCGTGCTGATCGGGGTGCTGGTCGGGGCGCTGCCCGGGCTCAGCTCGCCGATGGCGGTCGCGCTGCTGCTACCGTTCACCATCCAGCTCGAGCCGGTCCCCGCGATCGCGATGATGGCCGCGCTCTACTGCGCGGGCACCTTCGGAGGGTCGATCACGGCCATCCTCATCAACGCGCCGGGCGCGCCGCCGGCCGCGGCGACCGCCCTCGACGGCTACCCGATGGCGGTGCGCGGAGAAGCGGGGCGGGCACTCGGCATCGCCGCGGTGAGCAGCATCTGCGGCGGGGTGTTCAGCCTGGCCGTCTTCCTCGTCGCCGCTCCGCTGCTCGCCAGGATCGCGACCTCGTTCCGGCCGATGGAGTACTTCGCGCTCGCGGTCTTCGCACTGTCCATGCTCGCGTCGATCAGCGGGAAGTCGTCGCTCAGGAACCTCATCGCGGGCGCCGTCGGGGTCCTGATCAGCACCGTCGGAATCCACCTCACCACCGGTGTCGAGCGCTTCACCTTCGATATCCCCGAGCTCAGCGAGGGGATCAGCTTCGTGCCAGTGCTCATCGGCCTGTTCGCGATCGGTGAGCTGCTCAACCAGTCGCAGAAGCTCGACACCGTCTACGAGCGGATCACCTCCGTCGTGGTCCGCCTGCCCTCGCGCGAGGATTTCAGGCGTATCCGCGGGACCATCGTGCGCTCATCCGGCATCGGCACCTTCATCGGCATCCTGCCTGCCGAGGGTGCCACCGTCGCGGCGATCATGGGCTACAACGAGGCCCGGCGCTGGGCGAAGAACAAGTCCGAGTTCGGCACGGGCTGCCCGGAGGGGATCGCCGGTCCCGAGGCGGCCAACAACGCCGCCACCGGCGGCGCGATGGTCCCGACGCTCGCACTCGGCATCCCGGGCAGCGGCACCACCGCGATCATCCTCGCCGCCCTCATCATGCACGGCTTCCGGCCGGGGCCGTACCTGATGAAGGAGACGCCGGAGTTCATGTACGCGATCTTCATCGCGATGCTGTTCGCGAACGTGATGTTCCTGGTCATCGGCTTGCTCGGCGCCAAGGTGTTCTCGCGCGTGACCCTGATCCCGCGGACGTTCCTGTGGCCGTCGGTCTTCGTCTTCTCCACCATCGGCGCCTACTCGACCGGCGCGTCGCTCTTCGACGTGTGGGTGATGCTCGTCGCCGGCCTCGTCGGCTTCGTCATGCTTCGCCACGGCTTCGGACCAGCGCCGCTCGTGATGGGCCTGATCCTCGGCACCCTCGTCGAGGAGTCGCTCTCCCAGTCGATGATCCTGCTGGACAACGACTGGCTCCGGTTCTTCGAGAGCCCCATCGTCAACGTCTTCTTCGCCTTCACGGTCATCGGGCTCACCTGGCCCTGGCTGACGGCGCTGGTCTACCGGATGTTCGGCGTGGCCCGGATCGCGGGCGGCGACTGACTGTCCCCGTGCCCGCTCGACCGGAACGGTGAGCCTGCCGGAGCCCGGGGAGGCCCTTGCCGAGCGCATCGGCCGCTTCGCCGCAGCCCTGCGCGAGGAGCGCCCGCCCGCCGCGGTCGCAGAGGTCGTGCGCAGGCAGCTCCTCGACGTCGCGGGACTCTGCGTCGCGGCGCGCCACGAGCCCTACGTTCGCGCCCTCCTCGAGGCCGCGGACCGCGGCGGACCGTGCACGGTCATCGGTCACCCGCACGGGCTCGGGGCGCTCGAGGCGGCCCTGGTCAACGGCACCGCGGCGCACGGCGAGGATTTCGACGACACCTTCGAGGGCACACCGGTGCACGCCGGCGCCGTCGTCGTCCCGGCGGTGCTCGCCGTGTGCGAGGCGCAGCGGCTCAGCGGCACGCACGCGCTGGCCGGCGTCGCGGCCGGGGTCGAGCTGATGTGTCGGATGGCGCTGGTCACCCCCACGGCCATCCACCGCGCGGGATTCCACCCGACCGCCGTCATCGGCGCGCTCGGCGCGACCCTCGGGGTCGGCACCGCGATGGCGCTGGACGAGCGCGACCTTGCGAGCGCCCTCGGCATCGCCGGCAGCCTGGCCTCGGGAATCATCGAGTACCTGGCCGAGGGCACCTGGACGAAGCGCCTGCACGCCGGCTGGGCGGCGCAGTGCGGCGTGCGTGCCGCGCGCCTCGCGCGGGCCGGATTCGCGGGACCGCGCACCGTGCTCGAAGGCCGGCATGGCTTCTTCACGGCCTTCACGAACGGCGACGTCGAGCCGGACCTCTCGCAGCTGACGCACGGTCTCGGCACCGAGTGGCGGATGGAGGGCGTCGCATTCAAGCCCTACGCCTGCGGCACGATGGCCCAGCCGTTCATCGACTGCGCGCTGGCGCTTCGCGCCACGGGCATCGACCCGGGCACCGTCGAGTCGATCCGGTGCGATGTGGGCGAAGGAACCGTGCACCGGCTGTGGGAGCCGCTCGGCGACAAGCGCAATCCGGCGAATGCCTATGCAGCGAAGTTCAGTGTGCCCTACGCGATCGCGGTCGCGCTGATCGAGGGCGCCGCCGGCCTCGAGCAGTTCACCGACGCCAAGGCCCGTGATGCAGGTATTCGTGCGCTTGCGAAAACCGTGGGCTATCGCGTCGACCCCGAGAACGAGTACCCAGCCAACTACACCGGACACCTGCGGGTGACGCTGCGCGACGGGCGGGTGGCCGAGCACCGCCAGCGGCACCTGCGCGGGGGGCGGCGCGAGCCGCTCACCGACGCGGAGCTGGACGCGAAGTTCGAGGCCAACGCCCGGTTCGGTGGCTGGAGCGAGGGGCTCGTCGCACGGGCCCGTGACCTCGTCGCCGGGATCGACGTGGAGGACCGGCGCGTCGAGCTGACGCCGCTCCGAGGCTGATCTGCCGCGGCGCTCGTCCGGACATCTCACCGATCCGGGCGATGATCGCGTGCGGTCGGTGAGATATCGGGGCCAGCCCTTCAGCTCACGCGCTCGCTCCCGCGGATCTGCGCGCGATGAAGACGTCGCCGGGAGGCAGGGTCGAACGCGTCGCGCCGGTGCAGCACGTCGAGATTGCGCCACATGAGCACGTCGCCGACACGCCAGCAGTGCACGAAGACGAACTCTTCGCGCGTCGCGTGCGCCCAGAGCTCGTCGAGGAGCGCGTCGCTCTCGTCGACCGGCATGTCGACGATCCAGCTCCGCGGCCGGCGCCCGAGGAACAGGCAGCGGCGCCCGCTCGTGGGGTCGGTGCGCACGAGCGGGTGCCTGGCGCCTGGCGTGCGGCGAACATCGGTCACGGGCTCGTAGCCCTTGCGCAGCATGCCGGCGCTGTTGTGCGAGGCGTCGTGCACCGCGACGCGGCCCTCGATCGCATCGCCGAGAGCCGCCGGCAGGGCCTCGTATGCGGCGAACATGTTCGCGAACCAGGTGTCGCCCCCTTGCGCCGGAAGCTCGAGCGCGTGGAGCACGGCTGCCATCGGCGGCGTCTCGACGTAGGTCATGTCCGCGTGCCAGACCGCCTCGCCATCGCCCAGGTTCCCGCGCGGCACGCCATCCTCCACGACATTGGAGATGACGTTGAGCACGGGGTGGGTGCGGTGGAAAGGCTCACCGTAAGGATTCGGCCCAGGTGGATCCAGCTCGCCGAAGCGACGGGAGAACCGGATCAGCTGGTCGTCGTCGATGCGCTGCTCGCGCAGGACGAGCACCAGGTGCTCGCGCCACGCCCGTCCCAGCCCGTCGAGAAGCGGGCCTGCGGGATCGCCGGCGAGGTCGACGCCCCGGACCTCGGCACCGAGCGCGCGCCCGCTCGGGACGATCTCGATCAGAGCCTCGGCTCGCGCGCTCATCGCTCCGTGACCCCCGGGATCTCGCCGTGGACGATGCGCTCGACAGTATGCGCATCCAGGACCTCGGGGTCGATCTGCGGCCGGCGCGGCTCGAGCACGACGCAGCCGGCTTCGAAGCCGAGCGGCGTCGAGAACAGCCGGGAACGGGGCTTGAGGAAGCCGTTGAACTCCCCAGCGTTGTCTATCCGCGCGCGCGCGACGCACGCCTCCATCCAGCACCCGGGCTCGCAGGCGAGGCCGTCGCCGAGCACGGGCCTCAGGCCGACCTCGCTGATCCGCGCGAGGACCGCGTCGAGCCGCGACACGCTGCCGAAGCGCTTGAGCTTCACCTTGCACAGACCCACGCCCTCGAGCGACGCGGCGCGCTCGACGTCGGCGACGCTGCAGATCGGCTCGTCGAGCATCAGTGGAACGGTCGAGCGCTTCGCGACCTCCGCGTTCGCAGCCCAGTCCTCGCTTGCACATGGCTGCTCGAACAGCTCGATCCCGCTCGGGTCGAGCCGGGACGCGAACCGGCAGCCGTCCCGCGCGTCGAAACCCCGGTTCGCGTCGAGGCGCAACGTCGCGCGCCCCGCGACCGCGGCCTGGACGCGGCGCACGCGCTCGAGATCCGACTCGACGTCCTTGCCGACCTTGACCTTGAAGGTGCGAAAACCCTCGTCGAGGCGGGTCCCGATCTCGCGCTCGATCTCCGCCGGCGTCGACGCGTTCAAAGGCGAGAGGATCGGCAGGCGCACCGGCGCATCGACGCGGAGCAGCGGATGCTCATCGAGCATCTCGAGCGCGGTCAGGACGGCGCTCGCGGCGACCGGACTGTGCGCCGCGCCGGCCTCGACGAGCGCGGCGGCCTCGGCGAGCGGCAGGCCAACCGCCGCGCTCGCGGTGCTGCGCAGGTGCGCCCAGCCCCCCGCGCGCGTCTCCGCGCTCGAGCCCGGTGAGACGTGCCCCTCGCCGAAGCCTCGCTCGCCACGGTCGTCCTCGATGCACACGAGGAACGGCTCGAAGCTCTCGAAGGTGCGGTACGAGAGGCGGTACGGGACGCGCAGCGGGAGCTCCAGCCGACGGATCTCGACGCCAGCGATCCGACCGGCGCCGCGCCCTCGCGTCGTATCGGCCGGCCCGCACTGCGAGATCTCGCAGCCGCTCATCACGCTCTCCTCGCCCCGGGCGGGGGGCACGACGCCAGGCGTCCGCGACTCGCCGGCAGCGCGCGACGATAGCATGCGTTCGCGCGTCCACCGGGCGCGCCGCGCGAGGCGCGCGGCCCCCCAGCCTCTGGCCATCGCAGCTGATAAGCTGTCGGCTGCGCCCTCGCACGGGGGGGCGCGGGCGAGTGCAGATCACGGAGCCTGAGGAGGAAGCCGAGATGTCACGATTCCCCGACTACGTCCCGAGCGGCGTCATCCCAGCCACCCTCCTCGCCTTCGACGAGGATCTCGCGATCGACGAGGCGAGCTCGCGCCGGCACCTGCGCCACGTCGCCGCCACCGGCGGCATCAGCGCGATCACCGTCAACGGGCACGCCTCGGAGATCCACGCCTGCACCTTCGAGGAGCAGCAGCGCATCCTCGAGCTGAGCCTGGAGGAGTGCGGCGACGCGCTGCCGCTCGTCAACGGCGTCTACGCCGACGGGAGCCTCGAGGCCGCGCGCGTCGCACGCATGGCCGAGCGCGCCGGCGCAAGCGCCCTCCTGGTCTTCCCGCCGCAGAGCATGGCCATGGGCGGTCAGCTCCGGCCCGAGATGGCGCGCGCGCACTTCGACGCGATCACCGACGCGACGGATCTGCCGCTCATCGCGTTCCAGTACCCGATGAGCTCGGGGCTCGGCTATCCTTTCGACACGCTCATGGCGCTCGTCGAGGAGTTCGCCCAGATCCGCGCCATCAAGGACTGGTGCAACGACGCAGCGCTTCACGAGCGCCACATCCGCGCGCTCCAGGGTCGCGAGCGACCGGTGAACGTGCTCACCACACACAGCGCCTGGCTCCTCGGCTCGCTGTGCATGGGGCCGGCGGGCCTGCTCTCGGGCGCCGGCAGCGTGGTCGCGGACCTCCAGGTCGCGATGTTCGAGGCGGTCCAGGCGGGCGACCTCCCGGCGGCGCGCGCCGTCAACGAGCGCTACGCCCACATGGCCCAGGCGTTCTACGCGCCGCCCTTCCTCGACATGCACAACCGCATGAAGGAGTGCCTGGCGCTGCTGGGCCGTATCGAGCGGGCGATCGTGCGACCGCCGCTCGTGAAGCTCGACGAGGCGGAGATCGCGGGCCTCGCCGAGGCGCTGCGCAGGGCGGGCGTCCGGCCCGAGGGAGCGTTCCCCGTCGCCGCCTGAAGCGCCGTCTCCGCGGGCGCAGACCCCCTCCGCGCCCCCCTGCTACCCGGACTGCTACCGACGAGGCACCTGCATGGCCAGAAGGCGCAGGAACATCCTCTTCATCATGTTCGACCAGCTCCGGTTCGACTACCTGAGCTGCGCGGGCCACCCGTTCCTCGAGACGCCGCACATCGACCGGCTCGCCGAGCGCGGGGTCCGCTTCACGCGCTGCTACTCCCAGTCGCCGATCTGCGGCTCGTCGCGCATGAGCTTCTACACGGGGCGCTACGTCCACAGCCACGGCTCGGGCTGGAACGGCTTCCCCCTCAGGGTCGGCGAGCTGACGCTCGGCGATCACCTGCGCGACGTCGGCATGTCCGCCTGGCTCGTCGGCAAGACGCACATGCGCGCCGACGAGGAAGGGATGGCCCGACTCGGGCTCACCCGGGACTCGATCATCGGCGCGCGGGTCGCCGAGTGCGGCTTCGACCTGTTCGTTCGCGACGACGGGCTCTGGGGCGAGGGGCCCGAGGGCAAGTACGACCCGGGCGAGTCGCCCTACAACGCGTACCTCGAGTCCAGGGGCTACGACGGGGACAACCCCTGGGCGGACTACGCCAACGCGGGCGCCGACGACGACGGCAGCATCGCCTCGGGCTGGTTCATGCAACATGCGAGCAAGCCGGCGAACATCCGCGAGGAGGATTCGGAAACCCCTTACATGACCGGCCAGGCCATCGCCTTCGTCGACCAGATGGCTGCACGAGGCGCGGGGCCCTGGCTCTGCCACCTCTCCTACATCAAGCCCCACTGGCCCTACATCGTGCCCGCGCCCTATCACGCGATGTACGGGCGCAACCAGATCCAGGCGCCGATCCGCCATCCGAGCGAGCGCGAGGCTCCGCACCCGGTCTACGCGGGCTTCATGGATCTCGCGATGAGCAGGGCGCTGCAGCGCGACGAGGTCCGTGAGACCGTGATTCCCGCCTACATGGGACTCGTCAAGCAGTGTGACGACCAGCTCGGACGCCTCTTCGCCCATCTGGAGGCCAGCGGCCGGATGGACGACACGATGATCGTTGTCACCTCGACCACGGAGACTATCTGGGAGATCACTGGCTGGGAGAGAAGGACTTCTTCCACCAGCCCTCGGTGAAGATCCCGTGCATCGTCTACGACCCCTCGCCCGAGGCGGACGCGACGCGGGGCCAGACCTGCGACGCGCTCGTCGAGAGCATCGACCTCGCAGCGACCTTCATCGAGTACGCGGGCGGTGAGGTCCCACGCCACATCGTCGAGGGACGCTCGCTGATGCCGCACCTTCGCGGGGACAAGGTCGAGAGCTGGCGCGAGTTCGCCATCAGCGAGTACGACTACTCCATCACTCCGATGGCGGCGCGCCTGGGTGTGGCCTCGCGCGACGCGCGCCTGTTCATGGTCGCCGACAGGCGCTGGAAGCTCGTGCACGCCGAGGGCGGCTTTCGCCCGCTGCTCTTGGATCTGGAGAGTGACCCGGAGGAGCTCGTCGATCTCGGCGACAGCGCGGCGCACGCGGAGATCATCGGCACGATGTACGAGCGTCTCGGGCGCTGGGCGCGCCGCCAGTCCCAGCGCGTCACCCGCTCCGAGGCCGATCTGGCGATAATGCGTGGGGCGAGCACGCGCAGGGGGATCCTCATCGGCCTCTACGACGGCACGGAGGTGGACGCCGAGCTCCACGCGAGGTACCGCGGGCCCGTTAGACAGCGTTACGTGGCGGACGGTGCGCGAAACGGTCCAGGCAGCGCGGGTAGCTGAGGTAACGCACGACATGGCACGCATCGACATCCAGTTCACGCTCTTCTCGGCCTTCTACTCGCCGCTCATCGCGACGATGGCGGGTGGGTTCCTTCGCGATGAGGGCCTCGAGCCCGAGTGGTCGGTGTCGCCGCCCGGGTCGAGCGCCATCGCGGCGCTCGAGGACGGCTCGGCGCACGTGGTGCAGTCCGCCCTCAGCCAGGGCTTCGGTCCCCTGGAGCGCGGCGAGACGCCGGCCACGACGCACTTCGCGCAGGTCAACGAGATGGACGGCTTCTTCCTGACCGCGCGCGAGCCGGACCCGGACTTCTCCTGGAGCAAGCTCGAGGGAGCCGACGTCGTCCTCTTCAAGGGCGGTCAGCCGCTCGCGATGTTCAGGTACGCCTGCCACAGGGCAGGAATCGACTACTCGCGCATCAACGCGATCCACCCTGGCGGCGCCGCCGACATCGATGCCGCCTTCCGGGCCGGCCAGGGCGCCTACGTGCAGCAGCAGGGTCCATTCCCTCAGCAGCTCGAGGCCGACGGCGTCGGGCACGTCGTTGCCGAGGTCGGACGGACGATCGGCCCCTGCGGGTTCTCGAGCCTCGCCGCCACGCGTGAGTGGCTCGAGACGGAGATGGCGGCCGCGTTCGTGCACGCCTACCGCAGGACCCGTCGGTACATCAACGAGGCGCCCGCCGCGGAGATCGCCGAGGCGCAGAGGTCGTACTTCCCCGAGATCGACGTGACCGTGCTCGCCCGCTGCATCGAGAGCTACCAGGCTCTCGGCTGCTGGACGCCGCACGTGGAGATCACCCCCGAGGCCTACGAGGCAACGCTCGACATCTTCGCCTACAACGGGCTGATATCGCGGCGCCACCCTTACGAGAAGGTCTGCACGCCCCCGCCCGCCGGATAGCGCAACCGCAGCACCAGGAGCGGGGGCGACCCAGCCGCGGCGCCCGCTCCCTGCGCTGATCGCGCCGCGAAGGCACCACCGGTCGCCGACGTTGCGGCGTTCGGCGCCGGATGCGAAGGTTCGGTCTCAGGGCGCATCGGACGCACGGACGCGGCGCCGTCGCAACCGGAGCGTTGTCGCTCTTTTCTCCTGTGAGCGAGCTGACCATGACGACGACCGCGCAGATGACCGGGGGCGAAGCGATGGTACGCGCGGCGCTCCGTCACGGTGTCGACACCGTGTTCGGTCTGCCCGGCGTCCAGACCTACCCAATCACGGATGCGCTTGCGCAGCTCTCGAATCGCGTGCGCACCGTCGGCGCACGCCACGAGCAGGGCGCGGCCTACATGGCCTACGGCTACGCGAAGGCGTCCGGGCGCCCCGGCGTGTTCACCGTGGTTCCTGGCCCGGGCGTGCTGAACGCGAGCGGTGCCCTCTGCACGGCCGTCGCCGGATGCGCGCCCGTGATGTGTCTGACCGGCGAGGTGCCGTCGGACTTCCTCGGCAAGGGTCGCGGCCACCTGCACGAGCTGCCCGATCAGGTCGCGACGCTAGCGAGCTTCATCAAGTGGGCCGCTCGCGCGGAGCGCCCCGAGGACGCACCGGCGGTCGTCGACGAGGGATTTCGCCGGATGCTCGCCGGCCGGCCTGGACCCGTCGCGGTCGAGATGTGCTGGGACACCATGGCGAGCATGGCAGAGGTCGCCATGCCCGAGCCGACGGCCCCGCCCGCGCCCCCGGAGCTCGACCCCGACGTGGTAGAGCGCGCTGCAACGCTGCTCGCCGCGGCGAAGCGCCCGATGATCATGTGCGGTGGCGGCGCGCAGCACGCGAGCGAGGAGGTGCTCGCGCTGGCCGAGGTCCTCGGCGCCCCGGTGACCGCGTTCCGCAGCGGTCGCGGCGTCGTCGCCGAGGATCACGAGCTCGGCGTGTCCTCCACGGCGGCGTGGGAGCTGTGGGCCGATACCGATCTGCTGGTCGGCATCGGCTCTCGCTGCGAGATGCAGGTGCTCAGGTGGACGGGAATGATGCGGGCTCATGAGCGGCTCGAAGGGCGTCAGCTGGTGCGCATCGACATCGATCCGATGGAGATGGAGCGCCTGAAGCCCGATGCGGGCATCGTCGGCGACGCGGCTGACGGCGCGCGGGTCCTCGCGGAGGCGGTCTCGCGCATGCGAGGCGAGCCGAGCGGTGCCCGCGAGCGCATTGCCGCCGCCAAGGCCGCGGGGCGGGCGCGAATCGAGGGAGTCCAGCCCCATGTCGCCTACCTCGACGTCATTCGCGACGTGCTACCGCGCGACGGAATCCTCGTCAAGGACATCTGTCAGACCGGCTTCGCGTCGTATTTTGCGTTTCCGGTGCTGGCGCCGCGCACCTACATCACCTCCGGCTACCAGGGCAATCTCGGCTTCGCATTCCCGAGTGCACTCGGGGCGAAGGTCGCGCGGCCGGCGACGCCCGTCGTCGCGATCGTCGGTGACGGCGGCTTCGGCTTCGCGATGCAGGAGCTCGCGACGATGGCGAACGAGCGCATCGGGCTCACGGTCATCCTGTTCAACAACCGGGCCTTCGGCAACGTCAAGCGTGACCAGCAGACCCGCTTCGAGGGTCGGACCATCGGCTCGGATCTCGTCGGACCGGACTACGCCGCCCTTGCCGAGTCCTTCGGCGTACGCGCGTATCGCGCCGAGAGCCCGACAACGCTACGCCCGGCCCTCGAGCGCGCCCTCGGCGACGGTGAGCCCGCCTTGATCGAGGTGACGGTCGATCTGGCGGGCGAGGTGTCCCCGTGGCGACACATCGTGCACGGCATGACTTGAGGCGGAGCGAAAACTATCGGGAGTACCCGATATCCAGCCGTCGAATCGCGCGCATGGCCGCGTCCCGGCCCTCGCTGAACGCGGGATCTCAGGACCAGTAGAGCCTCATCGGGTTGTCGACGAGCAGCGCGCGCTGGAGCTCCATCGTCATCGCCACCTTCGGGATCACGTCGACCAGCACCCCTTCGTCCGGGGTGTGCGACTTCATGTTCGGGTGCGGCCAGTCCGTGCCCCAGAGCACCCGGTGCGGGAACCGCTCGACGAGGGTGCGCGCGAAGGGCACGACGTCGTCGTAGGGCGGGCCGGCGACGGTCAGACGCTCCGGGCAGCTCACCTTGGTCCAGACGGTCTCGTTCCGCGCCATGAAGTCGAGGAAGGTCTGGAACCCGGGTGAGTCGACCCCGGCGGCGACATCGGGCCGGCCCATGTGATCGACGACGATCTTGGTGGGAAGCCGCCGGAGAAACGGCGCGAGCTCCCGGAGGTCCGGCGCCTCGAAGTAGACGACGACGTGCCAGTCGAGCCTCGCGACGCGATCGGCGATTCCGAGGAAGACGTCCTTCGGCGTGGCGTCGACCAGTCGCTTCAGGAAGTTGAAGCGCACGGCGCGCACGCCTGCCTCGTGCATCGCCTCGAGTTCGCCGTCCGTGATCTCCGGCCCGACGACCGCCACGCCGCGCGCGAGATCACCGGCAGTCTCGAGGGCATCGACCAGGGCCGCGTTGTCGCGCCCGTGACAGGAGGCCTGGACGATGACGTTGCGCTCGAGGCCGAGGTGATCGCGCAGCTCGAAGAGCTTCGCCTTGGGCGCGTCGCAGGGCGTGTACTTGCGCTCCCGCGCGTAGGGGAACCGCGCGGCCGGTCCGAAGACGTGGCAGTGCGCATCGATCGCGCCGGCCGGCGCGACGTAGGTCGGCTTCGACGGGCTCGGGTGGAAGGGCCTGTAGTCCGGATCCATCTCGGGGTCCTCGATCGCTGGCAGGACGTTGAACGGGCCACCCGCGCGGCTCTGCGCAGCCTGCTACCCGACGAACACCTCGCCGTCGAACAGCTTCCGGGTGGTGCGCAGCAGCGCCGCCTCGGTGACCACACCGGCCTCGTCGGTCTCGAGCATCACCGTGGTGCGGCCGATCGGGTGCTCGATGTGAAAGGCCTTCGAGCGCCCCTCGGGAACCACGGCCAGCTCCGAGCCCGGCGCGCCCGGGAGCGTGCAGGCGGTCGCGACGCTCACGGCGCCGAGGACGCCGATGGAGGCGTGGCAGCGGTGGGGGATGAAGGTCCGGGTGGCGATGGCGCCTCCGTCGCGCGGCGCGCTGAGCATGGACATCTTGGGAACGGACTTCTCGCGCACGTCACCGAGGTTCATCATCGGCCCGGCCTGGAGCCTTATCGACTCGAGGCGTTCGCGGAGCCCCTCGTCGGCCTCGAGCGCCTCGCGCGTCTCCTCGCCGGTGATGCCGACGTCCGCCGCGCGCAGGACGACGGTCGGCATGCCGTTGTCGATACAGGTCACTTCGACGCCGTCGATCACGTCCACCGTGCTCCCGGTGGGCAGCAGTGCCCCGCAGGTCGAGCCGGCCGTGTCCCGGAACGTGATGGGCACCGGGCTCGCGGTGCCGGGCACGCCGTCGATCGCCGCGTCCCCGGCGTAGCTGACTCGCCCACCGGGGGTCTGCACCCGCGCTACGGCGATCTGATCGGTGTTCTCCATGAAGATGGTCACGGCCGTGACCCCGTCGACCGCGCCGACGAGCCCGCGCTCGATGGCGAAGGGTCCGACGCCGGCGAGGATGTTCCCGCAGTTCTGGACGTCGGTGACGATCGCCTCGTCCACGAAGACCTGCAGGAAGAGGTAGTCGACGTCCAACCCGTCGCGCTCTGACCGGCGCACCACCGCGACTTTCGAGGTCAGCGGGTCAGCCCCGCCCATGCCGTCGATCTGCCGCGGGTCCGGCGAGCCCATCATCCGGAGCAGGAAGGCGTCCCTGGCTGCCCGTTCGGACGGGAGATCAGCGGCGAGGAAGTAGCCGCCCTTGGAGGTCCCGCCTCGCATCCACATGCAGCGGACCGCCTCAGACATAGCGCAGGCCCTTCTCCTCGAGGCGCTCGCGCATCCCGTAGATGTCCAGGCCGAGCTCGCCGCTCGCGAGGCGCCGGCGCGTCTCCTCCTCCTTCGCGATCCGCGCCCTCGCCTTCTCGAGCACCACGCCGGCCTCGGCACGGCGCACGAGGCAGACGCCGTCATCGTCCGCCACGATGACGTCACCCGCCTCGACCAGCTCGCCGCCGCAGACAACCGGCACGTTGACGCTGCCGAGGGTCTCCTTGACCGTGCCCTGCGCGCCTACGGCCCTGGACCACACGGGGAACTGCATCTCGGTCAGCTCGCGGACGTCGCGAACGCCGCCGTCGCTCACCAGGCCCACGCCCCCGTGGGCCTTCATGGACACGGCAAGCAGATCGCCGAAGTAGCCAGCGTCCGACGGCGAGGTCGGCGAGAGGACGAGGGCGTCGCCGGGGCAGACCTGCTCGATGGCGACGTGGACCATCCAGTTGTCGGCGGGCGGGAGGGAGATGGTGACCGCGGACGCGGCCATCCGCGCGCCCGCGTAGATGGGACGCAGGTACGTGGCCAGCAGCCCCTTGCGGCCCTGGGCCTCGTGGACGGTCGCGACCCCGCACTCGCCGAGCGCCGCGATGACATCCGGATCCGCACGCTCGATATTCTGGACCACAACGTTCATCTGTAGCTCTCCATGACCACCGGTCCGGGCGAGTATCCGAATCGGATGCGGTCGGCGCCAATTCGATTTTCCGATCTCCGGATAAGTTTTTGCGGTTCCCGCACTTCCGAGCGGGCCGGCGAAGCGGACGGCACCAGTCCCTAGCCGCCTGTTTCGGCAGACATTCGCCGGGCACGCGGTGGAGCGGGCAGCGCGCCGCGGGAGCCGGCGGCCCGGTCGCTCGGCCTATTGGGAAAATGAATGGCTGACGCGGAGAATCGATTTCCGACCCGAGCCTCGCGGTGCTAGCGTGGGCACCGGAACTCGGCAGCGGCGGGAGGCACCGGGATGAAGGTATGTCTTGCGGGCGCGGTGGGCGCCTTCGGCACCAAGCACCGGGAGGCGATCGGAGCCATCGAGGGCGTCGAGCTGGTCTCCATCGTCGACACCGACCCGGACAAGACCGGCGCGCTCGCCGAGGAGCACGGCATCGGCCACTGGACCACCGACCTCGCCGAGGCGCTCGCCCGCCCCGAGATCGACGCCGTCCTGCTCGCGACCCCCACCCCCCTGCATGCGGCCCAGGCCATCGCCTGCCTCGAGGCCGGAAAGCACGTGATGGTCGAGATCCCGATGGCCGACAACCTCGCCGACGCCGAGCGCCTCGCCGAGACCGCAGAGCGCACCGGGCTGGTCGCCATGGTCGGACACACCCGGCGCTTCAATCCCAGCCACCAGTGGGTCAACACCCGCATCCGCGCCGGGGAGCTCACCATCCAGCAGATGGACGTGCAGACCTTCTTCTTCCGGCGCTCGAACCTGAACGCGCTTGGCCAGCCACGCACCTGGACCGATCATCTGCTGTGGCACCACGCCTGCCACACGGTCGATCTCTTCCAGTACCAGACCGGCGAGGTCGCCAGCGAGGTCCAGGGCATGCAGGGCCCGCCGCATCCCGAGCTCGGCATCGCCATGGACATGAGCATCGGCATGAAAGCGCCCTCCGGGGCGCTGTGCACGCTGTCGCTGTCGTTCAACAACGACGGGCCCCTCGGTACCTTTTTCCGCTACATCTGCGACAACGGCACCTACATCGCCCGCTACGACGATCTCGTCGACGGCTACGAGAAGCCCGTGGACCTCAGCGGTGTCGCGGTGTCGAGCAACGGCATCGAGCTCCAGGACCGCGAGTTCTTCGCCGCCATCGCCGAGGGCCGAGAGCCCAACGCCAGCGTCGCCCGGTGCCTGCCGGCAATGCAGACCCTCGATCGTATCGAGGCCTGCTTCGGCTGAGGCGACGCATCGCACCAGACCACTCGCACGCAGAGAGCGAGACAAGGCCCTCGCACTCGCGGTTGCATCTGACCGCCAGGGATGGCGGGAATGCAACAGGATTGCAGGAGCAGTCATTGCCATGCAGTCGTCTACCGCCCCCCAAAGGGGGCCGAATACTTTCGCCCGGCCACGCGCCAAAGGTCTGGGAACACAGGTGGAGAGCCACAGCGGGAGCCTCAGGCGATGATCATCGACTGCCACGGACACTACACGACCGCACCGGACGCTCTCGGCGAGTACCGCGAGCGGCAGAAAGCCGACGTCGCCCGGGACCCTCTGTGCGAGCACGTGAAGGGCACCATCGACATCACCGACGACCAGATCCGCCAGAGCCTCGAGGGCGCACAGATCCGCCTGCAGAACGAGCGGGGCACCGATCTGACCATCTTCTCACCGCGGGCGAGCTGGATGGGACACCACATCGGCAACGAGTCGACGAGCCGGTGCTGGAGTGAGCACTGCAACGACCTGATCTACCGGATCACGGGGCTCTTCCCGCGGAACTTCGTCGGCGTCGCCCAGCTCCCGCAGTCGCCGGGCTCGAGCCTCGAGACGAGCGCCGCGGAGCTCGAGCGCTGCGTGACCGAGCTCGGCTTCATCGGCTGCAATCTGAACCCGGATCCGTCCGGCGGCTACTGGAGCGCGCCGCCGCTCGGCGATCGCTACTGGTACCCGATCTACGAGAAGATGAGCGAGCTCGACGTCCCGGCGATGATCCACGTGAGCGCCGCCTGCAACCCGGCCTTCCACACGACCGGCTCGCACTACCTCGGCGCGGACACCACCGCGTTCATGCAGCTCATGACCGCCGAGACGCTGTTCAGCGACTTTCCGGACCTGCGCTTCATCATCCCCCACGGAGGCGGCGCGGTGCCTTACCACTGGGGTCGGTTTCGCGGGCTCGCCGACATGATGGGGCGGCCGCCGCTCGACGAGCTGCTGAAGAGGAACGTCTTCTTCGACACCTGCGTCTACCACCAGCCGGGGATCGACCTCCTCCTCGAGGTGATCCCGACGGACAACATCCTGTTCGCCTCGGAGATGGTCGGGGCCGTGCGCGGCATCGATCCCGAGACCGGCTTCCACTTCGATGACACGAAGCGCTACGTCGACGCGGCCGAGATCGGCGACGCGGACAGGACGAGAATATTCGAGGACAATGCGCGCAAGGTATTCCCGCGACTCGTCTGCGCAGTCGCCGAGGCCGGTTGACGAGCGTATGGAGGGCAGAGCAATGACGCAGTCACGAGACTACGACGACATCCCGGGCACCTACGTCTTCGACGGAGCGCACTCGCGCAAGGGCTATCACCTCAACATGTTCTGCATGTCGCTGAACAAGGCGGAGAACCGCGACGCCTTCAACGGCGACGAGGCCGGCTACCTGGACCGGTATCCGCTCACCGACGAGCAACGAAAGGCGATCCTCGAGCGCGACTGGCTGGGCATGCTCCGCCTCGGCGGCAACATCTACTACACGTTCAAGCTGGCGACCGTCGACGGCATGAGCATGCAGGCCGCCGGAGCCGCGATGTCCGGCACGGGCATGACCGAGGAGGATTTCCGCCAGATGATGATGAGCGGCGGGCGGCCCATCGACGGCAACCGTAGCAAGAAGGAGCAGGGCAATGGGTAGCATCGTCGCAGGCATCGGCACCTCCCACGTTCCGGCGATCGGCGCCGCCATCGACAACGGTAAGACCGGCGAGCCGTACTGGCAGCCGTTGATGAAGGGCATCGAGCCCGCTCGGCGCTGGATGGCCGAGGCGAAGCCGGACGTGTGCATCGTCGTGTACAACGACCACGCGTCGGCGTTCTCTCTCGAGACGATCTCGACCTTCGCGATCGGCGTCGCGCCCGAGTTCCCGCCCGCAGACGAGGGCTTCGGCCCGCGAGAGGTGCCGGTGGTGAAGGGCGACTCGGAGCTGGCCTGGCACATTGCGGAGTCGCTGATCCTCGACGAGTTCGACATGACCATCGTCAACGAGATGCCCGTGGACCACGGCCTCACGGTGCCGCTCTCGATCATGTTCGGCCAGCCCGAGGCCTGGCCGTGCAAGGTGATCCCACTCTGCGTGAACGTCATCCAGTATCCGCAGCCGACCGGCAACCGCTGCTATAACCTCGGCATGGCCATCCGGCGCGCGGTCGAGTCGTTCCCCGAGGACTGCCGGGTCGCGATCTTCGGCACCGGCGGGCTGTCGCACCAGCTCCAGGGCGAGCGCGCTGGCGTCACCAACGTCGAGTACGACCGGCGCTGGCTCGACGGCCTCGTCAACGACCCGGAGACGATCAAGGCGATCGGGCACACCGAGTACATGCGCGAGACCGGCTCGGAAGGGATCGAGGCGGTGATGTGGCTGGTGATGCGCGGCGCGATGCACGCGAACGTCGAGCAGGCCGACCGGTTCATGCACGTGCCGGTGTCGAACACGAGCTACGGGCTGACCATCCTGGAGAACGCCGCCTGACCCGCACGCCCGCACGTGCGCATCGGTGTTCGGATAAGGCCGGTCCGGTGCGGGTTGCGGGGACCGTCGGCCGCAGGGGTGCGGCCGTCGAGCCTACAGGGACGTATTCACGGCGTGCCCCCGCAGCCCGTGCCGGGCCGGCCGACGCCCGGGTAGCCGCTTAACCGATCACGAATGCGCACGTGCGTCGGTCGCACCGGGCTCGTCGGCGAGCCCGGTCGGGACGCGATCGCGACCCGCGGTCAGATCGTGATCGCGGCCACCAGGACGAGGACCGCGAACGCGATCATCAGCCCGAGCAGAGCTTTGTTCCTCGTCGACGCGGCTCGCAGCTGACTCCCGAGGTCGGCCAGCGTCGTCTCCTGGGCGCTCACGACCCAGGCCATCAGATCGCCGCTGGAGACCAATCCCTCCAGCTTACCACCGGTGGTCATCGGCAGATGCCGGATATGCCTGTCGCTCACGACTCGCATGGCGTCTGCGACGGTCGTCGTGGCATCGACGCATAGCGGCTCGGCGGTCATCACCTCGGCGACGCGCGTCGACCGGGGGTCGCGCTCATCGGCAACGACCCGGTTGAGCACGTCCCGCTCCGAGAAGATCCCTGCCACCCGGTTGCCTGCGCCGAGCACCACGAGCGCGCCGATCCCGCGGCTCTTCATCCTCTGCACAGCGTCGTGGACGGTGGCGCCCTCGTCGACGACGTGGATCTCCTCGCGCTTGCCGTCGGCAACGGATCTGAGGGTCGTGTTCAGGTTCATCGCGTGGTCCTCCTCGTCGAGCGCCCAGGTGCGTCCCCGGCATCGCAGGCACGGACCGGAAACGCGGGCACCGCACGTGCACCTGGACCTGGCCCGCGCCACGGAAGCCCGGATGCCTTTCGGGTCCCGCGGGTTCTTGACGACGGTCAACGCGGCACCCATCCGGCTCATGAACAATTTATGACAACCGTCCCCGAGCGCAAAGCCCGGAAGATTGGGCTGCACGGGTCGGGAGGATTAGCCCTTGCCGCGGGTGGGGGAGTGCATGTGTCCGGGCCCGCCGATCGACGCGCTCCGTTGCCCGGCGACTGGAGAGGAAGGCTCTCGAGGAAATGTCCAGAAGCCCGGCGCCGCGTACCTCACGTCCCTCACCCGGCTCGCCAGGGGGGCTCGCGGGCGTCGCCACGGCACGGCCCCCCGACTCGGGTCCCCGCACCCGGCCGTCCCACGGACCACCCGGGAAATCACTTCCTAGCATCGAGGCCCGCGCATGACGAGACCGCCCTTCGCCCCCCTTGTCGACACCCGGACGGCGCTCCTCGTCGTCCTGGCGGTCATCGCGGCGTTTCACGTCGGCCCGGCGCTCGCCGCAGATTCGACCGCGGAGATCGCCTGGGGAACGATGGCCATGAACCTTTTCGGAGGCCTCGCGATCTTCCTCTTCGGCATGGATCAGATGGCCGAGGCCCTGAAGGCCGTCGCCGGCGAGCGGATGAAGATCATCCTTGCCAGGCTCACGACGAATCGCTTCATGGGCGCCGTCACCGGAGCCTTCGTCACCGCCGTGATCCAGTCTTCCTCGGTGACCACTGTGCTCGTCGTCGGCTTCATCACGGCGGGACTCATGTCACTCGCCCAGTCGATTGGCGTCATCATGGGCGCCAACATAGGCACGACCATCACGGCACAGATCGTCGCCTTCAAGGTCACGAAGGCAGCCCTGCTGATGGTAGCCGTCGGCTTCTCGATGATGTTCTTCTCCAAGAAGGACAAGCTCCGGCAGTACGGCGCGATGCTGATGGGCCTCGGGCTGGTCTTCTTCGGCATGGCGGTGATGAGCAACGGCATGAAGCCGTTGCGAACCTATCAGCCGTTCCTGGATCTGATGGTGACGATGGAGAACCCGCTGGTCGGAATACTGATCGCGGCAGGCTTCACGGGACTGATCCAGTCCTCATCGGCGACGACGGGCATCGTGATCGTGATGGCGACTCAGGGCTTCATCAGCCTCCCGGCGGGTATCGCGCTCGCCTTCGGAGCCAACATCGGTACCTGCGTCACCGCGCTTCTCGCGGCGATTGGCAAACCTCGGGAGGCCATCCGGGCCGCGGTCGTTCACATCCTCTTCAACGTCGCCGGCGTTCTGGTCTGGCTGGGCTTCATCGACCAGCTCGCCGCATTCGTGACCTCGATCTCTCCCCGAAGCCCGGAGCTCACCGGGACCGCTCGCCTCGCGGCGGAGGCCCCACGACAGATCGCCAACGCGCACACGATCTTCAACATCGCCAACACGCTGATCTTCATCTGGTTCACCGCACCGATTGCCCGGCTCGTCGAGCGCCTCGTGCCCGACAAGCCGCTCGACGAGAAGGTCATCATCCGCCCGAAGTACCTCGCCCCGGAGCTGCTCTCCACGCCGACGCTCGCGCTGGAGCGGGTGCGTCTCGAGG
>CAJIAT010000015.1_pt1 | contig 34460 bp, 32 predicted proteins | sample 9199161 | NCBI WGS metagenome assembly CAJIAT01 (sample SAMEA7708281, study PRJEB35096) | sediment metagenome | biome: marine neritic benthic zone biome [ENVO:01000025]; feature: sediment [ENVO:00002007]; material: shallow marine sediment [ENVO:03000034] sea grass bed [ENVO_01000059] ... | reverse complement strand
TGACCCGAACCCTCGTCGAGCAGATACGCGGCGTCGAGCAGCAGCTGCTCGCGACCGAGGTCCCGAGCTCCCTGCAGAACCTCCTCCTCGAGCGCCTCGACCGGCTCGGCAGCGCCAAGAGCGTCGCGCAGGTCGCCGCGACCATCGGTCGCGAGTTCAGCTTCGAGATGCTGCTCGCCGTCGACGACGGTAACGAGCGCGAGGACGTCGAGAAGGGCATCGAGGCGCTCGTCGCCTCCGGGCTGGTGCAGCGCGACGGCGCGAAGGCGGAGCGGCACTACTTCTTCCACCACGCGCTGTTCCAGGAGGCGGCTTACGAGAGCCAGCTCCGCTCCCGCCGCCGGGCCATGCACGGGAGGATCGCCCGGTACCTGCTCGTGCACCGGCGCAGGCTCGAGCGGTTCCGGCCCGAGCTCGCGGCCTTCCATTTCGATGGCGCCCGCGAGCATCCGCGGGCGTTCAGGTACTGGGTCAAGGCCGGGGCCCAGGCGCTCGAGGCCGGGGCGACGACCGACGCCGTGCGGATCCTGGACAACGCCCGGACGCTTCTCGGGCGTCTCGGCAGCGACGCCAGGAGTCTCGCCCTCAAGCTGCGCTACTACCTCCTGCTCGGCAAGGCGCTCAACGCCTCGCTCGGGGCGCGCTCCGACGAGGCGGTGAACGCGTTCCGCCAGGCCGGAAAGATCTGCACGAGGCTCGGACCGGCCTTCGTCTCGAAGCGGATCCACGCGCTCGACAGCGAGTTCGGCATCATCTACAACTCCGGCGGCCTCGAGGCGTCGCTCGGCCCGGCACGAGAGATGATCGAGGTCGGCGGCGAGGAGGACGACGAGGTCGGCACGATCTGCGGCCAGCAGTCCGTCGGCATGGCGCTGTTCATGCAGGGGCGGCTCGCGCAGGCGAAGGGATATCTCGAGGAGGCCGTGCGCGACCACGAGGGCGTGACGGTCGGCATCAACAGCTATCCGAGCCTCGCGCTGATGTTCCTCTCGCACGTCTGTTACATCCTGAACGAGCGGGAGCGGGCGCTCGAGCTCTGCGCGAGCTCGATCGAGAGCGGGCGCCGCGAGTCGCGGTACAGCCACCTCGTCAGCCTCGGCAACAGCTGCTACCTCTACATGTTCGACGGCGATCTCGAGAGCATGGAGCGATCGTGCGGCGAGATGGTCGAGCTGGCCGAGAAGCTCGGCCAGCTCATGTGGCTAAAGCGCGGCCTGGTGGTCAGGCACTGGCTCGCGGCGAACCGGGACCACGACGCGAGCGCGTTGCGCCAGGCGGTGAGCCTCGTCGAGGAGCTGCTCGCGTCGAAAGAAGAGATCGACATGCCGATGTTCTTCTCGCTGCTGGCGCAGTCCGAGGGGAAGCTCGGGCTGTTCGGCGACGCGGTGAGGCACTTCCTGAAGGCGATCGAGATCGCCCATCGCAATCAGGAGAAGTACTACCTGCCGGAGATCTACCGCAAGTACGGCGATCTCCTCGCGGCGACAGAGGGCCGCGAGGCCGACGCCGCCGACTACTATGGCCGCGCCGCCGCGCTCGCGACCGAGCAGCAGGCGGTCGCCTGGCTGGATCGGCTGCAGCCCGACGCGAAGTAGATCTGTCAGCCCTTCGCGCGGGCTTGGAGGTCCGCGTGCAGGGCGTGCGGGATCTCCACTCCCTCCGCGTGGGCACGCGCGCGCGCCTCGAGCCTGCGCGCGCCCGGCAGCCGCGCGCCCTCCTGCCCCTCGATGTGCGCGAGTAGCACCTCGATGCGCGCGAGGAAGCCGTCGCCGGCGAAGGTCTCCGGCTGGATGAGGATCATCGACTGGCCGATCCGCGGCGGCGGACCCCCGGCGGTGAAGAACGAGCTCGCCTCGAAGCCGAAGTGCGAGCCCGCGAGCGCGGCTGCGAGGATCTCGACCACGAGCGCGAGCGCCGAGCCCTTGGCGTCGCCGATCGGCAGCATGGTTCCGGCGAGGGCCGCCTCGGCGTCGGTGGTCGGGCGCCCCTCGGCGTCGATGGCCCAGCCCTCGGGGATCGGGTCGCCGCGCTGGCTCGCCATCATCACCTTGCCGCGGGCGACCTTCGACAGGGAGAGGTCCACGACCAGCGCCGGGCGATCCTCGCGCGGGCAGGCGAAGCCGATCGGATTCGTGCCGAAGGTGCCCTCGCGCCACCCCAGGGTGCGATCCCCGCGGGCGTGTTCGTGAACATGAGGGCCATGAGCCCGCGCTCGGCGGCTCGCTCCACGTGATAGCCGCTCGCGCCCGAGTGGTGCGAGTTGGCCACCGTGAATGCGGCGACGCCCGTCGAGGCGACCAGCGCCGAGGCGCGGTCGAGGCCGTCGCGGAGCGCCGGATAGGCGAAGCCGTCGCGCGCGTCGACGTGGACGGCTGCGGCGGCGACCACCTCGACCACCGGATCGGCGGTGCCGTCGACCTTGCCGCTCTTCGCCTGGTCGGCGTAGAAGGGCACGCGCGAGAGGCCGTGGGAGGCGAGCCCGTCGCCCTCGGCGGCGGCGAGGGCGCGGGCGACGCAGCGCGCGTTGCGCTCGCTGACGCCGGCGGCGAGGAGCGCATCGGCCGCGAGCGCTTCCACTGCTTCGAGGGTGAGCCTCACGTCACCACCTCCAGGCTCGACAGCACGCGCTCGGCGATCAGCGCCCCGACGCGCTGGTTCGACTCCTCGGTGACGCCGGCGACGTGCGGGGTGAGCACGAGGTTCGCCACCCCCTCGAGCGCCGAGCCCCCGGGCAGCGGCTCGTCCTCGAAGACGTCGAGCATCGCGCCGCCTAGTTTCCCGTCGCCCAGGGCCTCGGCGAGCGCGTGCTCGTCGACCACGCCGCCGCGGGCGGTGTTGACGAGACAGGCGCCGGGCTTCATGCGCGCGATCGCCGCCGCGTCGACGAGGTGGTGGGTGGCATCGGTGAGCGGCACGTGCAGGCTCAGCACGTCGGCCTCGGCGAGCACCTCGTCGAGGGTCGCCGGGCGGGTGCCGTGCTCGCCCCAGGCGGAGTCGTCGTCGAGGACGAAGGGGTCGAAGGCCATCGGCCGCATGCCGAGCGCCCGCGCGCGCATCGCGGTCGCGCGCGCGATCGCGCCGAAGCCGACCAGTCCGAGCACCTTCCCCGCGACCTCGCGGCCGATGAGCCGCGCCCGCGGCCAGGCGCCGGCGGCGACCTCCGCGCTCGAGCCGTAGGCGCCGCGCAGCAGCATCAGCGCCGCGGCGACGACGTACTCGGCGACCGAGACGACGTTGGCCCCGGTGGCCGGGTGGACCGTCACGCTGCGCCCGGCGCAGGCGTCCATGTCGATGTTGTCGAGCCCCACGCCGAGGCGCCCGACCACCTCCAGGATCGGCGCCTGGTCCAGCAGCTCGGCGTCGACCCGGGTCTGGTTGCGCACCACCAGCGCCCGGCAGTCGTGGAGCAGGGCGCCGAGGAGCTCGCGGTCGGCGTGCAGATCCGTCGCGTAGTAGGTCTGGTGCGCGGCCTCGAGGGCCGCGCGTGCATCGTCGTCGATGAACTCGGTGATGACGATGGTGGCCATGGCTCGGTGTCTCCTGGTGTGTCTCGGTCAGCCGTCCGTCGTCAGGCGTCCCGGTCTGTCGTCCTTCCCGGTCGTCTCGCTCAGTCGCCGGCGGCGTGCTCGAGGGACGCGGTGACGAGGCTCTCCCCCGGGCGCACGCGGGTGAAGCGCACGGGCGCGGTGTCGCTCGCGATGCGCGCGTCCTCGAGGCGTACCCGCGTGTAGCGCGAGCGCTCCAGGGCCCCGCTCTGCGGGAAGTCGCGGCGGAAGTGCGCGCCGCGCGAGTCCTCGCGAGCGAGCGCGGCCGCGGCGACGGACCGGCTCGCGAGCGTGAGATTCTTCAGGTTCATCCAGTCGTGCCAGGTGAGGTTGTAGGCACGGGTCGTGGCGTCGACGCCGACCGCGTCGAGCTCCTCCTCGAGCGCCTCGAGGGCGGCGCCGGCGCGGGCGAGGCCCTCGGCGTCGCGGAGGATCCCGACGTCGTCCCACATGATCTCCATGAGCCGCTCGCGCAGCGGCTCGAGCGGGCCCGCTCGCCGCGTGAGCGGCGCCTCGGCCCGGGCGATCTCCGCCTCCACGAGCGCCTCGTCGGGCGGGGCGAGGGGGCCGCGCTCGCCGGCCACCGCCACGGCCATGCGCGCGCCCGCGATCGCCCCGAACACCGTGGAGTTCGCGACGCCGTTGCCGCCGAGGCGGTTGGCGCCGTGCACGCCGCCGGTGTCCTCGCCCGCCGCGTAGAGCCCCGGGAGCTCGGTGGTGCAGTCGCCGGCGAACTCGAGGCCGCCCATCATGTAGTGCGCGGTGGGCACCACCTCGACCTGGCCGCCGGCGAGATCGAAGCCGCAGTCCGCGCAGCGCTCGACCATGTTGCGGAACTGCGCCCGCACCCGCTCAGGCCCCAGGTGTCCCATGGCGAGCCACAGCCCGCCGCTCGGCGTCACGTTGCCGGCGAGCATTTCCTCGTACATCGCCCGGCTCACCACGTCTCGGGTGGCGCGCTCGCCGCGGGCGTCGTAGCGGTGCATGAACCGCTCGCCTTCGCCGTCGAGCAGGTGGCCGCCGGCCCCGCGCAGCCCCTCCTCGAGCACCGTGCCGGTCATGCGGGTGTCGTTGCCGGCGAGGAGCCCCGTCGGGTGGAACTGCACCATCTCCATGTCGCGCAACGCGAGCCCTGCGCGCATCGCCATCGCCATGCCGTCGCAGCTCTTGTCCCCCGACGGCGTGTGGTAGCGGTACATCGTCGGGCCGCCGCCGGTGCCGAGCAGCACCGCCCGGGCGGCGACGAGCACCATCTCGCCGCTGCGCATGTCGATGCAGAGCACGCCGGCGAGCCGCTCGCCGTCGCGCGAGGGCACCAGGGCGATGGCCCGCGTGTCCTCGAGCCGCTCCACGCCGCTCGCCCAGACCTGCTCGGCGAGGCGGCTGACGATCTCGATGCCGGTGACGTCTCCCTTGTGCACGGTGCGGTCGAAGGTCTGGCCGGCGAAGGCCTTCTGGTGCACGGTGCCGTCGGCGTTGCGATCGAAGAAGCAGCCGTAGACGTTCTCGAGCTCGCGGATCCGCTCCTGGGCGCCGGTGACCAGCGACCAGGCCAGATCCTGGTCGTTGAGCCACTTTCCGCCCTCGATCGTGTCCATGAAGTGGCGCTCGACCGAGTCGTCTCGCGCGAGGGCGACGTTGTAGCCGCCCTGGACCATGCGCGTGCAGCCGCACTTGCCGAGGAGCCCCTTCACCGCGATCGTGATGCGCGCATCGGGCGCGCCCCGGCGCGCGTGCAGCGCCGCGAGCAGGCCCGCGCCGCCGCTGCCGAGGATGAGGATGTCGGTCTCGTGTCGTCTCATGGGATCGGTGCGGCGCTGTCGTCTACCGCTCAGAGAACCAGGGAGGCGCCCGCCGCGGCGAGCAGGCCGAGGACGAGGCGGCGGAAGGCGCGCTCGTCGATGCGCCGGTACAGGCGGTGGCCGATCCAGGTCCCTGCGATCACCGCGGGGACACACCAGGCGAGGCGCGCGGCGAAGGCGCCGTCCACGTGACCGGCGCCGGCGAGCCAGGCGAGGGCGGTCAGGTGCATGAGGGCGATGTAGGGCTGGTAGACGGCGCGCTGCACGTCGCGCGGCCAGCCCCGCAGCCCGCACCAGATCGTCGGCAGGAAGCCGCTCAGGCCGGCGAAGCCACCGAGCACGCCGCCGACGGCGCCGACGCCGCCGTCCAGCGGCGCCCCGCCTGCGCGCACCTCGCGCCGGCGCGCGCCGAGGATCAGCATCAGCGCCGCGTAGGCGATCAGCAGCGCGCCGATGGTCAGCCGGTAGGGCTCCGGGTCGATGCGCCCGAGAGCGACGACGCCGAGCGGCACGCCGACGAGGCCGCCGGCGACGAAGGGGGCGAGACGCCGCGGCTCGAGGCGCTGGCCGAGGTGCGCGAGGGACACGGCGTGGATGACGAGCCCCGTCGCGACCACCAGCGCCGCCGCCTCGGTCGGGGAGAAGGCGTGGGTCCACACCGCGGAGGCGACCAGCGCGTCGCCGAAGCCGGCGGCGCCGGCGACGCCCGCGGCGAGCAGTGCCCCGACCATCAGCACCGCGATCTCCTCGGCGCCGGTCACGGTCGTGTCGCCCTCATGGCCATCTCCTGCTCACGTGCGCCCCTCAGACCAGGTTGAGCGCGAAGGCGAGGCCGAACACCAGGCTCAGCCCGGCGCCGACCGCGATGAGGTCCTTGCGCCCGTCGCGCCAGGGCGCGAGCTCGACCAGCATCAGCCGCGCGCCGCCGGCGAGGTGCGCGGCGAGCAGCATCACCAGGGCGATCTCGGCGAGGTGCACGAGAGGAGTGTCGGTCCAGGCGATGAAGGCGTCGAGCGCCGCCGCGCCGCCGATCGCCTTGCCGAGCGCCCAGAGGTGGACCGGCAGGAACACCGCGAGCGCAACGCCCGAGGCCCGGTGCACGACGAACGCCCAGTACGCAGGGTGACCGCGCGCGGCGGCTCGGCGAGTGCTCACAGCGCGCTCGCCCCGAACAGGGCCAGCACCGCGCGAGACCCGAGCCACAGCGTGACCGCGGCGAAGGCGACGCCCGCGGCGAGACCGGCTCGCCGCGCGAAAGGTGCGGGCAGCGCCTCGCGGACGAGCCCCCGTATCCCGACGCCTGCGTGCACTGCCGCGGCGGCGACGAACACGGCGTAGAAGGCGAGCCAGCCCTCGTCGCCCGAGAGGCGCGCGACGATCTCGTGGCCGCTCAGCCCGCCGCGCACCGCGTGCACGAGCGTGAACAGGTGCACCGTGACCGCGACGGCGAGCACCGCCGCGCTCGCACGCTGCGCTGCCCAGGCGAGGGTCTCGCCGCGCGCGCTCACAGCCTGCCGGTGACGACGGCGCGCAGCGCCGCCCGCTTGAGCCCGGCGATCCCGCCGGTCGGGCTGAGGTGTCGCGGGCAGTGCTCGACGCAGCCCTGCTGGGTGTGGCACGCGTGGCAGCCGCCGTCGCCGGCGACGGCCCACAGGCGCTCGTCGCGGCCCTGGTCGCGCACGTCGTTGATCAGGGTCCAGGCGCGATTGAGCGCCGCGGGACCGAGGTAGTCCGGCCGCCAGCGCACGACGTCGCAGGCGGCGTGGCACACGCCGCAGCCGATGCAGTCCATCCCCGCCTCGGCCCGCCTGCGCTCGCGCGAATCCGGGCGCACGCGGGCGAAGTCGCGAGCCGGCGCGAGGCCCGGCTCGAAGCGACCCCGGGCCTTCGCCCACTTGTCGAAGAAGGGCGCCATGTCGACGCTCAGATCCTTGATGACGGGCAGGTTCGCGAGCGGTTCGATGCGCAAGGAGCCCTCGCCCGCGACCCGGCCGACGTGGGTGCGGCAGGTCCAGCGCGGGCGCCCGTTCACCGTCATCGCGCACGATCCGCACATGCCGACGCGGCAGGCGAAGCGATAGGCGAGCGTCGCGTCGAGGTGGCGCTGGATCCAGGTGACGACGTCGAGCACCGTCTGGCTCTCGCGTGCCGGTACCTCGAAGGTCTCGAAGCGGCCCTCGGCGGCGCCGCGCCAGACCTCGACCTGGAGCGTTTCGGCTATCGGCTGGCTCTCGCTCAACGGGGTCCTGCCTTGCGGTGCGCGGCGCGGACGCCTTCGGCGGCGGCGCCGCGTGGCTTCAAGCGCTCGGGTAGAGCTTGGTCATCACGAACTCGCGATGGCCGAGGGACTCGGCGCAGGTCAGCCGCCCGTTCGCAGTGCGCAGCGTGACGTCGAGGAGCGCGTCGCCGGCCTCGTCCATGCTCAACTCCCGGCGCAGCAGCCCGCTGACGTCCAGATCGATGTGCTCGGACATCTCCCGGGCGGTGCGGGGATTGGCGGTCAGCTTGATCACCGGCTCGATCGGGTTGCCGATGACGTTGCCCTGGCCCGTGGGGAACAGGTGGACCGCGAAGCCCGCCGCGGCCTGTAGCGTCACGCACTCGGCGGCCGCGGAGGAGGTGTCCATGAAGTAGAGCCCGGGGCCCTTCGACGGCGCCTCGGCGGGCGCGAGGGCGTCGATGAACCTGGTCAGCTTGCCGATCTTCTGCAGGTTCCCGAGCGCCTTCTCTTCGATGGTCGTGAGGCCCCCCTCGATGTTGCCCTTGGTCGGCTGGCTCTCGGAGAGGTCGCTGGTCTTGTGCCGATCGACGATGTCCTGGTAGGCGTCGAAGAACTTCATGAACTTCTCGCCCGCCTCGGGCGTTGCCGCGCGCTCCTTGCAGAGCATCTCCGCGCCGGTGATCTCGGTGGTCTCGCCGAAGCAGGTCGTCACCCCCATCGGGTCGACCTTGTCGATGAAGTTACCGACGGTCGGGTTCGAGGCGAGACCGGAGGTGGTATCGGACTCACCGCACTTCGTCGATACCCAGAGATCCCCGATCGAGCACTCCTCGCGGCGGTTCTCCGAGTCCGCCTGCACGAACTGCTGGGCGGTCCGCGACGCGCGCTCGATGGTCTTCAGATCGCCGAAGCGCTCGATGGCGTAGCCCTCGACGCGCTTGCCGGTCTTGGCGATCCCCTCGACCACGCGCCCGGTCCAGCCGGGCTCGATGCCGATGACCACCACGGAGGCGACGTTCGGGTTCGAGCCGGTGCCGATGAGGGTGCGGAAGTGCAGCTCGAGATCCTCGCCGAACTGGAGCCGGCCGTAGTGGTGGGGCAGGGCGAGGGTGCCCTTGATGTTGTTCCCCACGGCCTCGCAGGCGGCGTTGGAGAGATCGTCGAGCGGCAGCAGGATGGTGTGGTTCCGGATCCCGACGCGGCCGTTCTCGCGGCGGAAGCCCCAGAAAGTGCGCTCGCTCATCGACTCACCACCTCTTGGTCTTGACGTTGTGCACGTGGGCGTGATGGCCCTTGGCGATCGGCGCGATCGCCTTGCCCATGTCGTGCCCGTACTTGATGATCGTGTCGCCCTCGGCGATGTCGGCCAGCGCGATCTTGTGGCCGAGCGGGATCGGGTCGTGGGCCTCGATCGCGATGGTCTCGTCGTTCTCCATCACCCAGCCGGTCAGCGTCTGGCCGGCCTCGATCCCCTCGACGACCGCGACGCCGACGGTATCGGCCGCGTCGTGAATCAGGATGTGCGTCGTCAAGCTCCTCTCCTCCGTGACGGCATACCTGTGTCATATAAGATATCAGCGCACAGGCTGCCGAAAACACGCGCCTGACGGTCCCGGCAGGCCTCTTCCCGGGCCTCGCCGAGAGCGGCGCGGCGCTGCCGAACACCCTGTACGCGCTCTACGAGCAGGAGTACGGCATCGCGATCGCGAGCGCCGAGGAGCGCCTGCGCGCGGTCGCGGCGAGTGTCGCCGACGCGAAGGCGCTCGGCGTCGATGCGGCGCTCCGCTCCTGGAGATCGACCGCCTCGCCCGGGGACACGCCGGCCAGGCGGTCGAGTGGCGCGTCACCGGGGTGGACTCGCACCGGCACCACTACGTGAACGAGCTGGTCCGAGGGGACGCGCCGAGCCGATGATATCCGGGCGAGATATCCCGGCTGAACGTCCGTTCCGAGCTTCGGGACACGGTCGCATCGCGCCGAACACCGATTACTCGGTCGTCTTGTCGCCGAGCATGTCGCGAAGGCCGGCGAAGGGGTTGTGCCTCGCCTGGCCCGCGCCGGCGTCGCCGACCTCGCCATGACCCTGGGCGGCCTCGAGCTGGCGCTGGTGCTCGTTGTCGTGACAGAACAGGCACAGCAGCTCCCAGTTGCTGCCGTCCGGCGGGTTGTTGTCGTGGTCGTGGTCGCGGTGGTGCACCGTGAGCTCGTGCACGTTGGCAAGGGTGAACTCGCGCTGACAGCGCCCGCAGATCCACGGGTACATCTTGAGCGCCCGCTCGCGGTAGCCGGCCTCGCGCTCCTCGCGCGCGCGCCTGGCCTCGGCCACGACCCGATCGAGCTTGTCCGAGCCGCTCACGATGCAGCCTCCCCACGATCGCCGCCGAGGTCGACGAGGTCGGTCGGCAGCGCGTCGATGCTGTAGCGGTTCTTCTCGCGCCAGTAGGCCTCGATACCGGCCTGGCCCTTGCGCTCGGCCCACTGCTCCATGACGTCGCGCTCGCCCTGATAGTCGAGCAGTGGCACGCCGAATCCGCAGGAGGTCTGCACCATCTCGAGCTCGACGTCGAAGATCTGTCGCGCGCCGAGGCGCCGGGGGAAGACGGGTGCGAGCTCGCTCCAGCGCGCGTCCCCCGGGTGCGCGATCCGCGCCGAGCCATACAGGCGCAGGATCAGAGGTGAGCCCTCGAACGCGCAGAACATCAGCGTCATCCGGTTCGTCTCTAGGACGTGCGCCGCCGTCTCGTTGCCGCTCCCGGTGAGGTTCATCCAGGCGACGCGCTCGGGCGCGAGCACGCGCAGCGAGTCGCGGCCCTTCGGCGAGAGATTGACCCGCCCACCATGCGCCGCGGTCGCGACGAAGAACATCGGCTGCGCCTCGATGAAGGCGATCAGGCGCTCGTCGAGCGCCCGCATCTGCTTGGCCACTGGCACCATCCCGCAAGGCCCGCCCGGAGCATACAACACCCGGCGTCGGACCAGCTTAGCGGCCTGATTCCATTGACAAAGAGTCGCCCGCGAGCACCAATTCCAGCCCTCGCGCGCGAGCGCGGGCCGAACAGGGCGTTCCGAGCGGTCGAGCCCCGGCGCCTGCACCGCCACGCTCTCCGGGACGGGGGCTAGGGCCCCACCGGGCCTTCAAACGGGATAGTCTCGCCGGGTCGGGCTGGTCTGACCCTCCGGGGGACCGGCTCGTGCTCCGGGAGGGTTGCGATGTCCGTACCCGATCCGATCACGGTCTCGGTGGTCCAGCACCGGCTGGTCGGCATCGTCGACGAGATGGGCGAGGCGATGCTGCGTACCTCGTTCTCGCAGATCCTGAACTCGAGCCGCGACTTCTCGACCGCGATCACCGACGCCGGGGGCGAGCTGGTCGCACAGGCCGAGTACATCCCGGTGCACGTCGGGGCCATGCCGTCCTCGGTCACCGCGACCCTCGAGGCCTTCGGCGACGACATCCACCCGGGGGACGTCTTCCTGCTCAACGATCCCTATCACGGCGGGAGCCACCTGCCGGATCTGACCGCCTGCCTGCCGGTCTTCGTCGGCGAGCGCCTCGTGTTCTGGACCATCAACCGCGCCCATCACTCCGACATCGGCGGCGCGACGCACGGCGCCTACAACGCCTCCGCGCGCGAGATCTGGCAGGAGGGGCTGCGGGTGCCTCCGGTGCGCATCTTCGACCGGGGTGTCGAGCGCGAGGACGTCATGCGCATGCTGCGCGTGAACGTGCGCCACCCGCGCGATTTCCGCGGCGATCTCGCGGCGCAGATCGGCTCGGTGCGTCTCGGCGAGCGCCGCCTGCTGGAATTCGTCGACGAGCTCGACGTCGCGACCGTCGAGGACTCGCTCGGGCGCATCCTCGACGCCGCCGAGGCCGAGACCCGTGCGATCATCGCCACCTGGGCCGACGGCGTGTACCGCGGCGAGGCGGTCCTCGACGACGACGGACGGGGCAACCGGGACATCACCGTTCGCGCCGAGGTCACGGTGGCGGGCAGCGATCTGCGCGTCGACCTCTGCGGCTCCGACCCGCAGGTCGAGAGCTTCCTGAACTCCTCCTGGGCCAACATGCGCTCGGCGGTGGCCGTGGCGCTCACCTACCTGCTCGACCCCGGGGTCGCCAAGAACGACGGCACCATGCGCCCGGTCGAGATCGTCGCCCGGCGCGGCACCATCGTGTGGTCGGACGACTGGGCGCCGGTGACGATGTCCACCTCGCACTGCGGCCAGGAGATCATCGAGGCGGTGATCGCCGCGCTCAGCGCTGCCTGCCCCGAGCGCACCATCGCCTGCTGGGGCAAGCGGCTGCGCATCGCCATCAAGGGCCGCAACCCGCGCACCGGCAAGGACTTCATCTGGCACATGTTCCACGCCCGCCCGGGCGCCGGCGCCTCGGCCGGCGGCGACGGCTGGCACAACGCCGGCGAGTCGCACGCGGGCGGAGGGCTCAAGTTCGGCTCCGTCGAGGTCGCCGAGGCGCGCTTCCCGCTGCACTTCCGCCGGCACGAGTTCCGGCCCGACTCGGGCGGCGACGGTCGCTTCGTGGGCGGCGTCGGCGGTGATCTCGAGATGGTCGTCGAGTGCGACGAGCCGTGCGTCGCCAACACCGCGGGCGACGGCACGCGCCACGGCCCGCGCGGGATGCTCGGCGGCGAGCCCGGGCTCGCGCACCGCTACGTCATGCGCGCCCCGGGCCGGCGCGCGCAGGTCCTGGACAGCAAGCGCGAGGGGATCGTCGTGCCGCCCGGCGCCGTGTTCGAGATCCACGCCGCGGGGGGCGGCGGCTGGGGCGATCCGGCCGAGCGCCCCGATGCGGCGCGGCGCCGGGATCGCAGGGACGGCTTCGTCACCGTGCGCCGCCGGAAGCGCTGAGCGATGTACCGGGTCGCCGTCGACGTCGGGGGCACCTTCACGGACGTCGTCGCCCTCGACGCCCGCGGCCGGGTGACGTTCACCAAGGTGCCGAGCACCCCGGCGGACCAGTCGCGCGGCGTGATGGACGGGCTCGGGCGCCTCGCCGGCGAGCTCGGCCTCGAGCTCGGCGCGCTGCTCGGTGACACCGAGCGCATCGTGCACGGCATGACGGTCGCCACCAACGCCCTGCTCGAGCGCAAGGGCGCGAAGGTGGGCCTGCTCACCACCGAGGGCCATCGCGACGTCCTCGAGATGCGCGAGGGGCTCAAGCCCGAGCGCTACGACCTGCGCCTGCCGCGCGAGGCGCCTCTGGTGCCGCGCCATTTGCGCTTGGGCGTGACCGAGCGGCTCAGGGCCGACGGCAGCGTCGAGACGCCGCTCGACCGGGCAATCGCGCGCCTCGCCCGGGCGAAGGTCGACTCGGTGGCGGTGTGCTACCTGCACGCGTACCGGGACGATCGCCACGAGCGCGCCACCGGGCTCGCCCTCGCGCGCGCGCTGCCGGACGTGCACGTGAGCCTGTCGTGCGACGTGCTGCCGAAGATCAAGGAGTACGAGCGCGTCTCGACGACGGTCGTCAACGCCTACGTGGGGCCCCTGATCTCCCGCTACCTTTGCGGGCTGCGCGAGCGCCTCGGCGAGGCCGGCTACGCCGGGCCCGTGCTGATCATGCAGTCCCACGGCGGCGTCGCCCCGATCGAGGAGACCATCCGCATCGCCGCCGGTACCGTGCTCTCCGGTCCGGCGGGCGGGCTCGCCGGCGCGCGCCGCGTGGCCGAGATGATGGGGGCGCCGGATCTCGTTCCCCTCGACATGGGCGGCACCTCGAGCGACATCTCCATGGTCGTCGACGGCCAGGCGACGCTCGCCGTGGACAAGGCGATCGCGATGGAGCGCATCGCGCTCCCGAGCCTGGACATCACCACCCTCGGCGCCGGCGGCGGCTCCATCGCCGCGGCCGCAGGTGGTGGGCTGCTCGAGGTCGGTCCGCGCAGCGCGGGCGCCGATCCCGGACCCGCCTGCTACGGGCGCGGCGGGCGCGAGGCGACGGTGACCGACGCGAGCGTGGTGCTCGGCTACCTCGACCCGGACAACTTCCTCGGGGGCGAGGCGCGGCTGGACCGCGACGCGGCCGGGCGGGCCATCGCGCGGCTCGGCGACGCTCTCGGCGTCGATGCGGTGCGCGCGGCCGAAGGCGTGCACCGGGTGGTCAACACGCAGATGGCCGAGGGGATCCGCGTCGCCACGGTGCGGCGCGGGGTCGATCCCCGCCGCTTCGCGCTGCTCGGGTTCGGTGGCGCGGCGGGCCTGCAGGTGACCGCCCTCGCGCGCCTCATCAACGTCCGGCGCGTGATCGTCCCGCGCGTCGCGTCGGTGCTCTCGGCCTGGGGGATGCTCTCCACGGAGCTGCGAATCGAGGCGGTGCGCTCGTACGTCGGCGAGATCGGCAGCCTCGATCTCGAGCGCCTGCGCGCGCACTACGCCCGGCTCGAGAGCGAGGGCCGTGCCCGCATGGGCGGCTGGACCGACGGGCCGATCGTGTGCCGGCGCGTCGCCGAGATGCGCTACGGCGAGCAGGTCTACGAGATCGAGGTGCCGCTGGACGGCGTGGATCTCGACGCCGAGTCCCTCCCCGACGCGCTCAAGCGCGCCTTCGAGGCGCGGCACGAGGCGCTCTACACCTACTGTCTCCCGGACCAGGAGCCGGTGCTCGTGAACGCACGGGTGACGACCGTGGGCGAGCTCGCCGCGCCCCCGTCCGAGCCCGAGGCGTCCCCCGGCGAGCGCGCGCCCCCGACGAGCTCGCGCCGCGTGCACCTCGATGGGTGGGTGGACGTGCCCGTTCACGCCTTCGACTCGCTCGCGGCGAGGCAGGTCGTGGACGGGCCCGCGATCGTCGAGTCCGACACCACGACGGTGCTGCTGCGCGCCGGCGATCGCGCCGAGGCGACGGCGCACCGGTGGCTCGACGTGTCGGTCGGAGAGTAGCTGGCACGCGGCGGCGCGAGGCATGAGCGAGCACACCCTCTACACCGTCGGTCACAGCAACCGGACGCTCGACGAGCTGCTCGGGACGCTCGTCGCAGCCGGGATCGAGGTGCTCGTCGACGTGCGCGCCCGGCCGGCGTCGCGACGCAACCCGCAGTTCAACGAGCCCGCGCTGCGCGAGGCGCTGGCCCGCACGGGAATCGGCTATCGCTGGGCCGGTCGGGCGCTCGGCGGCATGCGAGCCGGGCGGCCCGACTCTCCGCACGCGGCGCTCGCCGGGAGCGGGCTGCAGAGCTACGCCGATCACACGGCGAGCGAGGCGTTCGAGCACGCTGCGTCGGAGCTCGAGCGCCACGCCGCGACCACCGCGGTGACCGTCATGTGCGCCGAGCGCGACCCGCTCAGCTGCCACCGATCCCTCATCGCGGACTGGCTGCTGCTGCGCGGTGCGCGGGTCGTGCACCTCCTCGATGCGTACGAGCGTCGCGAGCACGCGCTGAGGCCCGAGGCCAGACGCGTCGGCGAGCGGCTCGTCTACGACCGGGGTGCTCAGGGGTCGCTTCTCTGAGTACCTGCTCCGCGTTGCGAAACACCGGGGGCGGACGGCCGTGACTCGACCGGCCATCTCGCGACCCGCGGTCAACGTATCCCTGTGGGCCCGGGCGCAGCATCCGAAGCCGCGCACCGTGCGAGCTGGCCGATCGAGCCACGACCTCGAGCCTGCTCTGTGGCCCGGAACAGGCGCTCGACGTGCGCATCGCGGCGCGGGCCCCCTGGCCCGCGCCGCTGCTGGCGCCTTCCCGGGCGAGCCTCAGCGTGTCGTCGACGCCAGTGACGGCGTCGGCGGAAGCGCCGAGACGGAGGGGAGCGGCGAGATCGACGACTTCGCTCCTGGGATCGTCGGGATCGACGGGGTCGTCCCCGGGATCGTCGGGACCGTCGGGGTCGTCGGCAGTGACGGGACCGTCGGGAACGACGGGGTCGTCGGGAAGGACGGCGTCGTCGGCAGCGACGAGGTCGCCGGGATCGAGTCCTTCGAGTTCGCCGTGCCCGCGTGCGGGGTGCCGAGGTAGGGGAAGACCCGGTTGTAGAGCTGGTCGTTCGCCTCCACGTTGTCCCCGACCTTGGTGAGGGTCGTGAACGCCGGCCCGCTCGCGAGCGCGGTGAGCGCGATGTCGATGACGTCGTCACCGACGCGGCGCCCGTTCGGCCAGCCGGCGGGGATGTCGAAGCCGTCCCCGTTGCGCACGACGTCGCCGTCGAAGAGGCTCAGGCGGCTGAACCTCGAGTCGCCGGGCAGCGGCACCGGGTCGGTGCTCGTGTCGACCTTCAGCACGTCCGGGGTGTAGATGCTGCGCAGGGCCACGCGCCCGGTCTCCTCGAACATCGTCCCGAAGACGGTGTTGATCAGGGTGGCGAGCTCCGGCTCCTCGGCGTAGATGGAGTACCGTGACTCGTCCTCCGTGGGCGAGGTGAGGTTGTAGCGGTCCTTGTCCGCGAGTGGCACGAAGGCCTCGTTGAACAGCGGATTGCCCATCCGGTTGACCTGGACGAAGGGTCCCACGCTCCGCGGGCCGTTCGGCGTGCGGATGGTGACACGCCGGCGACTCACGGACGCGTAGACGCCGACGAGCGGATACCCGGGAACGTCTCGAAGCGAGTCGATCGGGATCTGCAGGCCGTAGGCGAGCACGTTGTAGCCCTTGAACCCGTCGACGCCGCCGCCGTCCTGGCCGAGACCGTCGCCGGTATCGCCGTCGTTGTCGATGATGCGGCTGTCGAGCAGATCGAAGATCCCGGGGATGTCCGCGTAGAACCCGTCCTCGCGCGGTCCGGCGAAGGACACGTCGTCGTTGTCCAGCTCCTCGATCGCCTGCCTGGTGAGCTCGTCGAGCCGGTCGAAGCGCCCGGCTCCCGAGACCGCGCGACCCGTCGTGGGGTCGTTGTACCCAGGCGTCACGTTCAGGCCGACGTTGGGCGGCGGGACCGGGATGAACGAGCCGATGCGACGGCTGAACCCGCCCTCGGTCCGATCGACCCGATAGGTCTGGAGGTAGTTCCGGGTCGTGTCGCGGATGTCCTCGATCGCTCCGATCTCCGACCCGCGCCCGTAGGAGATGATGGTGTCGGGGTTCTTCAGCCCCGGCGTCACCTGCGGGTTGACCGACGAGAACCGGAAGTCGTAGCGGATTCGCTCCTCTCCCGTGAACGGATTGGTGATGTGGATGCTGTAGCGCGCGTCGTCGGCGAAGCGGTCGTAGATGACCCCATCACCGGGCTCGGAGAAGGGCCGGGTCTGCACGAGGACGTTGAGCATGTTCCGGCTCTCGTCGTCGAAGCGGGTGCCGACGAACGCATAGACGTCCGTGATGTTGGCCTGCGGGTCCTGCTTGATGAGCGGCGCGTCGCTGTGACTCGCGCCCATCGCGCCCGACGGGACGGCGGCGACCGCGCCCGTGAGGATCGCAGCGGCGAGGGTGCGCGAGGACTGGATGGGGGATTTCATGACTTCACCTCCGTGGTGGGCAGTGCGGAGCGCGCTCCGCGGAAAGAGACGAGCATCAGGACGAGGCCGGTCGCGAGCAGCGCCGCGAGTCCCGGCTCGGAGACCGCTCGCGCGACCGAGATCGTGACGTCGCCGGGGACGATCTCACCGAGCGTGGTGAGCGCGAGGAACGTGGTGAAGAACCCGTCGCCCGGGCCGGCCCCGCTCTCGAAGCTGAAGCCGCTGACGACGCTGCCGGCCGCGAAGAAGGCCGCGTCCTCGACCAGGTCCACCAGGCCGAGCACGCTGTCGTAGAGCGCCAGGAATCCGGAGGGTGCGGTCAGCGACGGGTCGATCAGCGGGTCCGCGATCGGCGCGTCCAAGGTGATGACGGAGAAGTCGTCCGCGCTCGCGTTGTCGACGGTGAGCTCGTAGAGAAAGCTGCCGCCGAGCGGCGTCACCGCGGCGTCGACCATCAGGGTGGCGCTCGCAGGCGCGCCGTGCAGGGCTGCAAGCAGCCCGGCGGCGGCGAGCGAGAGGCGTTTCGGAACGTTCATGACAGATCTCCTTGCGTGGGGGGATGGGTGAGTCGAATGCGCGAAGTGCGGCGCGCGCTCGTGGACGGCGGTCTCATGTGAGCCACGCGCCGACGTCGACGCTGCGCTCGACCAGCCACGCGCTGCCGACGACCGCGACCGCGGCCGAGCCGATGCGCACGAGCAGCGCCGGGTTGGCCGCGCGCGCGCGCAGCGCGAGCAGGACCGGGACGAGGGCGGCGACCACCGCGAGCTGGCCCGCCTCGATCCCGAGGTTGAAGGCGGCGAGGGCGAGGACGAGATCGCTCGCGGGGAGCCCGAGCTCGGCGAGGGCGCCGGCGAAGCCGAGGCCGTGCACGAGGCCGAGGACGAAGGCGAGCGTCCAGCGCCGCCGCGGCGGGGTCGGCAGCAGGTTCGCGAACGCGGCCAGGACGATCGTCGCCGCGATGGCGCTCTCGACCGGCCGCGCGGGCAGGCTAAGCGACCACAGCGTAGCGGCGCCGAGGGTAATCCCGTGGGCGACGGTGAAGGCGGTGACGACCGCCAGGACCTCCAGGACGACGGGGCGCAGCCCGTCATCGCGCGGTTCGCGTCCGCCGACGCCGAGGAGCACCACGGGCAGCAGCAGCGTCGCGACGAAGACGAGGTGGTCGGCGCCGGCGAGAACGTGCCGCGTCCCCTCGCGCAGGTAGTCCGCGGCGACGCGCGTCCACGGCTGCGCCCCGTCGCCGAGCGCGAGCCTCGTGCGCCCGGCGCCGAGCAGGGCGCTCGTGACCCCCGTGCCCGAGTCGAGGCGCACGAGCGCGCGATGGGACGGATCGGCTGCGGCGAGGAGCCGGAACGCCACCGCGTCGGGGCGAGCCTGCCCGCAGTCGGCGACGAAGCGCACCACGGCGTGGCCGGCCCCGCCGCGCTCGGCGACGAGATGGTCGTGCGGCCCGTGGACGCACTCGCGCTCGCCGGCCAGCACCCGCACGCCTTCGCGCACCAGACCCGCGATCTCCGAGTGACGCGCGCGCAGCTCGCCCCAGACGATCGCCCCGTCGCGGTCGCGATCCAGATCGAGCGCGTGGTGCAGATCGCGAAGGGCGACGTCGAGGCGCACGTGCAGCGCGCTGCCGTCGATGCGGAGATCGAGGTAGCTCTCGCTCATCTCGTGCGCGGCGGCCGGCGTGAACGCGCCGGGACCGATGGCGAAGGCCAGACGCAAGACGATCGCGAAGGTGTTCGCCAGCGTGGAGACGACGGTCTTCATGACCCCACCGCTCCGAGCGTGCGACGCGCCAGCGCATCGAGGACCGGGCCCTCGGTGCCGTGGCGCGCGAGCCAGCGCGCCACCGGCAGCGCTGCGGCGGGCTCGCCGGCGGCGAGGGCGGCCTCGAGCACGATCCGCGCGTCGGCGGGCTCGCGGTGCGTCGCCCAGCCTTCGAGCGCGAGCGCGAGGGCCTCGCGGGGCCGGTCGTCGAGATGCAGCCGCGCCTCGGCCTGCTCGCGCAGATGGGTGCGCAGCCCGTGGCGGCGCGCGGCGGCGAAGCGCGCCGCGAGCGCGTCCCGGTGCTCACGGAAAGCATGGAGACCGAGCGCACGCTCTGACCGGGCGCGGCGCAGCAGCAACGCATCGGTCGACGGAGCGTCCGCGAGCAGGGCGAGGGCGTCGGCGTGACGCCCCGCGTCGACGAGGAGATCCGCGTGGCTCGCGAGGAGCGCGACATCGGGCCCGGCGGCCTGCGCCGCGGCGCGGAAGAGCCGCTCGGCGAGACCCGACTCGCCGCGGCGATGCGCGAGCTCTGCCCGGCTCTGCAGCGCCCACTGGCGAAGCGCGGGGTCTGCGTGCGGGGAACGCGCGAGGGCCGCCGCGATCCGCTGCGACCCGCGGGCCGCCGCGCCGGTCAGCCCGTCGAGGCGCCCGAGGCAGACCGCGACGACGAGCGGCGACGCGCGCCGGTGCAGCGCCGCGCAGCTGCGCCGCGCATCGGCGTACTCACCCCGCGCCTGCTCGACCAGCGCCTTGACGAGCCACGCCTCGGCGACGCCGGGATGCGCCTCGAGCACCGCGTGCAGCTCGCCGAGCGCCGCGTCGAAGTCGTGGCGCGACTGAAGCACTCGGGCCTTGACCAGGCGCACGGCTGCCGGGCGCTCCGGCGCGCTCCACCACGGCGCAAGGAGTCCCTCGGCGTAGCCGAGATACCTCAGGTCGCCCTCGGAGCGGGCGAGGGCGACGAGCTCGCGGGCGCGCTCGATGGCCTCGGTGAGCGCGGGTGCTCCCGCGTTCCGCCCACTGCGCGCAAGGACGACGGCAACTGCCGCCCGCGGCAGCCGCTCGATGATCTCGGCGTCGTCGCCGGGCACGAAGGGCTCGGTGCCGGCCGATGCCGCGCTCAACCACGCGCTCGCGACGAGGGGCGCGACGCGACCTCGCCGTCGCCGCGCCATGCCTTCGCCTCCGTGCCTCGTCGCCGGCCTCTCCATGCCGCGCTCTCCCGTTGCTCCTGCGATCCCTCCGCAGGATTCGCGTCAATCCCACTACGGGTCAGAGCGGAACGCGGATCGGCGATGCGCGTGTTTCGCTGCGGATCTGAGAATCAGTTCACGGAGCTGGTGCGACGGGTCGTTGCTTCGCGGTGCCGCCTGATCGGGCACGGGCCGGGAACGGCATGACTACTGGTGCGTTGTTCTGGTGAGGAGCCGGGGGTGTGTCGGCACGGCTGTCCGATACCTTCGCTCTTCGTCGCGTCGACGCGTGTGTCCCGCGCTCGACGAGGCCTGGCACCGGCGCTCGCGCCGTGAGGGTCAGCGACATACCGATGTTGGCTGTCGAGGGAATCGAGTTCGCGAACGTCGCGAGGACTGGGGCTCCTCGTGCTGACCTCTCCGGCAGGCAGCCGACGGTGCTATCGCGGGTCTGGACCCGATCAGCGGCACCCGCTCGCGTGTGAGAACTTCGGCGCCAGAGCGTTGAACAGGCCTGATCTGGGCCAGCCGCAATGCCCCTCTTGTTTCCGCGTACCTTGAAGGCGACCGCGTCGGCGTGCTATCGGAGCTTCCACAACAACAATCTACGCGGGGAGAACACCCATGAGGAGGAAGGCAGCAATGAAGTCAGCTCGTGTATTGACGTTCTCTTCGCTCATCCTGGCTCTCACCACCGCGCCCGTCGTCGCCACGGCGGACGACGACGCGTGCGAGCGCGTCGACGGACGGATCACCTCTCGCCTCCTCGGCGAGGGCGAGACGTTCTCGAACGGTGAGCCGTGCCTGAGTCCCCTGCTCCTGTGCACCGAGGGACGCTTCACCGGAGATCTGAAGGGTCGCTTCCGGTTCACCGCGCAGACGCTCACGCCCTATGCGGCTCTCGATGGGGACTCGCCGGACGACGTCGCGGCGACGACCGGGACCATCGAGCTCGAGACCCGCTTCTGCCGCGGGACCCTCGTGCTCGACGACACCTCGGCGTTCTCGCTGAATCTGGACGGCTCCGTCGCGAGCATCGAGACCGTCAACGGCGCGAGCGACGGCGGCTGCACGGGCGCGAGCGGCCGGCTGCGGGTCACCGGGATCTTCATGGAGGGCTGCGTCGACTGCAGCTACGAGGGGGAGATCTGCCTCGCCGGAGGCGGTGGAGACCGCGACAAGGACGACGACAGGGACTGATCGGCCTGTCGACCGATCCGGCCGCGGACGCCCGGCGCTGCCGGGCGTCCGCGGCGTTCGGTCTCGGCGCCCGCGTCCCGGACATGTGCACCGCCGGCCTGCGGTCCCCGCGCCGCAGGCGACGCTCCGACCGGCCCGAACGGCAGACCACCGCCCCGCCGCCGCTTCCCGAGGTCCTCGCCGCAGCGGCCTCGCCCCGCTGCCCCGCCCGGCGCCCTCCGCCAGCCGGTGCGCCCGACGACCGAGCTGCCCACGACTGATCCGGCGCAGCCTCCGCGACCCATCCTTCGGCTACCATGGCGCGCGGGCCAGGCATCGGGCGAGGGACGCATGAGCCAGTCGAGCACCAGCCAGTCGAAGAAGTGGGTCTACCGGTTCGACGAGGTCGCGCAGGCCGAGGCGCGCATGGAGGGAAACTGGGACCGCGTTCGCGGCCTGCTCGGCGGCAAGGGGGCGAACCTCGCCGACATGACGCGGCTCGCGGTGCCGATCCCGCCGGGGTTCACGGTCACCACCGAGGCCTGCAACGCCTTCCTCGCCGCCGGCGAGTCCTTCCCCGAAGGCCTGTGGGAGGAGGTGCTCGCGGCCATCGAGGCGATGGAGCGCGCGAGCGGCAAACGCTTCGGGGCGAGCGACGATCCGCTCCTGGTCTCGTGCCGCTCGGGCTCGAAGTTCTCCATGCCCGGCATGATGGACACGATCCTCAACATCGGCCTCGCCGACGACGTCGCCGCGGCCATGGCCGAGCGAAGCGGTGACACGCGCTTCGCCTACGACCTCTACCGGCGCCTCATCCAGATGTTCGGCAGCGTCGTCCTCGGGGTCCCCGACGAGCTCTTCGAGGCGCGCCTCGCCGCGCGCCGCGAGGCGGCGGGCGTCGAGCGCGACACCGAGCTCTCCGGCGAGGACTGGCGCGCGATCACAAGCGTGTTCAAGGACATCGTGGCGAGCTACACGGGCACCGAGTTCCCGGCCGACCCTTACGAGCAGCTCCGGCTCGCGACCGCGGCCGTGTTCCGCTCCTGGAACGGCAAGCGCGCGCAGGACTACCGGCGCGCGGCGCGCATCCCGGACACGCTCGGCACCGCGGTGAACATCCAGGCGATGGTGTTCGGCAACATGGGCCCGGACAGCGGCACCGGGGTGGCGATGTCGCGCAACGCCTCGACCGGGGCGCGCGAGCTCGAGGGCGACTTCCTGCTCCAGGCGCAGGGCGAGGACGTCGTCGCCGGCACGCGTCAGACGCAGCCGATCGCCGATCTCGCCAAGGCGATGCCCGACGCCTACCGTGAGTTCGGCGAGATCGCCGCGCGTCTCGAGAAGCACTATCGGAACATGCAGGACATGGAGTTCACCGTCGAGCGCGGACGCCTGTGGCTGCTCCAGACCCGCGACGGCAAGCGCACGGCCCAGGCCGAGGTGCGCATCGCGGCGGACATGGTCGAGGAGGGCCTCATCGACAAGGAGGAGGCGGTCGCGCGCGTGAAGCCCGAGCAGGTGGACTTCTTCCTCCACCCGCAGCTCATCCGCGACGCGTCGACGCCGATCAGACCGATCGCCACGGGCCTCAACGTCTCACCCGGCGCCGCCGTCGGCGTCATCGCCCTCGACGCGGACACCGCCGAGCGCTGGGCGCGCGAGGACGGCAAGGACGTCATCATGGTCCGGCCGGAGACCAAGCCCGACGACGTGCACGGGATGCTCGCCGCGAAGGGCATCGTCACCGCGCGCGGTGGGCGCACGAGCCACGCGGCGCTCGTCGCGCGCCAGTTCGGCAAGCCGGCGGTGGTCGGTGTCTCCGAGCTCGTCGTCGATCTCGAGGCGCGCCAGATCCGCATCGGCGAGCTCACCGTGGAGGAGGGCGAGTGGATATCGCTCGACGGCACCAACGGCGAGGTCTACGCCGGCAAGCTCGAGACCGTGGTGCCCGATCTGAAGAACCCGCACCTGCTCCAGATCCTGAGCTGGGCCGACGAGCTGCGCACGCTCGAGGTGCGTGCCAACGCGGACTACCCGCGCGACGCCGAGAGCGCCCGCGCCTACGGCGCGCAGGGGATCGGGCTGTGCCGCACCGAGCACATGTTCTTCGAGAGCACGCGGCTGCCGATCGTGCAGCGGATGATCCTCGCCAAGTCCGTCAGTGAGCGGAACGAGGCCATCGACGCCCTGCTGCCGATGCAGCGCGACGACTTCGAGGGGCTGTTCCGGGCGATGCACGGGCTCCCGGTCATCATCCGTCTGCTCGACCCACCGCTGCACGAGTTCCTCCCGTCGCACGACGAGCTGCTCGAGGATCTCGCCGATCTCAAGCTCAGGCTCCAGCACCTGACGACCATGGGCGCGGTCGACGAGATGCTCGACACCATCCAGGTCAAGCGCGCCTTCCTCGAGCGGGTGAAGGCCCTGCGCGAGAGCAACCCGATGATCGGCACCCGCGGCGTGCGCCTGGCGATGCTGTTCCCCGAGCTCACGCGGATGCAGGTGCGCGCGATCCTCGAGGCCGCGTGCACGTGCCTGCGCGAGGGTCTCGAGGTCCATCCGGAGATCATGATCCCCCTGACCGTCGCCCGGCGCGAGCTCGAGAACCAGCGCGAGGCCCTCGAGTCCGAGGCTCGCCTGGTGGTGGAGGAGCAGGGGCGCGAGGTGCGCTACAAGTTCGGCACGATGATCGAGCTGCCGCGCGCGGCGCTGATCGCCGACCAGCTCGCCGAGAGCGCCGAGTTCTTCTCCTTCGGCACCAACGATCTCACCCAGACCGCCTTCGGGATCTCGCGCGACGACGCCGAGTCGGGCTTCCTGATGCACTACGTCATCAACGGGATCCTGCCGGACAATCCTTTCGACACCATCGACCCGGACGGGGTCGGCCAGCTCATCGCGATGGCGGTGGAGAAGGGGCGTGCGGTGCGGTCTGGGCTCGAGATCGGGATCTGCGGCGAGCACGGCGGAGACCCGAGGAGCATCGCGCTCTGCCACGAGCTCGGGCTCGACTACGTGTCCTGCTCGCCGCTGCGCGTGCCGATCGCGCGCCTGGCCGCGGCGCACGCTGCGCTCGCCGCGCGCGAGAAGCACGCGGCGGCGCCGGAGCCCCTCAAGGTGCCCGCTTGAGCGCCAGCCCGGACGGGCCGATCGCTGCCGCGGATCCGCTCGCGGCGGTCACCGAGTTCTTCGAGCGCCTCGGCCGCTACTGCGCGCGGGTGGACTACGACGCCGCCGAGATCCTGTTCGCGCCCGACGTCGCCTCCTTCGGCACGCGGGCGACGGTCGTGAGCGGCCTCGAGCGCCTGCGCCGGGAGCAGTGGGAGGGGATCTGGGGGCGCATCGACGACTTCGCTTTCGACCTCGCCGAGGTGCGCGGCGGGGGCGACGCGCGCTTCGCCTGGGGGATGGCGCCCTGGATCTCCACCGGCTTCGATGTCGACGGCCAGCGTTTCGAGCGCCCGGGGCGCGCGACCGTCGTGCTGGAGCGGCGCGATCGCGCCTGGGTCGCCCTGCACACCCACTTCTCCCTCGCGCCGGGGACGCCGCCGGTGACCCACGGCGCCGGCTGAGCGATCGCTCCACGAGCCGTCGCGACACCTGCCGACGGTGCGGATCTGCGCCGAGTTCGACCGTAACGGCCTGATTTCCCCTATGCTCTCGGCCCTGCCCGGGTCTGCGGGTCTGTACGAGGAGCCGTCGTGAAGATCGCCTACCTGCTGCGGGTGCGCCCCGACCTCGAGGACATCGTCCCCGACGACGTCGAGCACGTCGTCGCCCAGGTCGGCGACGATGGTCTCTACGACGACGAGGCGCTCGCCCGGGTCGCCGGCGTCGACGCGTTCGTCATCGGCATGGAGCCGGTCAACGAGCAGATCCTCGCCGCCGCGCCGAAGCTGAAGATCGTCCAGCGTCTCGGCGTCGGCTACGAGACCATCGACCTCGAGGCGACGGCTCGCCGCGGGATCCCGGCGTGCAACATCGAGGGGGTCAACAAGGAGGCGGTCGCCGAGCACGCGATGGCGCTGATCCTCACCCTCGCGAAGAGCCTGCAGCAGGCGATCGCCTTCACCCGCGAGGCCGACTGGGCATCGGCGCGCATGCTCACCCGGCGCGCCTTCGAGCTCAAGGGCAAGACCCTCGGGATCATCGGCCTCGGCAACACGGGCACCGAGCTCGCGCGGCGGGCCCGGGCCTTCGAGATGGAGATTGTCTGCAACGACGTGCGCAACCTCGATCCGGCGCTGCTGCACGGGCTCGGGGCGCGCGTTGCCGACAAGGAGGAAATCCTCGCGAGCGCCGACGTCGTCAGCGTCTGCACCGATCTCAACGACGGTACCCGCGGCATGATCGGCGCCGAGCAGATCGCGATGATGCAGCCTCACGCGATGTTCGTGTGCTGCGCCCGGGGCGGCATCGTCGACGAGCCCGCGCTGGCGGAGGCGCTGCGCGAGGGGCGCATCGCCGGCGCCGGTATCGACGTCTTCGAGACGGAGCCCGTGGCGGCGGACAACCCGCTCCTCGAGCTACCGAACTGCATCGTCACCGCCCACGTCGCGGGCGTCGCGAGCGACACGACGGACCGCATCTGGGAGTGGGCGCACGAGAACGTGCGCGCCGTGGTCGTGCGCGGCGAGAAGGCGCGCTGGGTGCGCAACGGCGTGGTTTGAGAACGGAGCGGAGCGTCATGCGCATCGAAGCGGTCGAGGTGTTCGTGTTGAGCGCCCCGGAGGAGGGGCGCCCGCACTGGGTCAGTCACTATCCCGTACCACGCGGCAACGACCTGCTCGTGCGCCTGCGCACCGACGAGGGGCTCGAGGGCTTCGGCCTCGCGAGCTCGAACGATGCAGGGATCCGCGCCGCCGCGCGCATGTTCACCGAGGGCCTGGCCGAGCTGGTCGTCGGCGCCGACGCGCTCGCGCCGGAGCGCCTCTACGAGCGCGTCTTCGGCCTCACCCACGCGCGCCTCTCCTTCGAGAAGGGCTGGAGCCGTGGCGCCATCACCCTCGCCGCCACGGCGATCGACCTCGCGCTCTGGGACCTCGTCGGCAAGGCCGCCGGCCTGCCGCTCTTCCGGCTCTTCGGCGGCTACGTCGAGACCGTGCCCTGCTACGTGACCTGCGCCTACTACCGTGAAGGCAAGGATCTCGGCGAGCTGCGCGAGGAGATGCTGATGCTCGTCGAGCAGGGGCACCGAGCCTTCAAGGCGAAGATCGGCGGCGTGCCCCTCGCCGAGGACATGGAGCGCCTGCGCGTCGTGCGCGACGTCATCGGCGCCGACGCGGAGCTGATGCTCGACGTGAACGGCGGCTGGGATCTCGACGCGGCCATCGAGGGCGCGCGGGCGCTCGCCGAGGTGCGCCCACGCTGGCTCGAGGAGCCGGTGCGCTGGTACGACGATCGGCGGGCCCTCGCGATCCTCGCGCGGAGCACCGACATCCCGCTCTCGGCCGGCGAGAGCGAGACCACGCCCCATGGCTGCCGGTCACTCCTCGAGGAGGGCGCGGTGCGTATCCTGCAGTTCGACTGCACCCGCATGGGCGGCTTCACCTGGGGGCGCAAGCTCGCAGCGCTCGCCGAGATCAACCACGTCGAGGTCGCGCCGCACCACGACTGCTTCATCCACGCGCACATCGTCGCCGCGTCGCCGGCGGGCTGCATCGTGGAGTCCTTCACCGATCCGGAGCGCGATCCGCTCCAGGCCGAGCTCTTCGTCGATCCGCCGCGGATCGAGGACGGTACGCTCTACCTCGAAGAGGCTCCGGGCCTCGGCCTCGAGCTCTCCGAGCCAGCCATCGCCCGCTACGGGGAGCGGGTGATCTAGCCCGGCATCCTCCGGGAGCTATCGCGGTCCCGCGCCGTCCTCGATGAAACGCAGCACCCATTCGGCGACGACGGCCTCGTCGGTCGGGGTCTCGAGGGAGGCGCGGGCGCGATCGGCGACCTCGGCGTCGACGCCCCGGGCTCGGCGCATCTCGATGATGTCCCGGGCGAAGTCCAGTCTGTGCTCCGGGTGGCCCTGGAACGAGAGCGCGCGGCGCTTGGGATAGACGAGGGCGCTCGCGGGGCAGAAGTCGTTACCGGCGATCACCCGTGCCCCGTCCGGCACCGCCACCACCTGGTCCTGATGCGCGGCGTGCAGCGCGATGGCCCCGGCCTCCGGCACCATCCACTCGGCGCGCTCGTGCACCTCGACCACGTGCGTGCCGAGTCCCCAGCCGCGCGTCGCCTTGCTCACCTCGCCGCCGAAGGCGCTCGCGATGAGCTGGTGGCCGAAGCAGATCCCGATCTGGGGGACCCGCGTCCCTGCGGCCTCGCGCACGAACGCCTCGAGCTGCAGCATCCAGTCGTCGCGCTCGTACACGCCCTGGACGCTGCCGGTGATCAGCCAGGCGTTGCAGGCGTCGACCCGCTCCGGGAACTCGCCGAGGTAGACGTTCCAGGTGGTGAACGCGAGCCCCGGGCGGTACCGGCCCAGCCAGGCCTCGAACATCGAGGCGAAGCTGCCGTGGCGCGCATCGAGCTCGTCGCTCGAGCGGCCGGTCTGGAGGATGCCGATGTGCATGGGCGCGCGTGGCTCGGTCCGGGCGCGCCGGATCTCACCGCGCCCGGACCGGCCTTTTCAAGCGGCGCCGGGCTCGGGCGCGCGCGGGTGCCAGGCGTGGTGGTTGAGCGCGGTGATCGCGGTCAGCACCAGGAGCGCCCCGCCCTGGTGCGCGGCCGCGAGCGGCACGGGGATGCGCATCACCAGCGTGGCGATGCCGAGGGCGACCTGCACGACGGCGGCGGCGAGCGTGAGGTGCGCCCAGACCCGCACGCCCCGGCGCTCGCGGCTAGCGCCGAGCCACAGCGCGACGATCGCCGCGAAGGTCGTGAGCGCGAGGACCCGGTGGTTGAACTGCACCGTGGTCACGTCCTCGAAGGCGCTGCGCCACGCCGGCTCGAGCGCGTAGAGGCCCACCGGGATCCACTCCTCGCCCATCTTCGGGAACGTGTTGTACGCGTAGCCCGCCTTGAGCCCGGCGACGAAGCCGCCGGAGACGAGCGTCACCGTGGCCAGCACCGCCGCCAGCGCGGCCGCCCGCGGCAGCCAGCTCGCCTCCGGCGCCCGCCGCGCCGCCGGCTCGCGCAGCAGCCCGAGGGCGGTCCACAGCATGAACAGGTAGATGGCGACGGCCGCGCTGAGGTGGGCGGTGAGCCGGTACTGGCTGACGTGCGGGTCGTCCACCAGCCCGCTCTTGACCATGTACCAGCCGAGCAGGCCCTGGAGCCCGCCGAGGGCGAACATCGCGACGTAGCGCGGCGCCATGCCGCGCTCGATGCGGCCGCGCACGAGGAAGTAGACGAACGGCAGCGCGAAGGCGAGGCCGATGGCCCGTCCGAGCACCCGGTGCGCCCACTCGAACCAGAAGATCCGCTTGAAGTCGCCGACGGCCATCCAGTAGTTCACCTCGATGAACTCCGGCGAGCGCTTGTAGCGCTCGAACTCCGCGGCCCAGGCGGCCTCGTCGAGCGGCGGGAGGATCCCGCTCACCGGCTCCCAGCCGACCATCGACAGGCCCGAGCCGGTCAGGCGCGTCACCCCGCCGAGGACCACCATCGCGAAGACGAGGGCGCACACGGCGAGCAGCCACGCCGCCTGCTGGCGCCGCCAGGCGGCGCGGGCGCCGGACGCGACACCGTCGGCCGGCGCCGCCGCGTCTCCGTAGGCAAGCTGGGTCGATATCGTCCCGTCCTCCGCGTCGTCCAGTCGTCGCTCGGTCTTCGTCGTTCAACCGTCGTCTTTCAGTCGCCGCCGCCGCGCGGTCGCCGGTCAGCCGAGGGCCCGGTGCAGCCGCGCGTCCTGGTCCCGGAAGTGCCCGGTGAACCACGCGTCGAGGGAGCGCGAGAAGCGGTCGAGGTCGACGAAGCGCCCGGCCTCGTAGTCCTCGATCATCTCGTGGATCTCCTCGAGCAGCCGCTCGTGGTCGCCCTTGTGCTCGGCATAGCCGTCGTAGCCGCGCTCGCGCATCTCGCGCTCCTCGAGCGCGAAGTGAGCGGAGATCTGCGCGTGCAGCTCGCCGAGGAACCCTACCAGCGCCGAGGCGTGGGCGGTGCCCGTCGCCTCGGCGTGGATCCGGTTGATGAGCTCGATGAGCTCGCGATGCTCGTGGTCGACCCCGGGGATCCCGAGGGCGAACTCCTCGCGCCAGGCAATCAGTGTCATCGGTGACTCTCGCGCTCCCGCCGAGTGGTCCACGAAGGATACCGATGTCTCACCGATCAGCGGAACTGGAAGCCGCCGAGGGTCGACTGGAAGTCCACCACGAGGTTCTGCTGCGGCGCGAGCTCGACCTCGCGCTCGACCTCGTAGTCGAAGCCCGACTCCCGGCGCGTGTCCCGGAGCCGCGCGACGATGCGATGGCGGCCGGCCGTCACCGGGATGCGCCGGTAGGCGGTCGACGGGCCGTCCCCGGCGATCCCGCTCGGAGCGAGCGTCTCCGCGACGGTGAGCGTGCCGTCGATCTCGAGCTCGACGTGCACCGGCACGCGCCGGCGGGGACAGTCCGTGGGCCTGCGCATGTTCGGCGGCAGCGCCGCGATCTCTTCGGGGGTCAGGCGCCGGCACTCGCCCGCCCGCTCGCCGGCGTGGCTGAAGCTGAGCTTGACCTGCGCCTCGTCCGGATCGTGATGGCGCCAGCTCGGCTCGGTGGAGAACCAGGCGACGATGGCGCCGAAGGCCGCGTAGACGAGGAGCTGGCCGAGGATGCGGAGCGTGCGCATCGCTCAGGGCGCCTCCCCGACGAGCTCGGGCGCCGGCGCCGCGGGCCGACCCGCGCGCTCGAGCGGGCCGAGGGTGCGGAGCCGCTCGCGGAAGGCCTCGATCTCGCGCGTGAGCGCGGCGCCGGCATCCAGCCCGAAGCCCGCCACCTCGAGGCGCTCGCGGGGTACCCGCGCGCGCAGGTACGGGTCGCGCGTGCGGGCGATCCGGGCCCGGGTCCAGTCGAGGCCGAGCCGGGCGTAGCACGCGCCGTCGCGGCACCCGGCGATCAGCACGCCGTCGACGAGCCTGCGCGAGACGAGGAAGTCGAGGAAGGGGGGGGGCAGCATGCCGACGCAGGGCAGCGCGACCGCGCCCACCGCCTCGCTCGAGAGCGCGCTCGCCAGGTCGGCCCCGCGGGCGCCGTGCGCGCAGCCGATCACCAGCACCCGCGCCTCGGCGCCGGCGAGGCCCGCGGCAACGCGCTCGCAGCGCTCGCGCAGGCTCGCCACGGTGAGGTCCGGCAGCTCGATGCCCGCCACGAGCGCGCTCGCGCGCCGGAACGGCGTCGCCGTCGGGCACGCGCCGGCGCAGATGCCGCAGCCGATGCACGCGCTCGCGCGCACCACCGCCTCGTGGGAGAAGGCGGCACCGTCGCTGCGCGCCTCGAGGGTGATCGCGCTGCACGGGCAGTCGTCGACGCAGCGCCCGCAGCCGTTGCAGTTCTCGAGATCGACCACCGCCGTCGCGGGCCGCGGCCGGCGGGGAATGAAGGGCAGCGCGGCCAGCACCAGCGTCCCGAGGCCGATCGCCCCCCACAGCGCCAGCCCGTCGAAGCGCTCGCTGAGCGGCAGCGGCGCGAGATAGAACCAGTCGATGCCGACGTCTCCCGGCACCGTGTCCAGGTTCGCGGGCCCCTGGCTGAGCGCCGGTCGCAGGAAGGAGACCACCGTCAGCGTCGCGAGGGTGCCCAGCGCGAGGGCGCGCGGCGGGTTGACGCTCGCGTGCGAGAGGCGCTGGATGTGCACCCACATCACGAACAGGAGCATGAGCGGCACCGCGATGTGGATGAACACCATCAGGGTGAAGAAGCGTCCGCTCAGGCTCGTCTGATTGAGGAAGTTGCGGGCGATGGCCTCGCCGAACAGGGGCAGCGAGTCGAGCCACTCGGTGGTGACGATGGCGATGTACTGGGCGAGCTGATCCCACACCAGCCAGTAGCCGCTGATGCCGGCCGCCATCACCATCCAGATGATCGGGACGCCGGTGAACCAGGCGAGCCAGCGCGCTCCGCGGAAGCGCCCGAGCCCGAACTCGCGCAGCAGATGCAGCATCATCACCAGCACCAGCGCGTCCGAGGCGTAGCGGTGCAGGCTGCGCATCACGCCGCCGGCGTACCACTGCACGTGGGTCATGCGCTCCACCGACTCGTAGGCATCGACCACGCCCGTGTCGAAGAAGATGTAGAGATAGACGCCGCTGACCGCGACGATCCAGTAGAAGAACCAGCCGAGGGCGCCGAGCTGATGCAGCGGGTTGCACGGCGCGGGAAAGACGCGGTCGAGGAGCGACTCGGCCCGCTCGAAGGCAGCGCGCACCACGCGCCGGGCGATGCCCGCGGACGCCTGCTGGCGCTCGCTCACGGGTGTCGGCTGCGCAGCCGCGCCGCGTCCCGCGGCTGGCGCCAGGCGCACACCAGGAAGACCGCCACGCCGCCGAGACACAGCGCACCGATGGCGGCGCCGACGAAGATGGAGTAGTCGAACGCGTAGGCGCCGGAGCTCGGATCGTAGACGGTGCACAGCAGCTTCACGCCGTTGATCCACCCGTCGATGGAGGTCGCCTCGGCGCGCCGGCCGAAGACCAGCTCTTTCAGCGGCTCCACCAGCGCCGGCGCGGGGAAGGCGTCGCCGTAGGCGTGGCGGTAGACCCGGCCCTCGGCGTCGAGGACGGTGATCTGCGCGAGATGGTCGAAGCCCTGGGGCGCGGCGGCGTAGGAGAAGCCGATCTCGCGGGTCAGGGCCGCGACCGTCGCCGGTGTCCCGGAGAGGAACCGCCAGCGAGGATCCGAGACGCCGTGGCGCTGCGCGTACTCGCGCATGCGTTCCGGGGTGTCGGCAGCGGTGTCGAAGCCCACGGTCACCACGGTGAACGCGTCGGCGCCGAGCGCGTCGCGCGCGATGGCGACGTTGCGCGCGAGATGGCGCGTCAGCACGCTGCACGAGTGGTAGCAGCTCGTGTAGGCGGGCTGCACGACGAGCGGGCGCCCGCGCAGGGACTCGAGGCTGACCGGCGCGCCCGCGCGGTCGACTAGGACGTGGTCCGAGACCGTGCGGCCGATCGCCCCGCGCGCCTCCGCGAGCGCCGATTCGGCGTCTAGCGCGGCGGCTCTCGCAGACGTCGCGCTTGCGAGCGCGAGGGCGATGACCACCGCGAGGAGCACGGTGAGATCGGCGGCGAGGAGTGCCGGGCAGTGGCCTCGGACCTGGGCGCGCACCGGTGTGCCAGCCGCCGGGTCGACCGGATCAGCCCAGCGTCAGCGATGCGTCGAGCATCGCGCCGCCGAGGAGCGCGGTGAGCTGGAGCAGGGAGGCCTTGAAGGTGCGCATCGCGTTCGCGGTGCTCGGGTCGCGCACGAGAACGAGGCTCGCGCGAACGAACGCCCAGCCGCCGAGGACCGCGAAGACGAGGTAGAGCGGGCCCATGCCGTAGGCGACCGGGAGCAGGGACAGCGCGACCAGCGCGATGGTGTGCGCCGCGATGATGCGCGCAGCGCGTGCGCCGCCGACCACCACCGGCAGCATCGGCACGCCCGCCTCGCGGTAGTCCTCGCGGTAGGCGAAGGCGAGGGCCCAGAAGTGCGGCGGCGTCCACAGGAAGAGCACCACGGCGAGGATCAGCGGCGCCGGTGCGAGCTCGGGGTCCACCGCCGCCGCCCCCGCGAGGACCGCGAAGCTGCCCGCGAGACCGCCGACGACGATGTTGAGCCAGGTGCGCCGCTTGAGCCAGACCGTGTAGACCACGCCGTAGGTGAAGGCGCCGAGGAACACGTTCACCGCCGCCACCCAGTTCGTCGCGAGCGTCGCCGCGAGCACCGCGAGGGCGAGCAGCGCGGCGATGAGCGCCGGCCAGTGCCAGCCCGGCTGCAGCCGTCCGGTGGCGAAGGGGCGTCCCCGGGTGCGCCGCATGCGTGCGTCGAGATCGCGCTCGACGTACTGGTTGAAGGCGCCGGCGCTCGCCGAGGCGAGGAGGACCGCGAGGGCGAGCACGGCGACGCTCGCGGCCCCGGGACCCTCGCCGGGCGTCACGGCGATCCCCGCCAGCGCGCACAGCATGATGGCGAAGCCGATGCGCAGCTTGAACAGGCCGTAGAGCATTCGCATGGTCTCGCTCATGGTCTCGAGCCTCCGTTTCTCACCGTTGCTGCACCGTCATCGCGTCGTCCCGCACCGCCCACGCGTCCCTCAGCGCATCGGCCACAGCTCCGAGAGGTACTTCCAGTTGATGAAGTAGTAGAGGACGAAGGCGACGAAGAAGACGCCGACCAGCACCGTGGTGCCGGGGATCTTCAGCGTGCCGGCGCTGCCGTACTGACCCACCGCCGCCGCCGCGGGGGAGGCCTCGGGCGCCGGCTGGACCGGCGTCGGCGCCTCGGCGCGGCCCGTGATCGCCTCGGTGAGCGACTGGTGCTCCATCCTCTTGCCGAACAGGATCGAGCCCACGGTGACGACGATGTACATCACCGCGCCCACCGAGGCCACGATGGCGAAGAGCCCGTTCAGGCCCAACATCAGGAAGGCCGCGCCGGGGTAGTCGAAGGACAGCGGCGCATCGGCGAAGGTGATGTCCCAGTGCCTGCGCGAGACGCCGAGGGTCCCGGCCCCCATCATGAACAGCGAGATCCCGGCAACGCCGAGGGCGAAGACGTAGGGCTGGAGCCGGGCCCAGCCCTTGAGCACGAGCTCGCGGCGGAAGATGAGCGGGATGACGATGTAGGTGATGGCCATGAAGGCGAGCGTGGTCCCGGCGACCACCGTCGCGTGGAAGTGCCCGGGCACGTAGAGCGTGTTGTGCATGATGATGTTGATCTGCTCGGTGCCCATCACGACGCCGGAGATCCCGCCGAGGAAGCCGAACAGGATGAGCGACAGGAACATCCCGGCGAAGGCGGGGTGGCCCCAGGGTGCGCGGCGCAGCCACCCGAACAGCCCCTGCGTGTAGCCCCGGGCGCGCTGCGCGGCCTCGATGGAGCCGGGCACCGTCATGCCGTGGATCATCGACCCGAGGACCGCGAGGTAGAGCGCATAGCTCGTGTTGAAGATCCGCCACTCGGAGCTGACCCCGGGCTCGACGAGGAAGTGGTGGGCGCTCGCGAGCTGCAGGAACAGGATGTAGAACAGGAACGCGACCCGGCTCACCTTCTCGGAGATCGGCTTCGCGCCGAGGACGATCGCCGCGATCGCGTACCACACGGCCACGTGCGCGGAGACGTTGATCTGCTGCGACGAGTGGCCCATGCCCCACCAGATGAGCTTGTACATGAGAGTCGATGTGCTCGATGTAGCCGAGGGTCCACAGCAGCGTCGGAATCAAGATGA
>CAJIAT010000214.1_pt1 | contig 35291 bp, 33 predicted proteins | sample 9199161 | NCBI WGS metagenome assembly CAJIAT01 (sample SAMEA7708281, study PRJEB35096) | sediment metagenome | biome: marine neritic benthic zone biome [ENVO:01000025]; feature: sediment [ENVO:00002007]; material: shallow marine sediment [ENVO:03000034] sea grass bed [ENVO_01000059] ... | reverse complement strand
TCTGGGAGGTCTACGCGCCGCAGCTCGACGACTACGTCACCCGCGCGCGCGACCCGGGCTCGGCCCCGCGCTACGGCGTGGCCGGGGATCGCTGAGGCAGCGCGCCGTGTGCGGCATCGTGGGGATCGCGGCGACCGGAGCGCTCGCGGGCAGCACCGTGGAGCGGATGCTGGATCGCGTCGCGCACCGAGGCCCCGACGGACGGGGCGTTCTCGCCACTGGAGCGACCACGCTCGGACACGCGCGGCTAGCGGTCGTCGCACCGGACGACGGCCACCAGCCGATCCTCAGCGAGGACGGCCAGACGTCGCTGGTCGCGAACGCCGAGATCTATAACCACGTCGAGCTGCGCGGCGAGCTCGAGCGCGTCGGTCACCGCTTCGCCACGCACTCCGACTGCGAGGTGGCGCTGCACGGCTACGAGGACGACCCGGAGGGCTTCGTCCACCGCCTCTGCGGCATGTTCGCCCTGGCGCTGTACGATGCGCCGCGCGACGAGCTTCACCTGGTGCGCGACCGGCTGGGGATCAAGCCGCTGTTCTACGCCGACACCCCGCGCGGCGTGCTGTTCGCCTCCGAGCTCCCGGCGCTGCTCGACGTGCTCGACCCGCGTCCGACGCTGGACCCGCTGGCGCTGGCCGAGTACGTGCGTACCGGCTACGTGCGCGGCGCGGGCACGCCGTTTCGAGAGATTCGGCAGGTCCTGCCGGGACAGCGCGTCGTGGTGCGCGGCGGCGTGATCGTCCGCCGCGAGCTCTACTGGGACGTCCTCCGTAGAGCCGGCGAGGCTCGGCCGGCGAGCCGCGGAGGAGCAGCTCGAGGCGCTGATGGGGCTGGTCGTCCGCCAGCATACGCGCACCGACACACCCTATGGCCTGTTCCTCTCCGGTGGCGTCGACTCCGCCGTGACGCTCGCCATGCTGCGCGAGCAGAACGGTGGGAGACTGCAGACGTACTCCGTCGGCTTTCCCGGCTCCGGCGTCTACGACGAGCTCGACGACGCGCGGCGCATGGCCGAACGCTTCGGGACCGAGCACACCCAGGTCGAGGTGCCCGAGGCCGAGCTGCTCCGCGAGATCCCGAACGTGGCCGCGGCGGTCGGCGATCTGATGGGCGACTACGCCTCGCTTCCGACCATGCTCCTCGCGCGGCGCGCGGCGCGGGACGTCAAGGTCATCTTCTCTGGAGAAGGCGGCGACGAGGTCTTCGCCGGCTACGGTCGTTACCGGCCGCACGCCGTGAAGCGACTGAGGCAGCGGCTCGCCGCCCGCGCCAGCCGCAAGGTCGAGCCCCTCGAGGGCGGGATCGAGTTCCTGCGCCCTGAGGTCGCCGCGCGCTGGCGCGAGGCCACGCGCCAGGCGCCGACGCCGTGGGGACTGGTCTCGGAGATCGCGCCCGGGATGCTCGGCCGCCAGCTCGTGGACTTCCGCACGCGTCTGCCGAGCTTCCTGCTGGCCAAGGTCGACCGTGTGCTCATGCACCACGGTATCGAAGGGCGGGTGCCGTTCCTCGACCATCGGATCGTCGAGTTCGGGCTCGCCCTGCCCGACTCGCTCAAGGTCAGGTGGCGCGCCGGGAAGTACCTGCTCAAGAAGTGGGCCGAGCGACGCCTGCCGCGCGAAGCGCTGTGGCGCGAGAAGCAGGGGTTCCGCGTGCCGATCGAGCGCATCCTGTCCGCCCCGGTCCGCGCCGCGCTCGCCGAGCGCCTGCACGGGCAGCATGTCCTCGGCGAGCTGCTCGACCTGGAGCGTCTCGATCCCGTGCTCGCGACCCGCCAGCTTCCGGGCGACTACGCGCTCGTCGTGTGGCGTCTGCTCGTGCTCTCGGCCTGGCACGACTCGGTGATGGTGATGGGTTCGAGCGCGCGCAGCGGGTGACGTCGGTGCGAGCCCATTGATTCGCTGGGCACCGGCACGCACGTGCTACGCGATCCGGTCGTGCACACGCCTCGGGTGTGCAGGAGGGGCACCATAGTTCGGCTGGTCGATGATAGCTGTCGTCGTGCCCGAGCTTGCCACCGGCCCCACTCGGACACGCAAGAGCGCTCATCGAGCGTCGCGGACAGCGCTGGACACTGCCCGGTGGCCAAAGCGTCTGCGCGGGCAGGGGATACGCTGAGAAGTGGCGCGACCTCGCCGTGCCCGTGACATCCCCTGGCGCCCGAACCGGCGCCTTCCCTTGCGAGCAGTTCCCGGCGCGCGAGGCGCCGGGCTCACCAGGCGTGCGGGGGCTCTCCGGAGTTGACGCCGATGTGGGTCTCGACCCAGATGAGCTCCGGGTGCGCGGCCAGCTGGGCCCGCGCCTCGTCCGGGGTCAGGCCCTCGCGGGCCTCGATCCCGTCGCCTGCCGCCATGCTCAGCGACAGCCCGTGCTCTTCGGCGAAGTGGATGGCTTCCTCGCCCTTGAGGATCACGGTCGTCATCGCGTTTACCTCCGGGGCTGCCACGGTGCAGCCCTCGCCGCGGAGGATAGCGCAGCGCGTCCACGCCGTCTCGAACGCACGCTCGCCCGACGCGATGATCGGGCCGGCTGCTGAGCGCCTGCGCTGTGCGCGTCCGGGCGAGGCCACGCGAGAATCTCGGGCAGGCAGGGATCTCAGTCGTTCGTGGGGAACGGGCCTGACGTCGGCCCTGACGCGCGGGCTAGAACAAGTGAGGAGGACGGGGTCTCGCGACCCCGTCCCCCCTGTTCAGTCGGGCCGCCCCGCGACCGCAGCGAGGTGAATCGCCTTGGCGCCCGGGCCGAGCCGACTCGGCCTTCAGCTGGAGCCCCGACACGCGCGGTGGCGACGCTGCAGCCTATACCGGCACGAGGACCGAAGCCCTCAGTTGTTTACCGACGCTTGGCTACGTCCCCCGCGACGGCACTCCGGCAGTGCCCTCACGAGACCGGGCAGGTTCGCCCCGCATCACCTGCGAATTCGAGCATCCGCCGGTTGCGCTCCCGAGGCTCTTTCGAGCCCGCGAACGTGCGGGTCTCCGCTACCCGTTGACCACTCCTGGCTGTGGTCCAACCCCCGGCCAATCGGGGTACGGCTCGATTCGGAGTGCGCGTTTCCGAAGCCGTGGGTCAGCAGTATAGGGACCACCCGACGGGTGTCCAGAGAGCAACCTGTGGACAGAATGTGCAGTCCTTGTTCGTAATGAAGAAAGTACGAAAACCCTGCGATTCCGGCCATCTCGGGGCCGCCCGCGCGGCCTCTTCTCAGGCGCGAGGACGCGATCGACGGCGCCTGCGGCCGGGCTGACGTCCAGCAGACGCCCCTGCGCCCTCGCGCGGGGCGGGCAGCTCGACGGCAAGCGCCAGGTTCGGGAAGGGCTCACGGGCATTCGGCAGCGCCATCGCCGCGACGAAGTGCTCCTGGAAGCGCGGCTCGACGGCGGTCTCGACCTTCTCCACGCGGCGAACCACGTCCTCGACCTCTGCTCTCGCCGCCCGGTCGAGGAGCGCGATCCGCGCGCCCGTGCCGGCGGCGTTGCCGGCGGCGCTCACGTGCTCGAGGGGGCAGTCCGGGATCATGCCGAGGACCATCGCGTACTTCGGGTCGATGTGGCTGCCGAAGGCGCCGGCGAGGCGCACCCGCTCGACCCGGTCCACGCGCAGCCGGTCCATGAGCAGCCGGGCGCCGGCGTAGAGCGCCGCCTTGGCGAGCTGTATCGCGCGCACGTCCCCCTGGGTCACGACGATCCGCGGCTCGCCGTCGTGCAGCAGGTACGAGAAGGTGCGCCCGTCGGCGAAGACGCGGGGGCTTCGAGCCGCCGCGCCCGCGTCGACGACGCCATCGGGGCTCAGCGCGCCGGCGAGGAACAGCTCGGCGATCGCCTCGATGATCCCGGAGCCGCAGATGCCAGTGACACCGGTCGCCGCGCTCGCCTCGGCGAATCCCGGCTCGTCCGACCAGAGCTCGGTGCCGATGATCGAGAAGCGCGGCTCGAGGGTCTCCCGGTCGATGCGCACGCGCTCGATGGCCCCCGGCGCGGCGCGCTGGCCGCAGGCGATCTGGGCGCCCTCGAAAGCCGGTCCCGTGGGGCTCGAGCACGCGAGGAGCCGCTCGCGATTGCCGAGGACGATCTCCGCGTTGGTGCCGACGTCCACCACCAGGCAAAGGGCCTCCTGCTCGTGGGGAGCCTCCGAGAGCACCACCGCCGCGGTGTCCGCGCCGACGTGCCCGGCGATGCAAGGAAGCAGGTAGGCGCGCGCGCCCGGATTGACCCGGAGATCGAGCTCGCGCGCGCGCAGGTGCACGGCCCCGTCGACGGCGAGGGCGAAGGGCGCACCGCCGAGCTCGACCGGATCGATACCGAGCGCGAGGTGATGCATCACCGGGTTGCCGACCAGCGTCACCTCGAGCACCGAGTCGCGGCGCTCGCCGGCCTCGTCGCAGAGATCGCCGACGAGCGCGTCGAGCGCCTCGCGCACCACCCGGGTCAGGTCGGCGACCCCCTCGGGGTGCATGAGCGTGTAGGAGACCCGGCTCATCAGGTCCTCGCCGAAGCGGATCTGCGGGTTCATCACCCCGCCGGCGGCGAGCACCTCGCCGCTCGCGAGATCGCAGAGCTGGGCGGCGATGGTCGTCGAGCCGACGTCGACGGCGATGCCCAGGGCGCGCTCGTGGAGCCCGGGCCATGCGGCGACGATTCGGTTCCCCTCGTGCACCGCGACGGTCACCCGCCACCCGCCGTCGCGGAGCGCACGCTGAAGCCCGGTGAGCACCTGGGCGTCGCAGGCGAGATCCTCGAGCCCCCACTCGAAGGCGAGCGCCTCCTCGAGGCGCCGCAGGTCCGATGCCGGGTCGTGCATGTCCGGCTCGGCGACCTCGACGCAGTGGAGCCTGACGGCGGGATCCACGCGGATCTCGTGCACCTCGGTGCGCTTGCGCACGAGCTGGCGATGGACCTGGCTGTCCGCCGGCACGTCGACGACGACGTCGCCGAGGAGCCGGGCCGAGCAGCCGAGCCGGCGACCAGGGGCGAGGCCACGCGGCCCGGAGAACCCGGTCTCCTCGGCGCCGGCCGGGCTCAGATGCTCGGCGCGCGAGACGATGCCGTGCTTGGGGAACTCGCCGACAGAGAGCTCGACCTGGCAGCGCCCGCACAGGGCCCGGCCGCCGCACACGGAGTCGAGGTCGACGCCGAGGGCCCGCGCCGCGTCGAGAACCGTGGTGCCCGCCGGGAAGCGCCCCCGGCGACCCGAGGGCGTGAAGACGACGAGCAGATCCTCAGGCACGGCGACGCCGGCCGCGGCGCCGCGCCGCGCGGGCGTCGTCTGCGGCGGGCTCGCGGTACGCGTCCAGCCATCGCCGGCAGTCCGGGTCGTTGCCCATCATGACGTCGGCGCCGCGCACTGCCTGCATGACGCTGGCGTGGAGCGGGTTGGTGATCGCGGAGGTCAGCCCGGCGCCGATGGCCATGGTGAGGAATGCCGCGTTCACGCCGTCCCGGTTCGGCAGACCGAAGCTGACGTTGGAAGCGCCGCAGGTCGAGTTCACGCCGAGCTCGTCGCGCAGGCGGCGCACGATGTGCATCACCTGGCGGCCCGCGTTGTTGATCGCGCCGATCGGCATCACGAGCGGATCGACGACGACGTCCTCGGGACCGATGCCGTGATCCGCCGCGCGCTCGACGATGCGCTTCGCGACGTCGAAGCGCACGTCCGGGTCCTCGGAGATCCCGGTCTCGTCGTTGGAGATCGCGACCACCGCCGCGCCGTGCTTGGCCACCAGCGGCAGCACGCTCTCGAGACGCTCCTCCTCACCGGTCACCGAGTTCACCAGGGCCTTGCCCTGGTAGACGGCGAGCCCCGCCTCGAGGGCCGCGACGATCGAGGAGTCGATGGACAGCGGCACGTCGGTCACGGACTGCACGAGCTTGACCGACTCGGCGAGGATCGCCGGCTCGTCGGCGAGGGGAATGCCGGCGTTCACGTCGAGCATGTGCGCGCCGGCGGCGACCTGCGCCATGGCGTCCGCCTCCACCCGGCTGAGATCCCCGGCGGCCATCTCCGCCGCGAGCACCTTGCGCCCGGTGGGGTTGATGCGCTCGCCGATGACGACGAAGGGCCGCTCGAAGCCGATGACGACCTCGCGCGTCGCCGAGCTCAGCACGGTGTCGGTCATTGAATCACTCTCATCGCTGGATCGCTCTCGACGCGTCCCGGATACCACGGCACGCGGCCGGCGAGCACGCCAGACGCGTCGACGATCTCCGCGACCGCCTCCTCCTGTCGGTAGGCCATCATGTGCACGCCGGCGACGCCTTCGATCTCGCGAGCACGCTCGATCATCTCCACGCACAGGCGCCGCCCTTCCGTGCGCTGGCTCTCGCTGCGCGCAAGGCGCTCGAGGATGGCGTCGGGAATGTGCACGCCGGGCACGTTCTCGCGGATCCACCGCCCGGCCCGCGCCGAGGCCAGCGGGCCGACGCCGACCAGCACGTAGCAGCGCTCGTGCAGCCCGCGCGCTCTCACCTCGCGCATGAACGCGGCGAGGCGATCCGGGGCGAAGCAGTACTGGGTCTGCACGAACCGGGCGCCGGCCTCGACCTTGCGCTCGAGGCGCTCGACCTGCATCGCGATGTCGCCGGTGAAGGGATTGGCCGCAGCGCCGAGGAACACCTGCGGCGGGCTCGTCAGGAGACGACCGCTCAGGAACCGGCGCTCGTCGCGCATGGTGCGCACGGTGCCGAGGAGCGACACCGCGTCGAGGTCGAAGACCGGCCGCGCCGCCGGATGGTCGCCCACCTGGACGCCGTCGCCGGTCAGGCACAGGATGTTCGCGATGCCGAAGGCGGCAGCGCCGAGCACGTCGCCCTGGATGGCGATTCGGTTGCGATCCCTGCACGAGATCTGCATCACCGGGGAGTACCCCTCGCGGGCGAGCAGCGCGCACACGCCGACGCTCGACATGTGGCAGTTGGCGCCCGAGCCGTCGGTCGCGTTGAGGGCATCCACGTAGCCGTCGAAGACCCGTGCGCGCTGGTACACCTCCTGCGGATCGGCCGAGTCCGGCGGCGAGAGCTCGGCGGTCACGGCGAAGTGACCGGCGCGCAGCACCCGCTCGAGCCGCCCCGGGGAGTCGTACCCCGGGGGACAGGTCTCGGCAGGCTCGTGCACGGTCTCGGCCGCCGCGCTCACGAGGGCACCCCCGCGGCTCGGTGTGGACCGGGAGAGCCGGCGCGCGACTCGCGGATGAAGCGCAGCCAGGAAGAGCTGCCCGCGAGGGACCAGTCGACGGGCGCGTGCGCCGCGGGTGGCGCCGCGCGCATCCGCGAACGCCCTTCCCACGCCTCGACCCAGACGCAGCGCATCGACGGCTCGACCTCGCAGAAGCCGCCCGCGCGGACCCCGCCGCAGGGGCCGTTGCGCACGTTCTTCGGACAGTTCATCGGGCACGACATCCCGGTGGACGAGAGCACGCATCGCCCGCACATGCGACAGTCGAAGAGCGCGCCCTTGGAGACGCGCTCGAGGGCGGCCACCGGGCGCTCGAGACGCTCGTAGCCGATGCGCTCGAGGAGCGGGTGCAGGCGCACCACGAGTCCGGAGAAGGTCCGGTACACGCGCTCGAGCGTTCGCGCGTTGCGCACCGACCAGCGTCTGAGCGCGTGCATCTCAGCCCGCCTCGGCGGCGACGCCGCCGGCCTTCACGAGGCGCTCGAGCGCATCCTCGTCGAAGGCGGCCTCGAGGCGCTCGGCGGCCGCCTGCACGGCCTCCTCCGCGTCACCTTCGAAGCGCTCGGTGACCCGCCGCCACTCCTCGAGATAGGCGCCGCTCGTGCCCTTGCCGGCACGCATCGCCGCCCGGTCGATGGCGACCTGGAAGCGCTCGGCGAGCTGCGCCTTGGCCCCGCCACCGCGACCGACGCGCGCCACCACCTGCGCCGGGATGTCACGCCAGTACACGGTGACGAGCTTGCCCTTCACGCCGGCTCCTCCTCGCCGATGCGCGCGAGCACCGGACGCATCGCCTGCGCGAGCGTCCCCAGGCCCGTGTGGCGGTGCTCGAAGGCGAGGTCCAGGCGCACCGCCGCGGAGCGCGCGCGATCGAGGAGCGCCGGGTCCTCGGTCTGGGACAGGAAGACCAGCCGCGAGTAGTTGCCGAAGTAGGCGTCGCGCAGCTCCGGCCGCCGGGCGATCCCCAGCCCGTCGAGCACCAGTCGGTCGAAGTGCCGCGCTAGGAAGTCGGTCAGGAAGAAGGTCCCCGGCTCGTCCTCGCACAGCCGCTCGAAGGCCCGAGCGCCGGCGAACAGCTCGTAGCAGTGCGCGCCCGGCAGGCGCTCGACGCCCTCGGCCTCGAGCAGCTCGTCCAGGAGGCCGCCGGTCCCGCAGTCCGCGTAGGCGACGAACACCCGCGAGAAGCGCCCGCGCGCGCTCTCGATGGCGACACGTACCGCGCCGGGGATCCGCTCGGGACGGTTGTGCAGCTCCGGGGGCAGGCACTCGACCCTGACCGCGGCGCGGCCCACCGGGCCGAGCACCGCCACGACCTCGCGCGCGATCGCGCCGCAGGTGATCAGCAGCGTGTCGGCTTGCGGAGTGTGACGCGGCGCCCGCGTGTCCATCGCGAACCTTCCTCGACGGCTGTCGGCGCGTCCAGCGAGGGACGCGGGCCGTCAGCCCACCGCAGCGGCGGCCCGCTGGTTGTGGCGTCGGTGAACCATGTCCTTGGCGGTCTCGACGGCGACCGCCGCGTCGCGGCAATAGGCGTCGGCGCCGATGGCGTCGGCGAAGGCCTCGTTGAGCGGCGCGCCGCCGACCAGGACGATGTAGTCCTCCCGGATCCCCCGCTCCTTCAGCGCATCGATGACCACCTTCATGTACGGCATGGTGGTGGTGAGCAGCGCCGACATGCCCAGGATGTCCGGCTTGTGCTCCTCGAGCGCCTCGAGATAGCTCTCGACGGGGTTGTTGATCCCGATGTCGATGACCTCGAAACCGGCGCCTTCCATCATCATGCCGACGAGGTTCTTGCCGATGTCGTGGATGTCGCCCTTGACGGTCCCGATGACCATCTTGCCGATGGATGCGGCCCCGGTCTCCGAGAGCAGCGGCCGCAGGATCTCCATGCCTCCCTTCATCGCGTTGGCAGCGAGCAGCACCTCCGGTACGAACAGGATTCCGTCGCGGAAATCGATGCCGACGATCCGCATGCCCTCGACGAGGGCCTCGTCCAGCACGCGCTTCGGCGCCCAGCCGCGCCCGAGCAGGATGTGGGTGCCTTCCTGGATCTCCTCCCTCAGGCCGTCGTACAGATCGTCGTGCATCTGCGCGACGAGCTCGTCATCGGGGAGGGAAGCGAGGTCGATGTCCTCGCCGTCTTCGATCTCGGTCTCGTCGCTCACGGTGCGGTCTCCCGAGCAGCACGCAAGGCCCCGCGAGCACGCGGGGCGCCAGCCCGCCACCGTGCGTCGGTTGGCAGGCGAGCGTAAGGTAGGTGACGCACCGGATCAGCGGCTGCCACTTCAGCGACGCAGCTTTATCGATTCGCGACACGACCCCTGGGCAGAGTGCGGCCGCGCGCACAACCTGCGCGCTCTGCGGCTTCGAGCGCGCCGGACGCAGCCGCCGAAGCGCCGGCCGCCGAGGGTGCAGATGAGCACCGTCCTGGGCGTGAGCGGCATCGACCGGAGCCCGTCCGGTTGCGGCGCATGCGCAGGGGGGCCTGCGGAGATTCCAGGAGCTCCCGGCGAAGAGGCGGGAGACGTGAGACGCTCGGGGCAAGCACCCGGAGGACATGGCATGAACGACACCTGCGCGAGCAACATCATCGACGGCAAGGCATTCGCCGCGCGCCTGCGCGAGCGCGTGCGAGCCGGCGTGCAGTCCGTCGGCACCGAGCACGGATTCCAGCCCGGCCTCGCCGTGGTGCTGGTCGGCGAGGACCCGGCGAGCCAGGTCTACGTGCGCAACAAGGCCCGGCAGACCGAGGAGGCGGGAATGCGCTCGCTCGAGCATCGGCTCCCGGCCGAGACCAGTGAGTCCGCGCTCCTCGAGCTGGTCGAGCACCTCAACCACGACGGATCAGTCAACGGCATCCTCGTGCAGCTCCCGCTCCCGGCGCAGATCCGCTCGGATGCAGTCCTCGCCGCCATCGATCCGAGCAAGGACGTCGACGGATTCCACATCACCAACGTCGGGCTGCTCGCAGTCGGCGCGCAAGGCCTGGTCCCGTGCACCCCGCTCGGATGCGCGATGCTCATCGAGGACCGGCTCGGGGACATCTCCGGTCTCGACGCCGTCGTGCTCGGGCGCTCGAACATCGTCGGCAAGCCGATGGCCCAGCTCCTCCTGCAGCGCAGCGCGACCGTCACCATCGCGCATTCGCGCACTCGCGACCTGCCAGGGGTCGTGCGCCGCGCGGACATCGTGGTCGCCGCCGTCGGCCGGCCGCGCATGGTTCAGGGAGACTGGATCAAGCCCGGAGCGACCGTCATCGACGTCGGCATCAATCGCATCGAGGAGGACGGTCGCTCGCGTCTGGTCGGTGACGTCGACTTCGACTCGGCGCGCGAGCACGCCGGCGCGATCACCCCGGTCCCCGGCGGCGTCGGCCCGATGACCATCGCCTGCCTGCTCCTGAACACGCTGCGGGCAACCTGCCGCCAGCGCGCCGTCGCCGTGCCGAGCGTTCTCGACGACTGAGAGCCCGTGAATTCGGTGAGCGCCGAGGCGCGGCCCCGGGGTGCCGCCGTGAGCGCGGGCGCGTGAACGCACGGACCGCGACGCGCGCCTATGCCGAGGCCGTCGCCTACGTGACGGGCCTCGTGCGCACCGATCGGACCTCGGCGGTCGAGCGCGAGCGGCTCGGACTCGATCCGATCAGGGGGCTCCTCGCGGCCCTCGGCAATCCCGAGCGCGCCCTCGCCTGCGTGCATCTCGCGGGCTCGAAGGGCAAGGGCAGTACCGCGCTGCTCTGCGAGCAGCTCCTTGGAGCCGCCGGCCTCTCGGTGGGCACCTACACCTCCCCTCACCTCGTCGAGTGGACCGAGCGCATTCGCATCGCGGGCCGGGCGGTAGCGAAGCAGGTCTTCGCAGATGCGGTGCTCGCGGTTCGCGACGCGGAGCCCGCGAGCGCGGGCCCGGCACCGAGCTTCTTCGACGTCCTCACCGCCGCGGCGCTGCTCGAGCTGGCCCGAGCCGGTGTCGACGTCGCTGTCCTCGAGACCGGCCTCGGCGGACGGCTCGACGCGACGAACGCGATCGCGAGCCCTCGCGCGACCTGCATCACCACCATCGAGCTCGAGCACGCGGACCGCCTCGGCGACACGCTCGGCGCGATCGCGCGCGAGAAGGCGGGGATCGTCAAGCCGGGCGTGCCGCTGGTGATCGGGCGCCTCGGCGACGAGCCGCGAGCGGTCGTGGAGGCGCGCGCCCACGAGCTCGCCGCACCCGTCTGGTCACTCGCCGACCGGAGCGCGATCCGTCCACGGGCGGCCGGCGGCTGGCGCGTCAGTCTGGCCCTTGAGACCGGCGAGCTCGACTTCGACGTCGCTCACCCGAGCGCGGTGATGGCCGAGGACGCGGCGCTCGCGGCCGCCTGCGCGGCGGTCTCGGGCTGCACGGACGCGGCTTCGCTCTCGCGCGGTGCAGCGGCCCTCGAGCGCTGCCGCGTGCCGGGACGCCTCGACATCCTCGGCCGGGCGCCGCTGCGGGTGGTCGACGGCGCCCACACGGTGGCATCGGTCCGCAGCCTCCTCGAGCTGCTCGACGCGCTCGACGCGCCGCCGCTCGACCTCGTCGTCTCGGTGACCCGCGGCAAGGATCCGCGAGCGCTGCTCGCGCCCCTGCTCCCCCGGGCAGCGCGGGTCCACGTGACCACGGCAGAGCCCACCCGCTCGATCGGCGCGCCGGAGCTGGCGGCAGCGGTGCGCGAGATCTCCCCGACGACGCCGATGCGCGTGGTGGCCGATCCGCGACAGTCCCTGCTCGCGGCGCTCGCCGAGACCCCGGCCGACGGCGCGCTCTGCGCGACCGGCTCGCTCTATCTCGCCGGCACGGCGCTGCGCGTGCTGGAGCGGCGGCGCTGAGCCCGCGCGGGCTCTCCGAGGGTGTAGCTGCGGGCTAGCCCGGATATTGCACCAGTTCTCTGCTGCGGCCGCCGATCCACCTGCATTTCCAGGCCGTACTCGCTGCGGACTCCTCAACGTAGCGTCAAGCTACGCCTTCGTCGTTCCTCGCTCCGTGCGGCCTGGAACTACAGGCGTCTCGACGCCCTCGCGACGAGAACTGGTGCAATATCCGGGCTAGGAGGGTGCGCCCGACAGGCGGATCTCAGGTCCCGCCGCGTCGACGAGCCAGGCCCACGCGTACTCCATGAAGCTCCTGTGCACGTAGAGGTCGAAGGCGGGGGTCTCGTCGCGCTGGTGGACGAGCACGTGGCAGCGCGCGAAGGTGCTCTGCGCGCAGCGCCCCGGCCCGAAGACGCTCGGATGCAGATCCAGGCTGCAGCCCTTGGCGAGCACCTCGCGCGCTCGCGCGCCGAGGAGCGAGATGACACCGCGCGAGTGGCTGACGTCGCTCACCAGAGCGTGAACGCCGCAGAGGGCCTCCTCGAGTGCCGCCCCGACCGCGGCCTCGCGTCCGGCGGTGAACACGGCGAGCCACTCGTCGGGGCCGAGCCAGAGGATGTGAGCGTCGTCGGCGCCGGCGACGGTGTTGGGCTCGCTCGGCGGGGCAACGCCGAGCGCTGCCTCGACGGCCCCGCTGAAGGCCGGCTCCGCAGCGTCTCCGCGCAGGGCGAGCTGCGCGCGAGGGCCCCCTTCGGCGAGCACGAGCCCGACCTCGGCACCGGCTGGCGCCGGGTCCGCGCCCGCGCCGATCGCCAGCGCGGCGAGAGGTGCACGACGTCGGTAGCCCTCAACCACGCAGGCGCCCTCCCTCGGGGTCGTAGAAGACCGGCGAGACGATCTCCGCCTCCACGGCGCCGTGCTCGACCGGGACCCACACCGTCTCGCCGTGGCGCGCGCGCCCGCCGCGCACCACGGCGAGGGCGATGGAGCGCCCGAGCGTCGCGCTCGCGTAGCCCGAGGTGACGTGGCCGATCATCTGCTCCGGGGGCTCGGGCCGGCCGGTGGTCACGATCTGTCCGCCCTCGGGCAGGACCTCCTCGGGGTCGCGGGTGAGCAGCCCGACGAGCTGCTTTCGGTCCGGCCGCAGCAGATCCGGTCGCGACAGGCTGCGCTTGCCGATGAAGTCCTTGCGCTCGCTCACCATCGCGCCGAGCCCCAGATCCCCAGGCGTCGTCGTCCCGTCCGTTTCCTGGCCGACGATGACGTAGCCCTTCTCCGCGCGCAGCACGTGCATCGTCTCGGTGCCGAAGGGGGTGATGCCGTGGCGCTCGCCGGCCTCCATGAGGGCGAGCCACAGGCTCGTGCCGTAGTCGGCGGGCACGTTGATCTCGTAGGAGAGCTCACCGGTGAAGGACACGCGGGCGATACGCGCCGGGAGCCCGGCGACCGTGCCGGCGCGCATGCTCATGAAGGGAAAGGCCTCGCTGTCGAGGTCCACGTCGTCGGTGAGCGCGTCGAGCACCTGGCGGGCCGCCGGCCCGGCGATCGTTGCGTTCGCCCAGTGCTCGGTGATCGAGTTGCAGTACACACGGAGATCGGGCCACTCGGTCTGCAGCCACTCCTCGAGCCAGGCGAGGACCCGGGCTGCGTTGCCGGTGGTCGTGGTCATCACGAAGTGGTCCTCGGCGAGGCGCGTGGTCACGCCGTCGTCGAAGATCATCCCGTCCTCGCCGCACATCAGCCCGTAGCGGCAGCGGCCCACCCGCAGGCCTCGCCAGTTGTTCGTGTAGACACGCTCGAGGAGCTCGGCGGCATCCGGCCCCCGGATGTCGATCTTCCCGAGCGTCGACGCGTCGAGAATCCCCACGGCGCGCCGCACCGCGAGGCACTCGCGGGTCACGGCCTCGTGCAACGATTCCGCGCCGCGCGGGTAGTACCACGGCCGGCGCCATTGACCCACGTCCTCGAACCGCGCGCGAGCCGCCTCGTGCCAGTGATACATGGGCGTGCGGCGGATCGGGTCGAGGAGCTCGCCAACGTCGCGGCCGGCCAGCGCACCGAAGGTCACCGGAGTGTAGGGCGCACGGAAGGTGGTCACGCCCAGCGAGTCGACGGGCGTGCCCGTGAGCTCCGAGACGATGCCCAGCGCATTCACGTTGCCGGTCTTGCCCTGGTCGGTGCCCATCCCGGTGGTCGTGTAGCGCTTGACGTGCTCCACCGAGCGGTAGCCCTCGCGAAGCGCGAGCGCGAGGTCCGCGGCGGTGACGTCGTTCTGAAGATCCACGAAGCTCTTCACTGCCGGGCGATCGGCCGGGCGCTGGGGGACCAGCCACAGGGGGCGAAGCGGCGTCGGCTCACGGCTGTCGACGCGGGGAGAGGCGGCGCGCCCGCGCCGGCGATGCCCGGCGGCCGCTGCCGCCGACTTGCCCGCCTCCCGGCCCTCTGACAGTGCATAGGCGAGCTCGAAGGCGCCGTTCGCCGCACCCGCGGAGCGCACCGCCTGCGTCGCCTCGCCGGGAACGTAGCACGCGCGCGCGGGCTCCCAGGCGAGCTGGCCCCGGGACTGCGAGAACAGGTGCACCGCAGGGCTCCAGCCGCCGGACGCGCAGACGAGATCGCACCCGATCCTGCGGACCGGACCCGCGTAGCCGCGCCCGGAGGCGTCCAGCGGCGCGACGTAGCAGCCGCGAACCCGCGACCGGCCCCGCGTGGCGGTGACAGCGTGACCGGCGAGCAGCTCGGCCCCGCGCGCACGCACCTCGGCGGCGAGATCGGCGGGCGGCTCGGGGCGGGCATCGACGAGGGTGACGCGCACCCCGGCATCGGCCAGATCCCGTGCCGCCTCGTAAGCGCTGTCGTTGTTGGTGAAGACCACCGCCTCCTCGCCGGGCTGCACGGCGAAGCGGTTCGCGTAGGCCTGCGCAGCGCCGGCGAGCATCACCCCGGGCCGGTCGTTGTGGTGGAAGACGAGCGGGCGCTCGTGGGCACCCGTCGCGAGCACCACCTGGCGCGCGCGCACCTTCCAGAGTCGCTGGCGGGGCACGCCAGGCGCGCCATCGGGGCCGAGGTGATCGGAGACCCGTTCGACCATCGTCAGGTAGTTGTGGTCGTAGTAGCCGGCAACGGTGGTCCTCGCCAGCACGCGGACCTCGGCTGCCGCCTCGAGCTCGGCCGCGACGCCTTGCACCCACTCGAGCGCCGGCGCCTCGTCGATCGTCACGCGCCGCCCGAGCAGCGAGCCGCCCGCCTCCGGGCGCTCGTCCGCGAGGATCACCCGCGCTCCGGCCCGGGCAGCGGCCTGGGCGGCGGCGAGCCCCGCGGGTCCTGCCCCCACCACCAGCACGTCGCAGTGCGCGTGCATCTTCTCGTAGCGATCGGGATCGGCCTCGCGCGGCGCGCGCCCGAGGCCCGCCGCGCGGCGAATGAACTGCTCGTACTTCATCCACCAGCCGCGCGGCCACATGAAGGTCTTGTAGTAGAAGCCCGCCGGCAGGAACGGCGAGAGCAGGCCGTTCACCGCGCCGAGGTCGAACTCGACGCTGGGCCAGCAGTTCTGGCTCGCGGCGCTGAGCCGGTCGTAGAGCTCGATCTCGGTCGCGCGCAGGTTCGGCGTCGTGTGGGCGCCGCTCTCGAGCTGCACGAGCGCATTCGGCTCCTCGGGTCCGGCGCTGTAGATCCCCCGCGGTCGGTGGTACTTGAAGCTGCGCCCGACGACGCGCACGCCGTTGGCGAGGAGCGCCGAGGCGAGCGTGTCACCGGTGTAGCCGGTGTAGGGCCGGCCGTTGAAGGTGAACGCGAGGGGCCGCTCGCGATCGATGCGTCCGCCCGTGAACCGCCGGAAAGGCTGCGCGCTCAACGCCGAGCGCCTGCACCGGCACGCGAGCCCGGCGCCGGCGGATCCTCACCCATCGGATAGATGGCGATGATCCGGTGGCTCACGGTGTCGCGCATGGCGTTGAACCAGCGCCGGCAACCGTGCACGTGGCACCAGCGCTCGTGGTGCACGCCCTTGGCGTTGGTGCGCATGAACAGGTAGTCCGCCCACTCGCCGTCGTCGAGGGACTCCGGGCTCTCCGGGCGCGCGATGTGGGCCTCGCCGCCGCAGGTGAACTCGTGGTCGTCGCGCGGACCGCACCAGGGGCATTCGATCAGCAACATCTCGCCGGCCTCACAAGGTGCTCACCAATGCGTCGCGGTCGCGGGTCTCGCGCGAGAGCGTCTTCACGACACGACCCACGTCCTGCGCTCGGTGAATTCGCGCTCACCGGACCTCAATGCGCGACGGCGGCGGCGCCATGCTCGTCGATGAGTGCGCCGGAAGTGAAGCGCTCGAGGGTGAACGGCGCGTTGAGCGCGTGCGGCTCACCCCGGGCGATCGTGTGTGCGAAGACCCAGCCCGAGCCAGGCGTCGCCTTGAAGCCACCGGTTCCCCAGCCGCAGTTGAAGTAGAGATCGCGCACCGGCGTCGTGCCGATGATCGGGCTCGCATCGGGGCACACGTCGACGATGCCACCCCACTGCCTGAGCATCCGCAGCCGCGAGAAGATCGGGAACAGGCCAACGAGCGCGCCCATCTGATCCTCGATCACCGGGAAGCTGCCCCGCTGGGCGTAGGAGGTGTAGCTGTCGATTCCCGCGCCGATCACCAGCTCGCCCTTGTCCGACTGGCTCACGTACACGTGCACCGCGTTGGACATCACCACCGAGTCGAGCACCGGCTTGACCGGCTCGGAGACGAGGGCCTGCAGCGGATGGCTCTCGACGGGGAGGCGGAAGCCCGCCATCTCGGCCAGCACGCTCGCGTGACCGGCGACGACGACACCCACCTTCTTCGCGCCGATGTAGCCGCGGCTCGTCTCCACGCCCGCGACGCGCCCCGACCGCACGCGGATCCCGGTCACCTCGCAGCCCTGGATGATGTCGACCCCGGCGGCGTCCGCGCCCCGCGCGAAGCCCCAGGCCACCGCGTCGTGGCGCGCGACCCCGCCGCGGCGCTGGAGTGAGGCGCCGAGCACCGGGTAGCGGGCGCCGGGCGAGACGTCCAGGAACGGCACCAGCGTCTTGATCTGCGCCGGCGTCAGGATCTCCGAGTCGATCCCGTTCATCCGGATGGCGTTGACCCGGCGCGATAGCTCGCGCAGATCGTGCAGGTTGTGCGCGAGGTTCAGCACCCCGCGCTGGCTGAGCATGATGTTGTAGTTGAGCTCCTCGCTGAGGCCCTCGTAGAGCTTCAGCGAGTGCTCGTACAGGTGCGCGCTCTCGTCCCAGAGGTAGTTCGAGCGAATGATGGTGGTGTTGCGACCGGTGTTGCCACCGCCGAGCCAGCCCTTCTCGAGCACCGCCACGTTGGTGATCCCGTGCACCCGGGCGAGGTAGTACGCAGTCGCCAGCCCGTGGCCGCCGCCGCCCACGATCAGCACGTCGTACTCGCGGCGAGGGTCGGGGCTGCGCCACGCCCGCTGCCAGCCCTGGTGGTAGCCGAGAGCGTTACGGACGAGCGAGAGCAGCGAGTAGCGTTGCATCGGGCCGGGCTCCTGCACGGGAAGCGGCGGCGAGATTATCGGGCGCCGCGGACGAGCGGACCGATCGCGAGCGCGACGCCGCCTTGTCCGCAGGGCCCGCGCCCCGGCCTCACGCCGCGGCGTAGACGGGGAAACGAGCGCACAGGGCGCGGACCTGCTCACCGATCCGCGCGATGGTGCCCGGGTCGCCGGCGTCGTCCATCACGTCGCACATCCAGCGCGCCACGTCGCGCACCTCGTCGGCACCGAAGCCGCGAGTCGTGACCGCGGGTGTCCCGACGCGGATCCCGCTGGTGACGGTCGGCGGCCGCGGGTCGTTCGGCACCGCGTTCTTGTTCACGGTGATGTGCGCTGCGCCGAGCGCGGCGTCCGCCTCCTTGCCGGTGACGGACCTGTCGCGGAGGTCCACCAGCATCAGGTGGTTGTCCGTGCCCCCGGAGACGACCGGATAGCCTCGCTGGCCGAAGATCTCGGCCATCGCCCGGGCATTCTCCAGGACCCGGCCCTGGTAGTCGGCGAAGGACGGCGCCATCGCCTCCAGGAAGGCGACCGCCTTGGCGGCGATCACGTGCATGAGCGGCCCGCCCTGCGTGCCGGGGAAGACGCGAGAGCCGAGGCGCTTCTCCACGTCGGGGTTCGCGCGCGCGAGGATCAGACCCCCGCGAGGCCCGCGCAGCGTCTTGTGGGTGGTGGTGGTGACCACGTCGGCGAAGGGAACCGGGCTCGGGTAGTGGCCGGTGACGACGAGCCCGGCGACGTGAGCGATGTCGGCGAGGAGGTATGCGCCGACCGCGTCGGCGATGACCCGGAACCGCTCCCAGTCCAGCACGCGCGAGTACGCGGAGAAGCCGGCGATGACGAGCTTCGGCCGGTGCTCGAGGGCGAGAGCCTCGAGGGCGTCGTAGTCGACCAGGCCGGTCTCCGGGTCCAGGCCGTACTGCACCGCATTGTAGAGCCGCCCGGAGAAGCTCGGCGCCGCCCCGTGGGTGAGGTGTCCGCCGTGGGACAGGCTCATCCCGAGCAGGGTGTCGCCGGGCTCGAGCAGCGCCATGAGGGCCGCGAGATTGGCCGAGGAGCCCGAGTGCGGCTGGACGTTCGCATAGGCGGCCCCGAACAGCTCGCGGGCGCGCTCGATGGCGAGGGCCTCGGCCCTGTCCACGTGCTCGCAGCCCCCGTAGTAGCGGCGGCCGGGGTAGCCCTCGGCGTACTTGTTGGTGAGCACCGAGCCCTGGACCTCGAGCACCCGCGGGCTCGCGTAGTTCTCCGAGGCGATGAGCTCGATGTGGTCCTCCTGTCGGGTGCGCTCGTCCTCGAGGGCTGCCCACAGGTCGGCGTCGAAGTCGGCGAGGCACTCCCTCGGTTCGGACATCGGTTCTCCGGCTGGCGAGCGGGTCGTGAGGCGGCGGCGGGACGCCGACGCCGCACTGCACAAAAATCGGAACTCTGCCTCAGAGGGGCCCGATTTTCCAGCGCAATCGCTCCCGGAGCGTGTCGCGGGCCGCGCCCTGATGTAGTCTGCGCCGCTGGTTCGGGGAAAGGGTCGCGGGAGAGGACGATGAGCCTGCTCGAAGAGGCGCTCGAGGCCGGTGAGTTCGCCGTCACCTGCGAGCTCAATCCGCCCAAGGGGGTCAACCTCGAGCCGATGCTCGACAAGGCGCGTGCCCTCGCCGGCCGGGTCCACGCCTTCAACGTCACCGATTCCCACGCCGCCCTGATGGCGATGAGCCCCCTCGCCGCAGCACGCCGGCTGCTCGACGTCGGCGCCGAGCCGATCCTCCAGCTCACCACCCGTGACCGCAACCGCATCGCGCTGCAGAGCGACCTGCTCGGGGCGTCGGCCCTCGGCATCGAGAACGTCGTGTTCATGGGTGGCGACCCGCCCTCGAACGGCGACCATCCGGACGCGAAGGCGGTCTTCGACGTCTACTCCTCGGCCATCCTCGCCGCCGCACGCGCGCTCTGCGAAGGCAAGGACATGACCGGCAACGCCCTCGACGGCGCCCCCCGGCTGTTTCCCGGCGCGGTGGTGAACCCGGGCGCGTCGAATCTCGACGAGGAGATCGTGCGCCTCGAGGAGAAGCTCGCCGCGGGCGCGCGCTTCTTCCAGACCCAGGCGGTCTACGAGCCGGCCGCGTTCGAACGCTTCGCGCGCAGGGTGGAAGGCCTAGGCGCGCCGCTCCTCGCCGGGATCATCCCGCTGAAGTCGGCGCGCATGGCTGCCTGGATGAACGAGCACGTCCCGGGCATCGAGGTCCCCGAGCCGGTGGTCCGCGAGATCGAGTCGGCGTCCGACCGGACCGCCGCGGCGCTCGACGTCGCGGCGCGCACGCTGCGTGCGGTGCAACCGATGTGCGCCGGCGTGCACGTCATGGCGATCGGATGGGAGAAGCACATCCCGGCACTGCTCGACGCCGCCGGTCTGCACGCCGTCGCGGCCTGAGTCGTCTGGCGTGACCGCTCAGGAGTGAGTCGTCAGGGGCTGGCGCCGGAGAACTCGAGCGAGCCGAGCGGGCCACGCAGCACCAGCCTGCCGTCGACGATCTGCGCCCCACGCGTCCCCGCGAGCACCTTCAGGAATCGGCTCTCGATCGCCATCTGCGGCTCGGGGCAGGCCATGCGGGTCGCCCCGGCCGTCCCCACGCTCACCGCATCACCGTCGCGCACCTCGAGGCTCGCGAAGTAGCGGTTGCAACCCGCGAAGCCGGCGATCCGGCCGCCCTCGTAGCGCAGCGTGATCGGTCGGGGCCCGGCGGCGACCGGCGCTCCGTCGATCGCCGTCAGACGCCGCTCCACCTCGGCGAGGGCGGCCTGCCTGCCGCCGGTCTCGCCGCCGGCTCCCGCAGGGCCGCCGATCAGGGTCCCGGCGAGCACTGCCACCGGAAGACGCCCCGTTCCCTGCATTGTCCACCGGACGGCCCACCTGGCGGTCACGACGCGCGCTCCGTGTGACGAGCGCGAGGTCAAAAAAAGGCCCGCCGGGGGGCGGGCCAAGCGCACCGGGGTGGGTGCGGAGGAGGAGCTCGTCGCTCAGGCTCGCCAGAACGGCTTGCCGCTCTCGGCAGCCGCCTGGTAGGGCGTGATGCCGATGTCCGCCAGAAGCCGCTCGTCGAGCTCGGCGAGGTGGGCGCGGTCGTTGCGGCGCCGCTGCCAGGTGCGCAGCGTGCGCAGAACGCCGGCGAGGCCGAGGTCTCGGTGGGTGGTCCCGCCGGTCCGGGGCGCTGCGTGGACAATCGTTCCGCTCATCTGCATACTCCCAGAAAATCTCATCCGTGTAACAACGTGTGTCGAGACTGAACTAGTCGACACGACCTCTGCTTGCGTAGGTGCAATGTACTGGCGGCGGACCCGTGGCACAAACGACTATTTGTCTCTTTCGGATTAGAAATATCGAGGTGAAATGAGCCGCCGACTACCCCCATTGAACGCCCTCCGGGCCTTCGAGGCGGCTGGCCGGCATCTCAGCTTCACCCGCGCCGCGAGCGAGCTCCACGTCACCCAGGCGGCGATCAGCCACCAGGTGAAGGCCCTCGAGGAGTATCTCGGGATGAAGCTGTTCAGGCGCATGAACCGCAAGCTGCTGCTGACCGACCAGGGGCAGGATCTGCTGCCGGCGGCGAGCGAGGCCTTCGACGTGCTGAACGACGCGACGCGCCGGCTCCTCGAGCGCGACGCGAGCGGACCGCTGACGGTGTCCGTCCTGCCCTCCCTCGCGGCGCGCTGGCTCGTGCCCCGACTCGGGCGATTCCGCAAGATCTGGCCGGACATCGACCTGCGGATCGATCCGGAGCCGGAGATCGTCGACTTCTCCCGGGGCGACGTGGATGTGGCGATCCGCTACGGCACGGGGCGCTACCCGGGTCTGCACTCGGTGCGCCTGATGGCCGAGGACATCGTCCCGGTGTGCGGTCCGGCGCTCCTCGAGGGCGAGCACCCACTGCGCGCGCCGGACGATCTCCGCCACCACACGCTCCTGCACGACGAGGGCCACGGCGACTGGCGGACCTGGCTCCTCGCCGCCGGCGCCGAGGTGGTCGACCCGGCGCGGGGCATGGTCTTCACCGACTCGGGCATGCTGATCCAGGCGGCCGTCGCCGGTCAGGGCGTCGCCCTCGCCCGCGGCGTGCTCGCCGCCGACGAGCTCGCCGCCGGGCGTCTCGTGCGCCCGTTCGAGCAGACGCTGCCGACCGAGTACGCCTACTACTTCGTGTGCCCCCTCGACGCAGCGGAGCATCCGAAGATCCAGGCCTTCTCCGAGTGGCTGCTGTTCGAGGCACGCGGCGAGGCCGCACGGGCGATCGGCACTCCGATCGCCTGAGGCCGCGCGGCGCTCCGGAGCTCCCTCGGGACCGGTTCAGCCTCGGCCCGGCGGCGGGAGCGGCTCCGGGCGTCCGGGCAGATAGCCCTGCGCGTAGTTGACCCCGATGCGCTCGAGGCAGCTCAGGATGGCCTGTTCTCGAAGAGCTCCGTCGGAACGTGCTCGCGCCAGTCCTGACGCAATGCGCTGGCCACGGTCCGGTCACGGCCGTATCGCTTGGCCTTGATCAGGTTCACGTCGGCCGCGCTGACCAGCTCGAGGGGTGACGCGAAGGCCTGGGGGTCGACCGTTATCGCGCCGACGCTGATCGTGATCCGGCCGCCCGCTATCGAATGCTCGTGAGGGATCGCGAGGTCGATGATCGAAGCGTGGCAACGCTCGGCGACGAACCGCGCGCCGGCTTCGTCGGTATCGGGGAGTATCAGGGCGAACTCCTCCCCGCCGTAGCGAGCCACGATGTCACCGGGCCGGCGGGCGACTCGTGTGAGCGCCGCGGCCACCTGCCGGAGGCAGTCGTCACCCTTCGGATGGCCGTAGTAATCGTTGTACTGCTTGAAGCAGTCCACATCGACCATCAGCAGGGACAGGTCAGTGGTATCGCGACGGGCGCGCAGCCATTCGGCTTCGAGCGCGTGGTCGAACCAGCGCCGGTTGGGGATGTCGGTCAGGCAATCCACCGTGGCCATCTGCTCGAGCGTGCGTGCCGAGCGGCTCGCGCTGAGGTGTCGGCTCATCCGGGCCGCGAGCACCCTCGGATCGAAGGGCCTGCGCAGGTAGTCTGCCGCTCCCGCCTCGAAGGCCCCGAGCTCCTCCTCCTCGCCCTCGGCGCCGACCACCAGGACCGGAACGTCGCGAGTCTCGGGCGTCTCCTTGAGGCGGCGGCAGAAGGCGAGACAGCGCTCGACGCCCAGCATCGTATCGAGCACGACGAGGTCTGGTGGGGAGGGGTCCCCGGCCGTGGCCACGGCGTCCGGGAGCTCTCGCGTGAGCGTCACGTCGTGGCGCTTCAACGCGTGGACGAACGTCTTGAGGTCCTGCGGACTCCCTCCGAAGACGCGAATACGAGGCTTCTCACGCAGCTCGCAGGTCTCCCCTTCGGACGACTCGAATTCCCCGTCGTTCAGGAATCGAAGCAGGTCGTCGAACGGTGCGAAGCCGACCAGGACCCTGCCGCTGGACGACACGGTGCTCGGAATGCGCTTGGAGAACTCGCCCTCCTCCCACTGGGACTGCCAGGCGTCGAGAAGCGAATCGACGCTGTGGAGCGGTGGGAGCGAGTCGAACCCCACCGCACCCAGGTGCCGGTCGATAACGGCCGGATCGGAGATGTCCTCGCCGTCGCGCCACAGGGCCCGGTACAAGGCCGTGCGCAAGCGCCGCGCGCGCTGCGCGTCGGCGCGCGAGGCGGTGACGAGAACGCGGTTCACGTGCGCTGTATTCGGTCGGAAGGTGGGAGTCGCGATATCGACCTCCGGCGCGCGCCGGCGCACCGAGGCGATCTCGGAGGTGAGCAGATCGAGCTCTTCGAAGGAGCATGCCGAGCTCCGCGCGCTCGGGTCGTGCTCGATGGCCCGCCACTCGACGGTCGGCTCCACGCCGAGCTGCTCGAAGCGCTCGTTCAGCGCGTAGCAGTACGGGCAGTTCAGGTCCGCATAGACAGCGAAGGACTCGGTCGCAGGCATCGCTCTCGGCTCGTCGATCTCGTACCGGCGAGCGACGACGCCTGGCTTCCGGCCGTGGTGACGCCGCCCGCGCGCGTTCCATTGCGGCGCTCGATACACCTCTCGGTGTACTCGGCACCCGGGCGAAGTTCTTGAGCATCGATCGCGAATACCCGGCCCCCTTCGGGCGTGGGAACCGGGTGAGGGGATCGGACGATGCGCCGCCATCGAAGCCCCCGGCCCGTAGCCTGCTTCGGAACACCCATACGGCGTCCCAGGTCGGCGCTGCCTCGAGACCGGCGAGCGGCGAGGACGTCCCTGGCCAGCTCAGAGGGACGAAGGGGGGGTGGGCGGAGCAGATCAAGCGGCGCGCGCGCGCCAGGCCTGCGTGCGGCGTTCGAGCGTCCGCGACAGCCCCCAGTGCAGCACCCGCACGCCGGCGGCGGTGTAGAAGATCATCATGCCCATCGCGGCGGCCGGGGCGATGTCGCCCGCATCGTCCATGTTCAGCACCGCGACCGACGCGAGCGGCGTCTCCGGGCCGTAGAGGAACACGACCGCCGAGACCGTCGTCATCGCGTTGACGAACAGGTAGATGGCGATGTCGAGAACCGCTGGCAGACACACCGGAACGGTGACCCGCCAGAAGGTGCGATAGAAGGGCTGCTTGAGCGAGGCCGAGACCGCCTCGAACTCCGGATCCATCTGCTTGAGCGCGGTGACCGCCGTGAGATGGGCGACGGTGTAGAAGTGCACGATGGTGCTCACCACGAGGATCGCCATGGTGTGGTAGAGCACGTTGAGCGGATTGTCGGGGTGGTTGAAGAAGAAGATGTAGGCGAGCCCCAGCACCAGGCCGGGCACCGCCATCGGCAGCATCGCCAGGAGCTGGAACAGCGCCCTCGCACGGGGCCAGCCTCGCCCTTTCTCGACCAGATACGCGCCGGCGAAGACGATGACGGTCCCGGCCAGCGCCGTGTAGCTCGCCATCTTGATCGAGTTGAAATAGGACTCCCAGCCGCCTCCGTCCATCAGATCGAACTGGTAGTTCGCCAGGGTCAGCGTGAGGTTGTACGGGTAGAACTTGATGAGCGCGGCGTACTGGCACACGGCGAGCATCCCGACGAGAAAGACCCCGAGGAGGACGCAGTAGCCGAGCGCGAGCAGGTCGAAGCCGCGCCGGGGCCGCGGCACCAGCGGCACCGCCCTCGCCGAGAGCAGCGCGACCTGCCGGCGCTGGACGATGCGATCGACGACGAAGGCGAGAGCGGCGGGCACCAGCAGCACCACGCTGACGACCGCGCCCATCTCGAAGTTCTGCTGGCCGATCACCTGCTTGTAGATGTCGGTCGCGAGCACGTTGAAGCTCCCGCCGATGACCTTGGGGGCGCCGAAGTCGGTGATCGCCAGGGTGAAGACCACGAAGGCGGCGCTCACGACGCCGTAGCGACACCCCGGGACCGTGACCGTCACGAACGTCTTCAGGCGCCCGGCACCGAGCGCCTCGGCGGCCTCGTAGAGCCGCGCGTCGGCGATCGACAGAGCGGTCACGAGAATGATGACCGCGTGCGGGAGCGTGAAGAACACCTCCGCGATGACGATCCCGATGGGGCCGTAGATCTCGTGGCCGAACATCAGCCCCTTCAGCATGCCCTGGTTGCCGAAGAGGTACACCAGGGATATCCCGGGCAGCAACGACGGCACCAGGATGGGGAACATCGCGATGGTCTTGAACAGGCCCTTGAAGGGCATGCAGCTGCGGGTCAGCGCGTAGGCGAAGGCGAAGGCGAGCGACACCGTGATGAAGGTCGTCGTGAGGGCGATCTTCAGGCTGTTGCCGATCGAGCGCGCGAGGGCCGGGGTGCCGAAGTACTCCGCGTAGTTGGCGAGACCGGCGAACTCGCCGTCGGCGCCCTGGAAGCTCTTCGAGAGCATCACGTAGAGGGGCGCGACCAGCGCGACGAGGAGATAGAGTGCGATCATCCCCATGAACGCGCGCATGATGCGCTCGTCGCGGCCCGGTCGCGCCCGGACCGGCACCACCCCGGTCGCCTGCGCGACTGCGCTCACGGGGAATGCCGCGCCGCGAAGATCCGCACGCGCTCGGGCTCGAGATGCACCGCGACCGGTTGCCCGGCCTCGAGCACGAGCTCGCGCGAGAGGTTGATGGAGACGTCCGCGAGCAGCGACGCGCCCTCCAGCGCCTCGACGTCGAGCACCACGCGCACGAAGGAGCCGAGGAACTCGATCTGGGCAACGCGTGCGTCGAGCGCACCAGCCGACACGCTGCCGGCGGCGAGCACCTCGACGTCCTCGGGGCGCACCGCGACGGTGACGGTGCTGCCCACCGCCGCGTCGCAGGGCCTGCAGGCGAGCTCGGCGGCGCCGAGACGGACCCGGGCAGCATCGGTTAGCAAGCCCGCGAAGAAGTTCATCGTGCCGATGAAGTCGGCGACGAAGGCGCTCGACGGCTCGCCGTAGATCTCCGCGGGCGCGCCCACCTGCTCGATCACACCGTGGTTCATCACCACGATGCGGTCGGCCATGGTCAGCGCCTCCTCCTGGTCGTGCGTGACCATGATGGTGGTGATCCCGAGCCGGCGCTGCAGCGCCTTGACCTCGAGCCGAAGCCGCGCCCGGACCTTCGCGTCGAGCGCCGAGAGCGGCTCGTCGAGCAGTAGCAGCCCCGGCGAGGTGGCGATCGCCCGCGCCAGCGCCACCCGCTGCTGCTGGCCACCGGAGAGCTGCGCCGGGTACTTGTCGCCCTGCTCGGAGAGGCCGACGAGCTCGAGCAGCTCGGCGACCCGTGCAGCGACCGCTGCACGGGTGCTGCCCCGCCCTTCGAGGCCGTAGGCAACGTTGCGCTTCACCGTGAGGTTCGGAAACAGCGCGTAGGACTGGAACACGATGCCGAAGTCGCGCTCAGCGACCGGCAGCAGAGAGATGTCGCGGCCCGCCTGCTCGATGCGCCCTGCGCTCTGCACGTCCAGCCCGGCGATGGCGCGCAGCAAGGTCGTCTTGCCGCACCCGGAGGGACCGAGAAAGCAGACGAACTCGCCCTCGAAGACGTCGAGCGAGATCTCCTGCAGTGCGGTGAACACACCGAACCGCTTGCTCAGCGACTCGATACGCAGGTAAGGGGCGCCGGTGCTCACCTCCCCCATCGCGTCCCCCCGGCCTCGATGGAGACGGTGGGCACTGCGGCGTCCCGCCGCCCGCAGGCGGCGAGACGCGTCGCGCTCACTTCTTCGGCTCGGACTTGCCGTCGAAGCGCGACTGCCACTCGGCGAGGATGCGCTTGCGATTCTGCGCGACCCACTCGAAGTCGTTGTCGATCATCGCAGGCAGGATCCCGTCCGGGAAATGCTCGACCGGTTTCGCGATGCCCGGGATGCCGACCACCGCGTAGCCCTCGTTGTACATCTCGTTCGCCTGGCGCGTGATGGACCAGTCGACCAGAGTCCGCGCGGCCTCGAGATTCTTCGTGCCCTTGACGATGGCGGTGGCCTCCATGTCCCAGCCGACGCCCTCGGAGGGCACGACGATCTCGACGGGTGCCCCTTTCTGCTTCACGCGCGCGCCGCGAAAGGCGAAGGACACTCCGATCGCCACCTCACCGCTCCCGGCCTGGCGGCACGGCTTGGAGCCCGAGTGGGTGTAGTGGTGGATGTTCTGGTGCAGGGCGTCCATGAACTTCCAGCCTTCGTCCTCGCCGAAGATCTGCAGCCAGCTCGAGACGTCGAGGAACCCGGTCCCGGAAGAGTTGGGATTGGGCATCGCGACGTGCCCCTTGTAGACGGGCTTGGTGAGATCCTTCCACGACGTCGGCATCGGGAGGCCATGCTTCTTCGACTCGACGGTGTTGACGCAGATCGCCGCCACCCAGGCGTCCATCCCCACCCAGGACGGCGGGTCGCCACGGTCCCGGAACTTCGGGTCGAGCTTCCCGAGCCCCGCGGGCGCGTACGGCTCGAGCATGTCCTCGCCCTTCATGAGCAGCAGGCTCGTCGCGGCGAGTCCCCAGACGACGTCCGCCTTGGGGTTGGCCTTCTCGGCGAGCAGCTTGGCAGTGACGATGCCGGTGGAGTCGCGCACCCAGCGGATCTTGATGTCCGGGTGGTCGGCGTTGAAGCGCTTCGCGTACTTCTTGAGGTCCTCCGCCTCGACCGCGGTGTAGACCGTGAGCGTGGTCGCGCCGGCCGCCGCGGCGCTCACGGCGAGCGCGATGGTTCCGGCCGCGAGCGCCGCCATCCGCGTCCCGGCCCTACGAACGAGATTCTCTGTCATGGCCCCCTCCATCGTCTTCTTCCGGGTCTCCGCCGACACGCCCGAGGCGCTCGGACCGGGCAAGACTCTCACGAACGCAACGCGCACGGAAAGCGCGCCCGGCGCGCGGGACGACGAGCGGGCGCCGGAGACCCGGCAGACGGGGTGAAGCCGCGAGGAAACCGCCGCGAGGCGAGCAGTGTGTGGCGAGGTACTAGTGGTGGCCGTACTTGCCGTAGAGGTCGCGCGCGAGCGCGCGTGCCTTCTCGAGCTCGTTGCGGGTGAGGAAGGTCTCGACGTCGTCACGTAGCGCCGGTGCCGGCCCGTAGCCGCCAGCAGCCGCGATGCCGTACCAGGCGTAGGCCGTGACGTAGTCCCGCTCGACACCGTCGCCCGCGCGGTACATGTCACCGATGCTCGCCTGGGCCCGGGGATTGCCCCTCTCCGCCGACTGGCGGAACCAGGCCATCGCCTTCTGATAGTCCCGGGCCACTCCGTGACCTTCGGCGTAGAGCTTGCCGATGTTGATTCGCGCATCCATGTCGCCCTGATCGGCGGCGACGCGGTACCAGCGCATCGCCTCGGCGTAGTCACGGCTTACGCCGCGCCCGTCCTCGTACATCTCACCGAGGTAGTACTGCGCCGTCGCGAAGCCGAGCTCTGCACCCTGCCGGAACCAGCTGGCAGCGGCCTCGTCGTCCTGTTCGACGCCGAGACCGTTCGAGTACAGCACGCCGAGCCCGTTGTGCCCGCGCGGGTCGCCCTCCTCGACGAGCGCCTGGAACTCGCGATAGGCGAGGCCGTACTTGCCCTCGTTGGCGAGGCGGATCGCGAGATCGAAGTCGGCGCTCCACACGCTCGCCATGGCCACGGTTGCGAACAGCGCGCCGAGGGCGCCGTACGCGAGCGCCTGGCCGCGCTGGTACGCGCGGGCGCACGACGATGGCGCCGAACGGCGCCGGGCTGGCAATGCTCGCATCATGGTCCTTCAGGGCTCGGTTGCGGTGACCCGCGCATTATGCGACAAGACGCCGTCCAGGTCGAAGTCACGGACGCAGCGCTTTGATTATAGACAGGTTTCCGAGCCGCGACGCGCCCCCGTGAGCAGCGCCGAGGGGCCCCGGATCGTGATCTGCGGCGCCGGCATCGCCGGCGCCGCCACCGCCTGGCAGCTCGCCGCCGAGCACGGCCTCGGCGCGATCACCATCGTCGAGGAAGGAGCGCCGCTCTCGCTCACGAGCGACAAGTCGACCGAGTGCTACCGGAACTGGTGGCCCGGGCCGGACCCGGCCATGACCGCGCTCACGAACCGGAGCATCGATCTCCTCGAGCGCCTCGCGACCGAGAGCGCCAACCGCTTCGCGCTCAACCGGCGCGGCTACCTGTTCGCGACCGCGTGCGAGGAGACCGGGGATGCCCTGGAGGCGCGGGCCCACGAGTCCGCCGCGCTCGGCGCGGGAGCGGCGCGGGTGCATCGCGCCGGATGCGACCCCGCGGGCTACCGCCCCGCCATCGCGGAGGGCTACGACGACGCGCTCGACGGCGCCGACGTGATCCGCGATCCGGAGCTGCTGCGCCAACGCTTCCCCTGGCTGAGCCCGCGCGCGGTCGCGGTGCTCCACGCCCGCCGCTGCGGCTGGCTGAGCGCGCAGCAGCTCGGGATGCTCATGCTCGAGCGTGCCCGCGAGGCCGGTGCGCGACTCGTCCGCGGCCGCCTGGCGGCGGTCGACTCGACGGGTGGCCGGGTGCGCGCCGTGCGCGTCGACTCGGCGGGGGCGAGCGAGCGCATCGAGGCGGACGTGCTGGTCAACGCGGCTGGCCCCTACGCGCTCGCAGTCGCCCGGCTCGCGGGCCTCGAGCTGCCCGTCGCGTGCGAGGGGCACGTGAAGATGTCGTTCGAGGATCGACTCGGCGCGGTGCCGCGCGACGCGCCGCTGCTGCTTTGGTGCGATCCGGTCGAGCTGCCTTTCTCGCCCGAGGAGCGCACGGCGCTCGCGAGCACGCCGGAAGGCGACGCGCTGCTGCAACCGTTCCCCGCAGGCGTGCACGGGCGCCCGGAGGGCGCGGGACGCCAGGTGCTGCTGTACTGGACCTACACGCGCGAGGCGCTCGAGACACCGGTCTTCCCCCTCGAGTGGGATCCGCGCTACCCGGAGATCTGCCTGCGCGGGATGTCGGTGATGATCCCTGCGCTCGAAGCCTACGCCGAGCAGCTCCCGCGCCCCTGGGTCGACGGCGGCTACTACGCGAAGACGCCGGACAACCGCCCCCTCGTCGGCGCCCTCGAGCTGCCCGGCGCCTACGCGATGACCGCGTTCTCGGGCTACGGGATCATGGCCTCGCCCGCCGCGGCGGAGCTGCTCGCAGCGCTCGTCACCGGAAGCCACACGCCCTCGTGGAGCGCAGCCTGCGATCCGGCGCGCTTCGAGGCGCCCGGCGCCCTCGACGCCGCCGGCAGCGACGGCCAGCTTTGAACCACCTCGCGCACCTGCTGCTCGCCGAGCACACGCCCGACGGCTTCGTCGGCGCGCTCCTCGGCGACCGCATCAAGGGCCACCTCGACCGCCACGCCCTCGCGCCCGCGGTGCGCCGCGGCGTGGCGCTGCACCGGAGCATCGACAGCTTCACCGACGCGCATCCCGTGCACCTGCGCAGCCGCAGGCGCTTCGCACCGCCGCGCCGGCGCCTCGCGGGGATCATCGTCGACGTCGCCTACGATCACTTCCTCGCACGCAGCTGGACGCGCCATGGCGAGGGCACTCTCGACGCCTTCGCGGGGCAGGTCTACGCCGCGCTGCGAGATCGCGCGGACACGCTGCCCGCGGGGCTGCGCGCGATGACCGCGCGAATGATCGAGCGCGACTGGCTGCGCGGCTATGGCGCACGAGACGCGATCGCACGCTCGCTCGCCGGGATCGCGCGCCGCGCGCCGAGCGCGCGCGCCCTCGGCGACTCGGGCCCGGCGATCGACGCGTGCTACGAGGCGCTGGCAGAGGACTTCGAGGCCTTCTTCCCGGCGCTCGCGGAGCACGCGTCGCGGCTGCGCGCGACATCGACGAGACCGACGTGACCACGCGGCCCTTCGAGCGACCGCGTCGGGTGAACGTTCTCGGTTGCGTGCGGCGGGATACTCGGCCAGCATCGGACCGGAACGTCGCTCGGTTCACGAACCAGATCGTGTGGAGGGGAACATGACCAAGTCGATGATCGGCCTCGCGCTCGCGACCGTGCTGGGTGCTCTCGGCACGGCGCCGCCGGCCTCTGCCGGCGGGCTCGTGCGGGCGGAGGGGACGTTCACGGTCGCGATCGATTTCCCGACGTTGACTCTGACACCGGTCGACGACGAGAGCTGCCTCCTGGAGGTCGAGGGCGTGGTGACCTTCACGGGAACGCTCGAGGGGATCGCGCCGTCGAGAACGCGGGCGCTCGCGGCCGCCCCGTGCGAGTTCGTGGCCAGGAATCCGCCCGGCGCCTACGAGGACGTGTTCACCGCCGCGCTCGAGTTCGCGGGCGAGGTCGACGGCAGACCCGTCGTCGCCGACCTCACCTACCGCGGCGATACGGCCATCGGCGGCCACGTCGATGGGGTGATGGTAGCGTCCAACGGCCTGAGGGGCCGACTGTCGGTCGACGGCATCGTCGCCGCCGGCGGAACCTACAAAGGCTTCCTGATAGTGACCGATCGGTAGAGCCCAGGCTGCGCGCCTGGCAGGCGAGCCCGTCGATTGCGAATGGCAGCGGCCGCGGGCAAGCTCCGCGCGCTGTTCTCCCTCAGCGCGAGAGCGTCGCGGGATCGGTGTTGCCGCCGCAGACGATGACGACGACCCGCTCGCCCGGCTCGGGCCGGTAGGCGCCGGCGAGCAGCGCTGCGAGGGCCGTGGCGCCGCCCGCTTCGGCGGCGATACGGGCGCGGTCCCAGAGCGCTCGGCGAGCGGCCTCGACGTCCGGGTCGTCGACCAGCACCACCCGGTCGACGTGGCGGCGCGCAACGGCGAAGGCGATGTCGCCGATGCGCCTCGCCCCGAGCGAGTCGGCGGCGACGCCGGAGACCGCGACGTCGACGGGCCCGCCGGCCTCCATGGCCGCGTGCAGGGTGGGCGTGCCTCGAGTCTCGACGCCGACGACGCGCCGGCGCCCGCGCAGCCAGCCTGCAACGCCGCCGATGAAGCCGCCGCCACCGACTGCGACCAGCACCGTGTCCGCGTCCGGGACCTGCAGCTCGAGCTCGCGCCCCACGGTCCCCTGCCCCGCCACCGTCGTCCACTGGTCGTAGGCGTGCACGGACAGTGCGCCGGTCTCGGCCAGGCGCGCCTCGCACGCGGCGAGCGCCTCGGCGTAGTCGGCGCCGGTGACGCGGACCTCGGCGCCGAGATCGGCGAGCCGCTGCACCTTCACCGGCGAGGCGATCTCCGGGACGAAGATCTCCGCCCGGTGCCCGAGCGTGCGCGCCGCGTAGGCCACCGCGGCGCCGTGGTTCCCGCCGGAGGCGGCAATGACCCCGCTCGCCGGCCCCTCGTGCACGAGCAGGCTGTTGAAAGCGCCCCGGGGCTTGAACGAGCCCGTGTGCTGGTGCAGCTCGAGCTTGAGATGCAGCGTGCAGCCCTCGACCCCACCGAGCGCGGGCTCGACGGCGAGCACCGGCGTCTCGCGGACGAGGCGGGCGATGCGCCCGTGCGCCGCCTCGATGTCGTCGGCGAGCCGGTCGAGATCGACCTCGGCGACGGGCGCGCTCACGCCCAGGCCGCCGCGTCGGCCTGGGCGAGCGCCTGGTCGATGACGCGCAGGATCAGCTCCGGCGACTGGGCGCCGGAGACCGCGAGGCGCCGGTCGAAGACGAACATCGGTACCCCCTCGATGCCGGCCTCGCGGGCGACGGCGTCCTCGCGGCGCACCGCGTCGACGCCGTCCGTGCCCGCGAGCAGCGCCTCGGCCGCGCCGCGCTCGAGGCCCGCGCGCTCGCCGATGTCCGAGAGCACCGACGCATCGCCGATGTCGCGGCCCTCCAGGAAGTAGGCGCGGAACAGCGCCTCGACCACGTCGTCCTGCGATGGTTCCTGCGATCCGCCGTGCGAACCGTCCTGCGGTGCGCCCTGCGCGCCGGCGAGTGCGATCAGCCGGTGCGCGTCGATGCTGCTCGGCATGCGCTCGATCGCGGAGAACTCGAAGCCGATCCCCTCCTCGAGCCCGGCGGCGACGATCCGCGAGGTGACGAGCCTCGCGCCCGCGTCGTTGCCGAACTTCGCCGCGTAGTACTCGCGGCGGTCCATGCCGCCCGCGGGCATCCCCGGGTTCAGCAGGAATGCCCGCCAGGTCACCCGCACGTCGAGATCGGGACGGGCCGCCAGCGCGCGCTCGAGCCGGCGCTTGCCGACGAAGCACCACGGACAGACGGTGTCGGAGAAGATCTCGATGTGCATGGCCGCGCGCCTCGTTCCGGGCGACCAGACTAACGCATCGCCGCACCGTCGTGGCCCGGGGCTGTATGCTGGGCCGAGGGATGCACGACTCGGAGGTTCTCGGTGGGCACCGTCGCCATCATCGGCGCGAGCCGCGGGATCGGCCTCGAGCTGGCGCGCCAGTACGCACGGGAGAGCTGGCGCGTCCACGCCACGGCGCGTGACGAGGCCGGCACCGATGCTCTACGCGCGATCGAGGGGGAGGTGGTCGCGCATCGGCTGGAGGTGACCGATGCGGACCAGATCGCGTCGCTGGCGCAGGCCCTCGCTGGCGAGACCCTCGACGTGCTGGTGCACAACGCCGGTGTCTACGGCACCGGGATGGCGCGCGATGCGGTGCTCACGACCAACGTCGACGCGCCGATCGCCGTCGCCGAGGCGCTCCTCGGCCGGATGCGGCGCGACCCACCGGGATGCATGGTGCTCATGTCCAGCCAGATGGGCGCGCGCCACGGCGGCGCCACCCCGCGGGGGCTGTACGGAGAGTCGAAGGCGCTCCTGAACGACCGCTTCCGCGAGCGCGCCCCGGCGTGGCGCGGCGTCGTTGCGATCGTGATGCACCCGGGCTGGGTGCGCACGCGGATGGGCGGTGCGGGCGCGACGCTGTCGGTCACCGAGAGCGTCGGGCCGATGCGCGAGACGATCGCGCGGCTCGGCCCGGACGATCACGGGCGTTTCCTCACCTTCGACGGGCGCGAGCACCCGTGGTGAACGCGCCCGGCGCGATCAGTCGTCGACGCGACAGTCGGTCATGATCTCGGGGCGGATGCGCAGCCCGTGGCCGGGCGCCTCGGGGACCGTCATCATCCCGTCGACCGGGCGCGCCCAGTCGATCCACACATCGTCGAGGAGCCCCATGTCCTCGATGACCAGCCCGTTCGGGATCGAGGCCATGAGCTGGATCATGAGCTCGGGATAGAGGTGCGGCGCGATCTGCAGCCCCCAGGTGTCGGCGACCGCCGCCGTCTTGCGAAGCTCGGTCAGGCCACCGCGGATGACGTCCGGCTGCAGGATCGGGATCTCGCGGCACTCGATGAGCGGCCGCAGATCGTAGCGCGTGAAGTGGTTCTCGCCGCCGACCACCCGCGTGTCGAGGGCGCGCGCGACCCGCAGGTAGCCCTCGAAATCGTCGGGCACCACCGGCTCCTCGAGCCAGTAGATGTCGTGCGCGTCCAGGCGCCTGCCCATCATGATCGCCTCGTCCGCTGTCCACGCCATGTTGACGTCGACCATGATGTCGACGTCCGGCCCGACGGCCTCGCGCACGAGACGCACGTGCTCCACATCCTCACGCCTGGACCACACGTGGCCCACCTGCATCTTGATCGCGCGGTACCCCGCGTCGACGAAGCGCCGCGCCTTCTCGACCATGCCCTCCGCGTCGAGGCCGCGCCACACGCCGGAGCCGTAGACCGGCACCTCGGGCCGGAAGTGACCCCAGAGCCGGTGCAGCGGCATGCCGGCCGCCTGGCCGACGATATCCCAGAGCGCGACGTCGATCGCCGACAGGGCGAGGAGCTGGGCGCCGCCGCGTCCGTCGGCAACGTTCGAGAGGTACAGATCGCGCCAGATCCCCTCGACCTCGGTCGCGTCGCGCCCCAGAATGCGCGGGATCATCACCTCCTCGAGACAGGCCCGGGTGGTGCGAAAGCCGGGCTGCAGGTAGAGCTGGTAGCCGAGCCCCACCAGCCCCGAGCGGGTGCGGATCTCGACGACGAGGATCTCGCGGTCGCGATCGTAGCCCGCGTTGAAGGCCGGCTGCTCGACGTAGGGCATCCGCAGCAAGGTGACGTCGACAGCCTCGATGATCATGGCGCTCCCCCGGGGTCGGCGGGTGCGATCTTACGCGAACGGAGCGAGGACCGATGAGCGGGACGAGAAACGACGACGCGGCGAGGGACGGCGACGCGCACGGCTGGCGCCTTCGTCATCACCTCGCGTGCAGCGTCGCGCGTGAGGCGGGTGAGGTGGCACAGCGCCACTTTCGCGCGCTCGGCGGCCTCGCGGTCGAGCGCAAGGGCGACCGCTCGGTGGTGAGCGAGGCCGACCGCGCCGTGGAGACGCTG
>CAJIAT010000318.1_pt1 | contig 35502 bp, 34 predicted proteins | sample 9199161 | NCBI WGS metagenome assembly CAJIAT01 (sample SAMEA7708281, study PRJEB35096) | sediment metagenome | biome: marine neritic benthic zone biome [ENVO:01000025]; feature: sediment [ENVO:00002007]; material: shallow marine sediment [ENVO:03000034] sea grass bed [ENVO_01000059] ... | reverse complement strand
CGCATCTGCCAGCGGCCGGTGAAATGGTTCTGTTCGACCGCAGTTGGTACAACCGCGCGGGCGTCGAGCGCGTGATGGGGTTTTGCACCGAGGACGAGTACCGGGAGTTCCTGCGCTCGTGCCCGGAGTTCGAGCGCATGCTGGTGCGCTCGGGCATCCTGCTCGTGAAGTACTGGTTCTCGGTGAGCGAGGGCGAGCAGGAGCGGCGATTTCAGGGGCGTATCGAAAGCCCGCACAAGCGTTGGAAGTTGAGCCCGATGGACCTGCAGTCTCGCGCCAGATGGGTCGAGTACTCACGCGCGAAGGATCAGATGTTCGCTCACACCGACATCAAGCAAGCGCCATGGTACGTGGTGGACGCGGACGTGAAGAAGCACGCGAGACTGAATTGCATTCGGCATCTGCTCGAAATGATACGGTATGAGGACCTGACGCCGGAGCCCATCACGCTGCCCAAACGGCAGCCGGCACTCGGCTACGTACGCCCGCCGTTGTCCGATCAGACGTTCGTGCCGGACTACTATCCCTGACCTGCGTAGTCACCCAGGCGGCCCAAGGACTCTGGAATTCCTCGCTAGCCTGCTGGCGCGTCGCGGCACCGTGGGTCGGGCGCTTCCCGGCTGCGCCGTGGAGATCCACGACGAGGCGGGAGAGGTGCTTCCCCCCGGTCAGGTCGGCGAGATCTACGCGCGCAGGGGAGACGCGCCCGACTTCGAGTACCACGGCCACGCGGAGGAGCGCCGCGCCATCGAGCGCCGGGGGCTCATCACCAACCGAGACATGGGCTATCTCGACGAGGACGGCTATCTGTTCCTGCGTGACCGCAAGCGGGACACGATCATCTCCGGCGGTGTGAACATCTATCCCGCAGAAGCCGAGGCCGTGCTCGTCACCCACCGCCGGGTTCGCGACTGCGCGGTGTTCGGCATTCCCGATCCGGAGTACGGGGAGAGCGTGGCGGCGGCCGTGGAGCTCACCGACGGGCCGGCAGTGGAGCCGGATCGGCTCGCCGCGCATCTGGCGGAGCACGTGGCGAGGTTCAAGATCCCCCGCACCTTCACCTTCCACGACTCCCTGCCGCGGCTCGAGAACGGGAAGGTCTACAAGGCAGTGCTGCGGGCGCCCTATTGGCGGTAGGCGGCACTCGATGGACCTGTCGGACAGTGTCCCTCTGATTCGGGCAGTGGCCCAATGCTGCGCCGCAGTGGACCGGAATCGGCCATGGGGCGTCGACCCATCATCAGCGGACCAGCATCAGACGCTGACCCGGAATGTGGTTCGGCGTAGGAGTTGACCGGCTGACGTGTTGAAAATAGCCTTTGCCTCTACCTGATAGATCACGCATTCGGTGTCTGGAGCGAAGGTAGTGGTTGATTCGAGTCTCGGGGTATTCGTTCGCCTTGCGGTTTGCCTGTCGTTCACCACAGCAGCCACGCCTTCGGTTGCGCAAACGAATCTCGAAGCTGGGCTACTACAACCACCGGTGGACGGTGGTCCCAGACGGTGGGAAGTCATCGACGACAGTCTCCGATTGCATGCTGCGCCATCGATTGACGCCGAGGTGATCAGCGTCCTTGCGGATGGCGCGGTGCTCTCGAACCTGGGATGTTCAGAAGCAACAGAGCACGTGTGGTGTGAAGTTCGTCCACTTCGCGGCGGCGCCCGAGGTTTCGCCCGGGCCGAGCACCTTCGACCGGCACGAGGTCCGGACGGTGTCATCCCAATGGGCACGGACGACAGCAAGCGCCGCGCAGGCAAGGGCGACTTCGACACGAAGGGCGAGATCCCCTGCGCGCAAGAGCGAGGTCAGCCCATGGGGACATGCCGTGCGGCGGTCGCGCGCAGCGGCGGAGGTGATGCGACGGTCGTCGTCACCTTTCCGAATGGTTTCGCACGCAGACTATATTTCGTCCACGGGGAATTCGTGCGCGCCAGCGCGACGATGTCCGGCGTCGGTACGGACGCGGATTGGCGACTCGAAAACGAGCTCCATTTCGTGCGCGTCGACGATCAACGCTACGAGCTCCCTGACGCCATGGTCTTCGGTAACTGAAGGTGTCCCTGAGTCAGCCGCGCCGCAGGGTGGCGGCGCGGCTGGGTTTGTCCGTCAGGGCGTGAGCTTGTGGATCATGCCCTCGTCGACGGCGGCGTAGAGGCTGCCGTCAGGCCCGGTGACCAGCGACCGGAAACGGCCGGGCTCCATGGGCAGGGTCATCTCGGTGACGTCGAGCACCTCCGTGCCATCCTCCGAGAGTTGCAGCACGTCGATGCGCTGACCCAGCGGCGTGCCGCCGAACCCGATCCCCATGAGGCCGACGACCAGGGCGCCGTCCCATTCGCCCCACGCGTCGCCTTCCAGGAACGCCGCGGACGAGGTGCCCTGCGACCAGCCGTTGTTGTTCCAGATCGGCGGCATCGCGCTCGGGTAGGTGACGAAGTCCGTCATCGGCATCCAGGAGGCCCGCTGATAACGGTTCATGCCGTCCATCTGGTTGGGGGTGTAGCCGCAGTAGTTGTCGGGGCAGTCGCCGCGTCCAGCCATGTTCGGGCGGGGGTCCCAGCCGGCGTTGCCGCCGTTGCGCAGCACCGTGATCTCATCCGAATGCCAGGGCCCGTGTTCCGCTGTGATCGGCGTACCCGTTGTGGGATGGAAGGCGATGCCTTGCACGTTTCTGTGGCCGTAGGTGTAGGTCCGCTTGTCGAAGCCGACCGGCGGAGTGTTGCCGTTCGCCGCCGTACCATCCGTGTCGATGCGCAGAACCTTGCTGCCCATCATCGTCGGGCTCTGCGGCACCTGACCGTTGTGGGTGTCGCCGGTCGTCAGATAGAGGTATCCGTCGCTCGCATTGAACCGGACCCGGCCGCCATTGTGTGCTCCCGGCCCTCCGAACGGGTGATTGGAAGCCTTCATCTTGTAGGGTACGTCGTCGACGATGTCGGTGCGGTCGGAGACGCTGGAGAAGTCGTCGGTGACGACGAGCCGCATGAGCCTGTTGGTGTGCGGAGTGGACATGTTGGACGTCGAGTAGACGTAGATTCGCCGGTTCTCGCCGAAGGCCGGGTCAACCGCGACGCCCATCATGCCGGCCTGACCCTCGCAGAAGAGGTCGTCGGCCGTCGAGGGGTAACCCGAGGAATTGCCCATTCCCAAGAGCGCCTTGGTCTCGCCCGAGGGCATGCGCACCGAGAGCCCCTTGCACTTCTCGGTGTAGAACATCGTCCCGTCGTCGAGGAACGCCATGTCCCACGGGTTCTCGAGACCGTCGAGCACCAGGGTGTGCTTGAGGCTGGTGGTATTCTGCGCCATCACCGGCGCCGAGCAGATGGCAGCGCCCAGGACGAGCGATGTAAGTCCACTGAGCCGTCGAATTGTCATAACCCCCTCCTTTTCAGGTGATGTGTCTGATCGGGTTGTTTCGCCATGGGTGCGACAACCCTCAGACGTGAGACACCTTTGACCCTACTAGAAGCCGTACAACTAGCTTCCTCCATGCAGGTCACGTTCGGGTAGCTTGGGTCCAACCCGAACACTGCACCACGCGCCGGTTCACTCTCGACCTTCGAGAGCTCTGCTGGCGCTCAATACTTGTACGCAAGGACGGTCGTCACTCGAATGACGTGACGATGTAGTTCACGATGTTTGCTATATCTGCGTCCGACAGCTTCTTCGCATTCGGTGCCATCAGCGGCGTGTTCGGGCCGAACTTCTCGCCTGCGCGATATCTTTCGAGCCGGTCGGCGAGGTATTCGGGGGGCTGACCGGCAAGTCCCGGATAGCTGGCTAGGCCCTTCGCAGTGGGGCCGTGACAGCCTCTGCAGGTCTTCTTGTAAAGCGCTTCACCCGCGGTGATGTCTTGAGCGGTGGCCTGAAACGTGCTGAGCATTCCGACCAGAGCAGTCGTGACGAGTGACGCGATCTTCACTCCCGAATCCTCTTTGATCTGGTAGCCGATTGGGCAAGAAAGTCGTCCGTTCGACGATACACGGGGCGCATATGCCGAGCAAGACTCGGTGCGAGTATGGCTTCTTGCAGTGCAGCATCCCGCCTCTGGCGATGGTTTCTCTTAGCGCTCTCGATGCCTGGAGCGATCGCATTTTCTCTGCCATTCACCTCGAGCACATCCACAGCTGAAGCCGCTGAGTTCGACTACGGTTGGTTTCGGTCTGGGCAGGCTTCCCGTAGATCCGTAAGCGAACACGGCGAGCGAGACTTGCGTGGGTGGACCGACTCACATTCCTTCGATTCGGGGCTCTTGGACGGACAGGCAGGGCACGTCCGCGTGGGAGCAGAAGACGCAGCAGTCGCCTTGCCAAGGTTTCATGAGGACTCCGCAGACCGCGCAGTCGAGCAGCTGCAGAGCTTCCGGCACGAACCGAATTTATATGGGAGAACGTCGCTCAGTGCCCGAAGTGATCCTCCATCACGGCGGCGCAGGCAGGGCGGTTTTCCGTCCCCTCGCAAACAGCGGCAACCTTGGCATATTTGCCGAAGAGCGCGTCTCTGTCGGGGTGCCAGCGCGCAATCATCGCAAGATAGATGTCGAGCGCGCCGAACCCGCGACGCAGAAAGGTCTCCTCCCCTTTGATGCCGCCGTCTAGCACTCCAAACAACACGTCAAGATTGGCTTCTGCGGTGTCCCGAATCGACCTATGCGCACTCTCGTCGTCAGTAAACTGCTCAGGATGCCATGCGCGGGAAAAGGTCGGGTAACCGACGCTTGCCATGTAAAAGAGCCAGAACAGGAAATCGGCGCGATCCGGTTCCCCCGGCTGAGGGATCAACCGAGACTCCGGATGCCACTCGCCGAGCATGAGGATGATGGCACCCGTCTCTCCGATGGTTTTGCCGGTAGGCGTGTGCAGCGCCGGAATCCGCATAGTCGGGTTGACGGCGATGTAGTCGGGCGACGCGTGTGCGGCCGCGGACATATCGACCGGAACCTTTCTCCAAGCGAGTCCCATCTCCTCGAGCAGACACTGCGGTGCAATGGCGCCGGACATGCGCTCCCAGTAAAGCTTGTACTGATAGGCCAAGTTTTCGTTTATCTGCTCAGTGTCCATTCCGATTTTCCACTAGGAGGTTAGTGCCTCAGTTTCGACGTTTCCGCCTGGGATTTCAGGTCATTTCGTCTTTCCCTATATAAAAGAAATCTTTATACTTGGATTCATGCGTGTGCCACACCTAAACGGATTGCGAGCATTCGAGACTGCACTGCGCACACGTAACCTTCGAGCCGCCGGGCGTGAACTCGGGGTGACCGCCGCGGCCGTGGGGCAGCAGATCAAGACCCTCGAGGACTATCTAGGCCGAAAGTTGTTCGAGCGACGACCCACCGGCGTGGTCCCGACCCCAGCTGCACTGCGTGTGCAGGACCGCCTGACTGCGGGCATGTCGATACTTTCGGATGTCGTTGTTCAGCTTTCATGCACGCAGGTGCAGGACCGTATCGCCGTTACGCTGCCGGAGTCCTTCGCTGAAAATTGGCTAACACTCCGGCTCTCTGACTTCTATCGAGACAACGCCGGGGTCGATCTCCGGCTCGACTCGACCAACCGCCGAGTCGACCTCTTTCAAGAGGATTTCGACTTCGCGATTCGCTACTCCGCCCCGCCCGAAGACAATCTGACATCGATCAGGCTCTTCGATGACAGCGTGTTACCAGTATGCGCTCCAGACTTCGCTGCCGAACACGGGCTGTCGCCAGAGACCGTCGTGTTAGCTGACGTACCGTTGATCCATCTCGTCGACCGGACACCCGACCCAGACTGGGTCGACTGGCCCCGCTGGGCCGATACGTTCGGTGTCGCTCTCCGCGATTTACCGCGTGGTCCGACGTTTTCTCGCTTCAGCTCTGGGCTGCAGGCGGCGGTGTCTGGGCAGGGTCTGGTGCTATGCGGGATCGTAGAGGCATTCAATGCGATCGAGAGTGGTCAACTCGTTGTGCCGTTTGGGTTCGAGCGGCGCTGCCAGACTAGCTACCGCTACTGGCTCGTGCATGTTGAGGGCCGTCGCCTTTCGAAGGTTCAGCGCAACTTCGTAACGTGGATCGAGGAACTGGCCCGGGTCTTCCGGAACAACTTGGACGCGTGGATTTGAGCCGTCAACGCGCGCCCATTCTTGTCTCCAGCCTTAACAGAAGCATGCAGTAGTGCCTTCAATTCCAAGTGTTGACTTTGGGGCAGACTCTGCCGGGGAGAGGCCGGCCGGTCATGTCCGCCTTGCGGGTTCCACCGAGCGTGTGAACCGCAATCGGCTACGTCGGTTCGTGGCCGTTCTCGTCGACACGAACCTCGTTTGATGCTGCGCTGCGACAAATCACCCCTGCACGGCTGAGGACGCCCCGAAGCCGCCATGGAGCGCGAACCAACCGCTGAGAATCGACTTGCATGGGGGCGATTACAGCAACAGTCAACGCAGAGCAGTATCATCTAGCCCCAGCTCGCTGCGTCTCCAGGGACGACGGACGCCTCGCGGGGACACGAGGGAGGATTGCGGATGCGCCTTTCTCTTCAATCGCGAGTAGTAAGAGCGGTCGGTGTGCTGGCGGTGGTCGGGGCACTGGTTAGCCTCACTCCGGTATACACCCTCTTGCGGCTCGCGTTCTTCCCACCCGAGACGAGTCAAGACGCAGCCGACCAGCTCGCTTCGATCGTTCAGCACATCGCGTGGGACCAGGAGCCGTTCGACGGAATCGCGACCGTCAACGTTGTCCCCAGAGAGCTCGAATCGATGATGCCCCCGATCGACGAGTACCCGATGGTCGTCAACCCGGCTTCGGAAACGAATGCCGTGGTCGCCGAGATTTTCGTGACGACTCACTTGTCCCGCGATGGTCGAGACGGATTGCATGCGGAGGCAGCGCGGGCTTTCAATCAGGCGAACCAGGTGCTGGCCGACGGGCGCTTGGCAAAGGTGTCGGTGAGAAAGATCCCCTCCGGCGCGGGCTACTCGTACATTGCATCGGGAACGTACCTGCCCGATGCCTTCAACCCTGTTCATCATCTCTGGGCTGAGATGGCTCGTAGCAAGGGCATCCCCATGAACGTCGTGCGCGAACGCACCGTCAGCCGGAGACCGAAAGGCTCGAAGCCCTGGAGCTCTTTGCGCAGTTTCTCGAGCGCGACGAGATCCGACAGCTGGCCGGGGACTATGGCTGGTCGACGCCGGACGGACACGTACAGCCTGTACCCACGCCAGCTGGCGACACGTTGATCGCGGCCCAGAAGATCTGGAAAGAGAAGAAGAGCGGCGGGGAGCCGATCGTCGCGGTGTTCGTCTGTGACGTCAGCGGGTCGATGGAAGGAAGTCGGCTCAATGCGGTGATGGATTCCCTGACAGAGGGGAGCGACTTCATCTCTCCGCAGAACTCGATCGGGTTGGTTATTTTCAACACCGAAGTACGTACAGCACTGGAGATCGGGAAATTCGACACACTCCAGAAAGGCGCCATGCTCTTCGCGGTGGAGCAGATGCGCGCCGGCGGCGGAACGGCGATGTACGACGCAATCGCTGCTGGCCTCCAAATGCTGGTCGACGCCCGGCGGGAGGAACCCGACTCGAGGGCGATGATGTTCGTCCTGACAGACGGAGAGTCGAACAAGGGGTTGAGCTTCGAGCAACTCAAGCCCGTCATCAGAGCGCTAGGTATCCCAATCTACACGGTCGGCTACGAGGCCGACCTCGATGAGCTCAAGCGGGTTTCCACGATCGTGGAGGCGACGAGCATCAAGGCCGACGTCAACAAGATCGGCTACACGATCGGCGCAATGCTGAACACGCAGATGTAGCTGCGCTTTGACGGCCGCTCTTGGCGGTTGCTGTTGATTCGAGCCCGGGATGATATCGCCAGAGCTCGGCTCTGGGCGCACGTGTTCGTGCTATTCCGGAACGCCAGCGTTGCGCAGAGCCTCGACATACTCCTCGACCTGGCTGTCGCTCTCCAGATAGAACAAATGCTTGCGGGCATAGCTGCAGGAGAAATCCGGCTTCATCTGCAACAGCTCCAGCAGCGCCGCACGCGCCTCGTCGCGCCTTCCGAGTCGTCCGAGCGCTGCGGCCAGGTGGGCGTGCGCCCAGTACTGGCAGTTCGGCTGCGATATGGCGTTCCTCGCCCACTCCACGGCCGCCTCGAAGTGGCCGAGCAGCAGATGAGCGATCGCCCCGTACTGGTAGAAGGATTGCCGCCAGGGATCGTTCGGGCTCAGTCGGACGGCCTCCTCCAGAGCCCCCAGGGAGTCTTCGAGACGTCCTGCGTAGGCGAGCCCGTTCGCGAAGGCGCAGTACACGACCGCGCTGTGCGGGTTGAGCTTGAGCGCCGTCTCACACGCGATCAGGGCCAGGGCGTACTCCCGCCTCGCGAGCCTCACCCTGGCAACGGCCAGGTGGCAGAAGGCCTCTTGCTCTTCCAGTGACACGGCCCTCTTCACGAGGCGCAGCGCTTCGTCGAGCGCCGACTGCGTAGGCTCGCCGTCGTAGTAGACCATCTCGAACACGATGCAGTAGCCCAGCCGCGCGTGAGCCAGAGCGAACCGATCGTCGAGCTCAATCGCGCGGCGAAACAGCCTCTGGGCCTCCGTGTTGCCCTTCTTGGTGAAGGCGTACACCTGCGACATGCCCAGGTGGTAGCAGTCCCATGCCCCGAGATTTCGAGTGGGTTTCCGCTGCGCACGTTGACGTTCGACGGTCCCGAGCTCGGGCTCGATGCGGGCGGCGATCGTGCCCGTGATCTCGTCCTGGAGGGCGAAGATGTCGCCGAGGTCGCGGTCGTATCGCTCGGCCCAGACGTGGCTACCGGTGGCCGCGTCCAGGAGCTGCGCGGAAATCCGGACCCGGTCGCCGGCCCTGCGTACGCTGCCCTCGACGACGTAACCTGCTCCGAGCTCATCTCCTACACGTCGAACGTCGACCGATTGACCCTTGAACGCGAACGTCGAATTGCGTGCAACGACCGACAGCCAGCGATTCTTCGACAGCGCGGTGATGATATCCTCGGTGATGCCGTCGGCGAAGTAGTCGTCCTCGAATGCGCCGCTCATGTTGTCGAACGGCAGGACTCCGATCACTGGTTTGCCTTCAGATCCCGTCGGTTCTGGAGCCTGGGGTGTACCCTCCGGGCGCACGGCATATGCACGCACCGGTCTGGCTATGTTCTTGAACGACCGCTCGCCAAGGAGCTCGTAGCTCAGAGGCAGCAGATTGCCGATGGCGGTTCGCACGGACTCCGAGATGCACACGCCGCCGGGCTCGGCAATTCCTTCGAGTCTCGCGGCTAGGTTCACCCCGTCGCCGTAGATCTCGTCCCTGTCCTCGATCACCTCGCCGATGTTCACGCCGATTCGAAACATCAGCCTGCGCTCCGCCGGCAGGGGTCGATTGTAGGCTCGCAGCTCCTCCTGGACCGCGCAGGCGCAGCCAAGAGCGTTCGAGACCGTTCCAAAATCCGCGAGCACCGCGTCCCCGGCCACGTGAACGAGCCGGCCAGCGTGCTGCTCGATGCTCGTCCGGATGATGTCGAGACACGATTGGAGGTGGTGATGAGTGGCGTCTTCGTCCTGTCCCGTCAAGCGTGAGTACGCCACCGCATCGGCATAGAGCACCGCGGCGAGCTTCCGCTCCAATCGCGCCGTTCCAGGCGAGGTGCCCGCCGGCGGCGAGGGCACGGCTCCGGCGAGCAACCGGTAGCCGACCTTCGGAATCGTTTCGATGATGCGTGGGTCGCTCCGATCGTCGCCGAACGCCTTGCGCAGCTTGGAGATTGCGTTACTGAGCGCGTCGTAACCCACGACCATGCCGGGCCAGACAGCGTCCTCGAGTCGCTGGCGCGTGACCACCTCTCCTGGCGCCTCGGCGAGGCGGACGAGCACCGACATCGTGCGGGGCTCCAATCGGATGGATTGCTCGCCCTTCGAGATGCGATTCCGCGATACGTGGACGTCCCATCCACCGACGGAGAGCGCGGCGGCCGACAGTTGGTCGTGTGTTCCGGTCGCGCTCACACCCGACTCTTGGATGCTCCGCCACTTGGACGCTGGTATCGGACCAGGCCTTTGGTTCGGCACGTTGCCAGAGGGTATCACGGGCTCCCCCCGTGCTTCCGCGTTTGCCCGCGACCACCCCGGCTTGCGGCATAACCCGTTGATCCAACATCATTGATCGCCCGGTGGGAAACCGGTGGTTTTCCGTCACGTCTTCTCGTCTCTCCCTTGTTCTCATGAGCGCGTCGTACCGACGCAATCGACCGTCACACGAGGAGAGGATGGAGCGATGGACGCGAACAGGCTACTCGGCATCCTCACGCTGCTGATCTCGGCAAGCTACGCCGGACCTGGACTCGGGCAGCTCGTCGACGAGGAGGCGATGAAAGCGTGGGGAAAGGGTGTGGACCGTGAGGTGATCGCCCAGCTCGTGGCGAATCGCACGTGGAAGCTCGACTGGAGCAGCTGCATGGGCAGCACGGACTGCGGAACGTTCTGGGACTTCTCTGGCGGCGGCGCGGTGTGCGCTCGCGCCATTGGCGCCACGCCAGATGACCAATGCGCCGATGAAGGGAGCTGGCGCATCGAGGACAATACGCTCTGCTGGGAGCTGTCCTGGATGGGTGGCGGAAGTGGCTACAAGTCCGTCTGCATACTGATCAAGGAGATCGGCGACAACACGTACGAGGCCACGCGGGCCAGAGGCCTCGGACTGACGTTCTTCACGTTTACGCTGCCGACCACGGGCTGACCACAGCACGCAGACGCTTCCGCTGAGGGGTCGGTCGCGTCGACTCCGGTTCACCGACATACTCCGCCGACGCATCGTTGGCTCTGATGACAGTACCGGGGCCCGCGGCGATACCGTTGGCGGTGCAGGCACGGTCCAGAAAGAGCTTGCCTTGACGCATGGCGAATCAGGGGCCGACACTCGGCGATCCTAAATGCGTGAGCAGAAATGTCGATGACTCCCGGGTCTAACGGAGTTCCCTCCCCAATCCGCATCGGTGTTCGGAAAAGGCCGGTCCGGTGCGGGCTGCGGGGACCGTCGGCCGCAGGGATGCGGCCGTCGAGCCTACATGGACGTATTCACGGCGTGTCCCCGCAGCCCGTACCGGGCCCGCCGACGCCCGGGGAGCCGCTTAACCGACCAGAACGCGCTCGGCCGCAGGTCGGCGCGGACTTCCGACGCGGTCCCCGAGCGGGCCCCCGATGCCCGCCACCCGGGCTCGGCGGCGCTCACGCACCGATCATTGCAATCGCCACGGTGTTGGGCCAAAGATGTGTCCCACGTCGCGAGGCCGATGGGCCGCGCCGGCGTAGCGCGTCCGCGCGAGGAGGCGGCCCTCCGACGTGCGCGGCGCCCAAGAGAAGAATGCCGCAGAACGCGGCGAAACCACCGGAGGAGGCCCCATATGAAGCGCCCTGGCACCGCTGTTCATTGGCTCGCCTCGACCGTTCTGCTCTTCGCAGCGGCCACGGTCAGTGCGGACGTCGAGCTCACTTTCCGCTTCAATGACGCCGAGCACAAGGAGATGCGCGCGGCGCTCGATGTGTTCGAGAAGAACAACCCAGGCATCAAGGTGACGCTCGAGCGCATCGCCTGGGCCGATGCGCGCGAGCAGTTCCTGCGCGAGGCCGCCGTCGGTGAAGGTCCCGACATCGCGCACATCGCCCAGGTCTGGACCCGGAGCATGGGTGACGCCGGTGCCTTCGTCTCGCTCAACGACCTCATGAAGAAGCATGGCGTGGGTGCCGGGTGGGACGACTTCATCTCCGCCGACCTCGCGGCCCAGGACGACGGCACCATCCATGCGGTCCCGTGGACGGTGGACACCTTCGCCATGGTCTATCGAAAGGACATCCTCGAGAAGGCAGGGATCACCGAGTTCCCGACGACCTGGGAAGGTCTGCGGGATGCGAGCCGCCAGATCAAGGACAAGACCGGCGCCAGCGGCTGGACGTTTCCCGCCGGCAGTGCATCGACGAACTCGATCTGGTTCTTCCTGAACTTCTACTGGTGGTCCCACGGTTGGGCGCTCGTCGAGCGTGGGCCCGACGGCAAGTACTTCATCGACATCACGCCGGAGCAGATGGCCGAAGGCTTCGAGTACTACAAGGACTACCTCGATGCCGGCCTCAACCCGAAGTCGATGCTCGCGGTCACGAACTGGGGCGCACAAGAGCTAATCGAGGGAATGGTGCGCGGCGACATGGCGATCATCAGCACGCCGGAATTCGTCCTCACACAGATCGAGGCAGCGTGGAAGTCGCGCTATCCGGACAAGCCGAATCCCTTCGCGTCCACCATCCACCCGAAGGACTCGGTGACTTTCGTCGGCGGGCGTCAGCTGGGCATCAACGTCAACACCGAGCATCCCGAGGAAGCCTACAGGCTCGTCCAGTTCCTGATCAGCGAGGACATCTTCTTCAAGTACTACGTCGGCCAGTGGCCGGCGCAGAAGACGCTGATCAAGAAGATCAAGCGTGGGCCCGCGCACTCGGGCTATCCCGAGCAGCTCGTTCTCGCCCGGAGCTGGGGACCGTACTCCACCGGACCGGTCGCGATCCCCATGATGTGGAACTGGGTCGGCCGGGCGGCCGGGGCCGTGTTCATCGGCGAGAAGACTCCGCTCGAGGCGGCGAAGGAGGTCCACGCCAACATCTCGGCGGAGCTGGCCAAGCAGTAGATCCACGATGCGCTGGCAGCGGCCGGGAGCATGCGTGCTCCCGGTCGTCGTCCGGCGACGCTGATCGGGGCGAGAGCGATGAATGAGCGATCGGTCAGGGGGGATCGTGCGTTCGTGCTCTACATGCTCGCGCCCGCGTTCTTCTTCCTGATCGCCTTCTACCTCTACCCGACGCTGTTCAACCTGCAGAACAGCTTCACCGACCTGAATCTGTTCAGGCTGCGCAAGGGCGGTGAGTGGGTCGGGATCAGCAACTACCTGGAGCTGCTGTCCAGCCGCGAGTTCGGCCGCGTGCTCTACAACACCACCGTGTGGCTCACCATCGTGGGCGTCTCGGTGCGCATCGTCCTCGGCCTGCTGCTCGCCTTCCTGATCAACTCGGACACGCTGAAGAAGTACCGACTGACGGGGCTCTTCCAGGTGCTGCTCATGGTGCCGTGGGCGACGCCGCCGATCGTCGCGGTCGTGATCTGGCGCTGGATCCTCGACCCGCAGGTCGGCGTGGTGAACGAGATCCTCCTGTCCACCGGCCTGGTCGCCGAGCCGATCGCGTTCCTCTCGGAGATCGATCTGGTGTGGCCGGCGCTCATCACCATCATCACCTGGAACACGCTGCCGCTGGTGACACTCACCTTTCTGGCCAGCCTGAAATCGTTGCCGGTGGAGCTGCTCGAGGCGGCGGCGGTCGACGGCGCGAGCAAGCTCCAGGCTGCACGCCACATCATCATCCCTCACATGATGCCGGCGATCATCGTGATGACCCTGATGTCGACGTTCTGGACCTTCAACAACTTCGTCTACGTGTGGTTGACGACCGGCGCGGGGCCCGGAACCTTCACCAACGTCATGGCGACGGAGGTGTACATCAAGGCCTTCGTGGACGGGCGGATGGGCTACAGCTCGGCGGTCGGCATCGTCATGGCGGCGCTGATGACGCTCTTCGGGATCATCTACCTGCGCTTCGTCGCCCGCGAGCGCCTGGTGAGCGAGGGCTGATCGGGTGGCCTACTCCGCGACCACTGCCCGAGGTGCTGATAAGGTCGCCGATGCGCCTGGGCGTGCGCGGACGCTCCTCGCCGAGTTCGCCATCCTGCTCGTCGCCCTCGTCGCGCTGGTGTTCCTCGTCTACCCGACGCTTTGGGTCTTCGTCGCCTCGTTCAAGACGCAGGAGACGCTGTTCTCGGCGGAATTCGCGGACTACACGCTCGACAACTACCGGGAGCTGTTCGAATCGGGCTTCGCGACGTTCATCTTCAACAGCCTGTTCATCTGCGCGGTCTCGGTCGTGTTCTCGACCTTCGTCTCCGTAATCGCGGCATACGTGTTCTCGCGCAAGCGGTTTCGCTTCAAAGGCATAATCTTCGGCTCGGTGATGCTCGGGCAGACTTTTCCCTGGATCATCCTCGTGACGCCGATGTTCATCCTCTTCGCGCGCCTCGGACTGCTCAACTCCTACAGCGGGATGATCTTCTGCTACGTCTCGGTCTCGATCCCGTTCTCCGTCTATCTCCTCGTCGGCTACCTCGAGTCGGTGCCGCGCAGCCTCGACGAGGCTGCAATCATCGACGGCTGCCCGCAGTTCCAGGTCGTGTGGCGGATCGTCTTTCCGGTCATCCTGCCGGGGGTCGTCGCGACCGCCACCTACTCGTTCCTGCTGATGTGGTCCGAGTACCTGTTCGCGCTCGCGTTCCTGACCAAGACGCCGATGAAGACGATGCCACTCGAGCTGTACACGTTCTTCGGGGAGCACACAACCGAGTGGGGTCAGGTGATGGCGGCCTCGGCGCTGACGACGCTACCGACCCTGCTGCTCTTCCTGCCGCTGCAGACCAAGCTCGCCTCGGGTCTGGCCGCGGGCTCGGTGAAGCAGTGACGTGACCGGCCCACTGACGTGCTAGGTCGCTCGGCCCGTTGCAAGACGCGCGAGCTGGAGCTGGAGCAAGCCCAATACGACGAAAGCCGCGCGCACGGGGTTCTCGAAGTCCTCAGCCGGCGCGGTGGTCCTCTCTCTCGTTTGTGCGGGGATCTAATGGTGGGACGTCGCCTCGGCGAGTGATTGTGTGAGGGCCGGCGCCGCGCTGCGCAGCTTCGCGTCCTCGGTGACGAGCTTCCCGCCGAGCGACTCGGCGGCAGCCAGGAAGCGTGCATCGTACGCGGACACCGAATACCGTCGAGCGAAGTCCAGCGCGACTATCGCCGGAACATTGGCGGCTCCACGGACGCGTGCTTCCGCTTCGTTGAGTAGCCGATCGGCCTCGTCGGGCGCGAGCTCTCCAAGCCGCTCGTAGGTCGCGAGGATGTTGGAGAACTCGACGAAGACGAAGGCTTCGCTCGTCCACTCCGCATCCTTGCGGTAGAGCTGCTGCGCCTTCGCCGTGTGGTCGCCGTCGATCAACAGATAGGCGAGCACGTTCGTGTCGATTACGACCATGCTGGCTCCGCTCACTCGCGTCCTGCCGCGATCGCCGCCTCGATATCTTCAATCGTGAGCGATCCTCGGCGTCGGAGGCGAGCGGGCTTTGGAGGGCGCTTCGAGCTCTTTCTTTGTGGCGCATGGGCCAGCCCGATCTCGAGCAGCTGCGCGATCGTATCCTTGAGCTTCTGATCTTCCTGGACGGCACGCGTCTTGACGCGGCGGGCCAGTTCGTCAGGCAGTTCGAGAGTCGTCTTCATGCTCCAATTTTCCCATCAAACCATTTTTATGGCAACGAGACGATCGTCGAGGAAGTCCGATCCGGCGAGGCGCGCCGTGGGGCGCCGTTTTTCAGGTGTCGTCGTCGGCGCTGACGCCGGTAATCAGCGACGCTCTGGCTACTCACGGGAGCCCCGAGCGCCTCCACCACGACTGTACTCGTCACCCACGAGTCCGTGCGAGCGATCGAGTGGCTCGACGGTCTCTCGGGTCGGACCGTCTACGTGCTGACGCACGCGCTGAACCCCCTCTACCGGCGAGCGCCCGTGCGAGTGAAGCCGCTCGGGTGCTCCCGAGCCGATCGGATTGCCAGTACCGAGCATTGGACAGGCGCGTACCGGTCGACGCTACAGCCGTCGGGAAGGTGGCCCGAAAACGACGAAAGCCCGGCCGGCGCGGCTTTCAGAGTGGCTGGGGGACTAGGATTCGAACCTAGACTGGCGGAGTCAGAGTCCGCTGTCCTACCATTAGACGATCCCCCAGGGGATGCGTCGCGGTGTCCTTGCCGGCCGTCCCTCTCGGACGGAGCGAATTCTAGCCGAAATCAGCGCTTCGAGTACTGCGGGCGCTTGCGCGCCTTGTGCAGGCCGACCTTCTTGCGCTCGACCTCGCGCGCGTCGCGGGTCACGTAGCCGGCGCGGCGCAGCGTCGGGCGGAAGGTCTCGTCGTACTCCATCAGCGCTCGGGTGATGCCGTGGCGGATGGCGCCCGCCTGACCGTTCGGGCCGCCGCCGCGCACCTTCACGTCGATGTCCACGCGGTCGAGCATCTGCAGCGTCTCGAGCGGCTGTCGCACCACCATGCGCGAGGTCTCGCGGCCGAAGTACTCGTCGAGCGGGCGCCTGTTCACGGTGATCCTTCCGGAGCCGGGCGCGAGGTAGACGCGGGCGGTCGAGGTCTTGCGTCGCCCGGTGCCGTAGTAGACGTTGCTGATCGCCATCGAATGCCTGTCTCTGTTCGCGCCGGCCGTCAGATGGCCAGCGGCTTCGGCTGCTGGGCCGCGTGCTTGTGCTCGGGGCCGGCGTAGACCTTGAGCTTGCGGTACATCGCCCGGCCAAGAGGCCCGCGGGGCAGCATGCCCTTCACGGCGAGCTCGATGGCCCGGTGGGGGGCGCGCTCGATCAACTTCTCGAAGGTGATCGACTTGATGCCGCCCGGGAAGCCACTGTGTCGGTAGTAGGTCTTCTGCCCGCGCTTGGAGCCGGTCACGGCGACCTTCTCGGCATTGACCACGATGATGTAGTCGCCGGTGTCGACGTGCGGCGTGTACTCGGCCTTGTGCTTACCGCGCAGGCGGCGCGCGATCTCGCTGGCGAGGCGGCCGAGGGTGCGCCCGTCGGCGTCGACCACGTACCAGTCGCGCTCCACGGTCTCGGGCTTGGCGGTGAAGGTCCCCATGGCTCTCGGCGTCTCGTTGGGAAAGCGGCTCGCGAAAAGGGCGGAATCGTAGCGAGCGGGGCAGGAGGTGTCAATCGAGGCCCGAGCCTCGTGCTGCCGCCCCCCGGCCCCACCGGGCTCGCCGCCCGCCAGCTAGACCCCTGCTCCGAAGCCAAACCCCTGCTCCAAGCTCCAGGACATGGTGGCCTGGCGAAAGTGCCCGCGCTCCCTCTGGGGGGCGGGCTATGGTGAGGGGCGGTCGGACGATACACCGCTGGTCGAAGGCGACCGCGCGTCCCGTGGTTCAGAACGAGCTAGCTGTGCAGCCTGCGCTCGATGAGGCGCACCGAGATGACGATGGCGCCCACCGTGTACACCAGGAGCACCAGGAGGTGGACCGCGACACCCTCGGTCTCGGCGCCGGTCACCAGGGGGCGGACCAGCGCGACCCCGTGGGTCAGCGGCAGGAAGCCGGCGAGGGTGCGCACCGCGGGAGCGAGCTGCTCGAGCGGAAAGAACACGCCGCTGAGCAGGAACATGGGGGTCACGACGAGGGTGGTGTAGTAGAGGAAGAAATCGTATGAGCGGGCCAGCGCGGTGACGATCATCGCGAGCCCGGCGAAGCACATGCCGCTCAGGAACGCGACCGCGAGGGCGAGCGGCGCGAGCGGTCCGTCCAGCGCCCCCAGGAGCCGAGCGACGACGAGGATCGCCGCGGCCGGGAGCAGGCTCTTGGTGGCCGCCCAGACCACCTCGCCGAGCACCACGTCGCGGACCTGCAGGGGCGAGGTGATCATCCCGTCCCAGGTGCGCTGCACGGCCATGCGGGTGTAGCCGGAGTACATGCTCTCGAAGGTCGCGGTCATCATCGCGCTCGAGCACACGATCCCCGAGGCGAGAAAGGTGACGTAGGGCATGCCCTGCACGGTACCGACGAGGGCACCGAGGCCGTAGCCGAGGGCGAGGAGGTAGAGCGCCGGCTCGCCGAAGTTCGCGAGCAGCGACGGGATGGCGAGCTTTCGCCAGGTGCGGGCGTTGCGCATCCACACCGGCGTCCAGCTCCCCCAGGCGGGCAGGCCGTCGAGGGCGCGGCGCCGGGCCATCGGGCGGCTCATCTGGCGCTCAGCCATCGCGCAGCTCCCGGCCCGTCAGCTTGATGAAGACGTCCTCGAGGTTCGAGCGCCGATGCATGTAGGTGAGCTCGACGCGCTCGCGCAGCGCCTCGATGAGCGGGCGCTCGTCGCCGGTGTAGTAGAAGACCGTCTCGCCGACCTGCTCGCTGCGCTCGGCGAGGCCCTGGCCGACGATCTCGTGCCAGGTGCCGAGCTCGGGGCCGTGCACCTCGACCACTTCGGGCTCGATGTGGCGGCGGATGAGCTCGCGCGGGTGCGCGGTGTCGAGCAGGGTGCCGTGGTCCATCACCGTCACGCGGTCGCAGAGCCGCTCGGCCTCCTCCATGTAGTGGGTGGTCAGCACGAGGGTCAGGCCGTGATGCTTGAGCGAACGCAGCCGCTGCCAGATGAGCTGGCGCGCCTGGGGATCGAGACCCGTCGTCGGCTCGTCGAGGATCAGCAGCTCGGGCTCGTTGACCAGCGCGCGCACGAGCGACAGGCGCCGGGCCATGCCGCCGGAGAGCTGGGAGATCGGCGAGTCCGCCCGGCCCTCGAGACCTGCGAAGCGCAGCAGCTCGTCGATGCGCCCGAGGGCGACGCGGCGGCGGATCCCGAAGTAGCCGGCGTACGTGATCAGGTTCTCGGTGACCGTGAGCTCCGGGTCGAGGTTGTCCTGCTGGGGGACGACGCCGATCCGCGCTCGCGCCGCCGGGGCGTCGGCGGGCACCGCGCGCCCGAGCACCCTGAGCCGCCCGGCGCTCGGGATGGCGTGGCCGACCACCATGCGCAGGAAGGTCGTCTTGCCCGCCCCGTTCGGACCGAGCAGCCCCCAGCACTCGCCCTGCGTCACGTGCACGTCGATGGCGTCGACCGCGCAGTGCTCGCCGAAGTGCTTGCTGAGCCCCTCGGCGTCGATGACGGGGGCGTGGGGCGCGTCGTGGACGGCGGTGCTCATGAGCCGCGCATCATACTCCCGCGAGGGGCCTGAGGGCGGATGGCGTATGATCGAGACGAGCGCGGATTGCCCACCGCTCGCGTGCCCCGTGGCGCGGAGAGGAGGGGGCTGCGCACCCGGCACGTCGAAGCCCAGAGGTCGCCCATGACAGACCAGACCCGCTCCGCCGACGGACCGGTCGACCGACTCGTGAAAGAGCTCGATCGGGCGCTGCGCGCGGTGCACGGGCTCGGCCCTACGAGCGGCCGGCAGAGCCCGGCCGGCGACATGTCCGAGGCGCCCCTGGACGAGCGCGCGCGCCGCCACGCGGCGGGGCTGATGCGGGTCGACCACGCCGGGGAGATCGCCGCCCAGGCTCTCTACCACGGCCAGTCGCTCACCGCTCGCTCGCCGCGCGTGCGCCGGGAGATGAACCGTGCCGCGGTCGAGGAGAACGACCACCTCGCCTGGTGCCGGGGGCGCCTCGAGGAGCTCGGGAGCCGGCCGAGCCGCCTCGACCCGCTCTGGTACGTGAGCTCGTTCGCGATCGGCGCGCTCGCCGGGCTCGCAGGCGACCGGGTGAGCCTCGGCTTCCTTGCCGAGACCGAGCACCAGGTGGTCGCGCACCTCGATGACCATCTCGAGCGCCTCCCAGCCGACGACCGGCGCTCGCGGGCGATCCTCGAGCAGATGCGCGTCGACGAGGGCGCCCATGCGAGCGCCGCGGAGCGCGCCGGGGCGCTGCCCCTGCCACAGCCGGTGCGCGGCGCCATGCGCCGGGTCGCTAAGCTGATGACCGGGACCGCGTACTGGGTCTAGCCCGGATATTGTTCCGAGCCGCTCATCGCGCGCCGACGGCGCTGTCCAGGAACGCCCGGAGCCCGTCCACGTAGGCCGCGCCGGAGGTGACGAAGCCGTCGCCGTGCCCGCCGCGCATCTCCAGGAACGCCTTCGGCTGACCCGCCGCTGCATCGTAGAGCGCCTGGCCGTGGGCGTAGGGGATCACCTCGTCGTGGGGACTGTGGGCGATCAGGGTCGGCACGTCGATGCCCGCGATGCGCCCGATCGACGGATAGCGCACCCGCGCGAGAAGGCGAACCGGCAGGAACGGATAGGTCCTGGCCGCCATGTCGGGCACCGAGGTGAAGCTCGACTCGACAATGAGCGCGCCGGGCCGGTGGTTCGCGGCGAGCCAGGTCGCGACCCCGCCGCCGAGAGAGCGCCCGAACACCACGATGCGCTCGGCGGGCACGGTCCGGTCCTCCCGCAGGTGACGCCAGGCTGCGAGCGCATCCTCGTAGGTCGACTGCTCGCCCGGCGAGCCGTCGCTGCGTCCGTAGCCCCGGTAATCGATGATCAGGACGTTGGCGCCGATTCGGTTCAGGATCGCCACCGTCTCCAGGCGATCGGAGACGTTCCCTGCGTTCCCGTGCAGGAACAGCACCGTGCGCGTCGCGCCGGGGGCCGCGATCCACCACCCGTGCACGCGCTCGCCACCCTCGGTGCCGAGCCACACGTCCTCGTAGTCCAGGCCCACGCGCTCCGGTGTCGCGCGGACCGAGCGGTCCGGGAAGTAGATGAGCCGGTGCTGGCCGAGATAGACGCCCGCGCAGATGGCTCCGTAGCCGAGGGCGACGAGGCCGAGCATCTGCCACACGGCCGGGGCCTCAGTCGTCCCCCGACGCGGCGCGCAGCCCCAGCCGCTCGCCCGCGTCGGTGTCCCGGGTGACGGCGCGGCACCACCCCTGGTTGTCGAGATACCAGGCGACGGTCTCGCGCAGCCCGGTGTCGAAGTCCCGCTCTGCGCGCCAGCCGAGCTCGCGCTCGATCTTCTCCGGCGCCATCGCGTAGCGGAAGTCGTGCCCCGGACGGTCGGCGACGAAGGCGATGAGCTCCGCGTGCGGAGCGCCTACGGGTCGCAGCGCGTCGAGGGCCGCGCATATCCCGTGCACCACGGCGAGGTTCGCACGCTCGCAGCGGCCGCCGATGTTGTAGGACTCGCCCGGCCGCCCGCGCTCGGCGAGGAGCACCAGCGCGCGTGCGTGGTCGTCGACGTGCAGCCAGTCCCGCACGTTCTCGCCGCGGCCGTAGACGGGGAGCGGCTCCCGTGCGATCGCCCTCGCGATGATCAGCGGGATGAGCTTCTCCGGGAACTGGTACGGCCCGTAGTTGTTGGTGCAGTTCGACGTGACCACCGGCAGGTCGAAGGTGTGATGCCAGGCCCGTGCGAGGTGATCCGAGGCGGCCTTGCTCGCCGCGTAGGGCGAGCGCGGATCGTAGCGGCTCGCCTCGGTGAAGGCTGGGTCCTGCGGCCCGAGGGATCCGTAGACCTCGTCAGTGGACACGTGCACGAGTCGGAAACGATCCCGATCCGCGCCAGCGAGCTGCTCGTGGTACGAGAGCGCAGCGCCGAGCACCGCGCTGGTGCCGACCACGTTGGTCTCGATGAAGTCCGCCGGCCGGTCGATCGAGCGGTCGACGTGGGACTGCGCTGCGAGGTGGATCAACGCTTGCGGGCGGTGCGTCTCGAGCAGTCGCCTCAGGGCGCCTGCGTCGCGGATGTCGAGCTGGTGGAAGTGGTGGCGCGCATTGCCCGCGAAGCGCTCGACGGTCGCGGCGCTCCCTGGGTAGACGAGCTTGTCGACGTTCACGACCTCGGCCCCGTCCTCGCCGAGGAGGCGCTCGACCACGGCGGACCCGATGAAGCCCGCGCCGCCGGTGACGAGGGCGCGCATCAGGCGCCGGCCTCGCTGCCACGCGGGGCGAACGCACGCAGGCCGCCGCCCCGCGCCGGTCGGTGCTCCGCGAGCGAGTGGCCGCTGCTGGTGTACTGTCGTAGGGGGTTACCGGGCGTCACGCCAGACCCTCCGACATCAGGGCCGATCAGCATACAAGATGACCGATGGCTGGCCTACCATGGGCGCCGTCGAAAGGGGAGGGTCGATGGCGACCGAGATCGAGCGCAAGTTCCTGGTGGTCGACGAGAGCTGGCGCGACGGCGTGCTGGCGTCGACCCGCTACCGCCAGGGGTACCTCACGCCGGGTCCGGGTCGCTGCTCGGTGCGCGTGCGCGTCGGCGACGGTGAGGCGCGGCTCAACGTCAAGGGTGCGACGGTCGGCGTGAGCCGCGCGGAGTACGAGTACGCGATCCCGCTCGAGGACGCCGAGGAGATGCTCGACACCCTGTGCTCGGGGCCGTTGGTGGAGAAGACGCGTCATCTCGTCGACCACGGCGGCCATCGCTGGGAGATCGACGTCTTCGAAGGCGAGAACGCCGGTCTCGTGGTCGCAGAGGTCGAGCTCGCCAACGCGACCGAGGCGCTCGAGCTCCCCGAGTGGGCCGGCGCCGACGTCTCCGGCGACAAGCGCTACTACAACGCTGCCCTCGCCGAGACGCCGTTCACCCGCTGGGCCGGGCGCTAGCCCGGATATCTCACCGATCCGCGCGATGATCGCCCAGGACCTTGGATTCATGCGAGTCCATGGATGGACTCGCATGGATTCAAGGGACAAGCGAGGGCGCGCGAGATCGGTGAGATTTCCGGGCTAACAGCATTGGACGCCCTCGCTCGCCTCGCGGAGGAGCGCATCCGCGAGGCCATCGAGCGCGGCGAGCTCGACGATCTCGAGGGCGCTGGGCGGCGCCTCGTGCTCGACGACGATCAGATGGTGGCGCCGGAGCTGCGCGCCGCCTACCGCGTGCTGCGCAACGCCGGCTTCGTCCCCGAGGAGGTGCGCCTGCGCTGCGAGCTGCGCGAGCTCGAGACGCTCGTCGACGCGGCGACGCAGGGCGATGGGCGTGCCCGGGCCCTGCGCCGGCTCGAGCTGCTGCGCACGCGGCTCGCGCTGCGCCCGGGCGGCGAGCGCGCCCTACTCGTGCACGACCGGTACCGTCAGCGGCTGCTCGAGCGCCTCGGAGGCGCTGGCGATCAGGAGCCGGAGGGCGAGCCTCCGCCGGGCGGGTAGACGGGCATCGGGAACTGGGTGACCTTGCCGCCCTCGCTGCTGCCGATGACCTTGTTGGTGCCCTCGCGCTCGACCTCGTCGACCCGGATCACCGCGTGGACCGGAACGAAGGTGCGCTTGACGCCCTCGAACTCGGTCTTGAGCTTCTCCTCGGTGGGGTCGACGAGCACCGCCGAGCGCTCGCCGAAGATGATCCCCGCGATCTCGACGAAGCCGTACATCTCGCCGTGGCTGACGTGCCGGGCGAACAGCTCGTAGACGTTCCCCTGGTTGTGGAACTGGACGCGATAGACGGGCTTCTTCTTGGCCATGCGCGGTCAGGAGCGAGCGGTGATCCGACGCGCGAGTATACCCCACCGGGCTCCCCGGCAGCGCTTGAAATTGGTCCTGCGGACCCCATGTGCCGGAACAGGAGGGGTCGGATGTCCGACCCGCGGCGAATCGGAGGACCAACCGATGAACGTTGCGCGTTACGAGCCTTTGGGAATGCTTCGCAGGTTCCAGCAGGATGTGAACCGTCTCCTCGAGCAGGAGGGCTACACGGGCAACGGCGAGCTCGACGCCTCGCGCGTCGCCACCAGCCAGTGGACGCCCGCGGTGGACATCCGCGAGGAGTCCGACCGCTACGTGATCGTCGCCGACGTGCCGGGCGTGGATCCGCAGGACATCGAGGTGACGATGGAGGACGGCGTGCTGACGGTGAAGGGCGAGCGCCCCGCCGATGCAGGCGACGCCGGCACCGTGCGCCGCACCGAGCGCGCCCACGGGACCTTCCACCGCCGCTTCAGCCTGCCCGAGACCGCCAACGCCGACGCAATCACCGCGACCGGCCGCCACGGCGTCCTCGAGGTGGTGATCCCGAAGCAGGACAAGGTCCAGCCGCGCCGCATCGAGGTGAGCTGAGGCCTCGCGCGCGGGGCGCCGTCCGACGCGGCGCGCCTGCCCGTGTGCGACCGCCGTGCGATCGGGAGATCGTACGGCGGCGCACGCGTGCGATCATGTGCCGAGCGGCGGGACTGGCGAGGTGGGTCCGTGTCGAGACGGCGAGCCCTGGCGAGCGCGCGGATGCGTGCGACCATGAAGGTCCGACCATGAACGTGCGCAGATGAAGTTCAGGGACTACTACGAGACCCTCGGCGTCGACCGCTCCGCAGACGCCGAGGAAATCAAGCGCGCCTACCGGCGTCTCGCCCGCAAGTATCACCCGGACGTCAGCAAGGAGTCGGACGCGGAGACCCGCTTCAAGCAGGTCGGTGAGGCCTACGAGGTGCTCAAGGACCCCGAGAAGCGAGCGGCCTATGACCGGCTCGGCGCCAACTGGCGAGCCGGACAGGAGTTCACGCCGCCGCCGGGGTGGGAGGGCTTCGACTTCGACCTCGGTGGCGCGCGCGGCGGCATCGGCGGCGCGGGCGTGGACTTCAGCGACTTCTTCGAGTCGCTTTTCGGCGGTGGGCGCCCGCCGGGCGGCGGATTCGGCGCGCGCGGCGGCCGGCAGCGGCGCGGGCGCGACGAGCGCCTGCGCGTGCGCATCGAGCTCGCCGAGGCGTACCGGGGCACCGAATGCTCGGTGCAGACCCAGCCGCCCAGCGGCTCGGGCAAGCCACGCGTGCTGCGCGTGAAGATCCCCGCCGGTGTCGTCGACGGGCAGCAGATCAGACTCTCGGGCCAGGGCGCGCAGGGCGCAGGCGGGGGGCCGGCGGGCGATCTGTTCCTCGAGGTCCTGATCGCCCAGCACCCGTTCTTCCGCCCCGAGGGACGCGACGTGCTTCTGAGCCTGCCAGTCGCGCCCTGGGAGGCGGCCCTCGGCGCGACGGTCAAGGTGCCGACCCTCGGCGGACCGGTCGATCTGAAGATCCCCGCGGGCACCCAGTCCGGCAACCGGCCCCGGCTGCGCGGTCGCGGGCTCGGCGGGGACAAGCCGGGCGACCAGTACGTCACCGTGCAGATCGTGGCCCCGCCGGCTGACTCCGAGGGCGCTCGCGACCTCTACCGCGAGATGGCCGACAAGCTCGCCTTCGAGCCGCGCGCGCACCTCGGGGTATGAGGCGTGCTCACGCGGCTCCTCCGAGGGGGCCCGGCCATGCCTGTCGGGAAGCGCCGCGCCGAGGCCCGGAGATGCGGTCCGGCGAAGAGGCCGGGCGAAGAGGACCGGGCGGTGAGGCCCGGGCGGTGAGGCGAAGCGAAGAGGGCTCTCCATGACTGCGTTCCCCGTCGTGCTCCGGGCGGTCGCGATCGGCCTCGCGCTCGCGGTGCCCGTCGCCCATGCCGCGCTGCCGAGCGCCGTGGACGGTCAGCCCCTGCCGACCCTCGCGCCGATGCTCGAGCGGGTCACGCCGGCCGTGGTCAACATCGCAACCCGCGGCCGGGAGGTGCTGCGCGAGAGCCCGCTCGCCCGCGACCCGTTCTTCCGCTACTTCTTCGGCGCGCCGTCCTCGCCGCGCGAGCGCGTCACCCAGAGCCTCGGCTCCGGCGTCATCATCGACGCGGAGAAGGGCTACGTCGTCACCAATCACCACGTGCTCGAGAACGCGCAGCAGATCCGCGTCACGCTGCGCGACGGGCGTGCCTTCGACGCGGAGCTGATCGGCGCCGATCCGGAGACCGATCTGGCCGTGATCCGCATCGAGCCGGACGAACTCACGGCGCTCCCGCTCGCCGACTCGGATGCGCTGCGCGTCGGGGACTTCGTCGTCGCCATCGGCAATCCCTTCGGTCTCGGACAGACCGTGACCTCGGGGATCGTCAGCGCCCTCGGGCGCAGCGGTCTCGGGATCGAGGGCTACGAGGACTTCATCCAGACCGACGCCTCGATCAACGTCGGTAACTCCGGTGGCGCGCTGGTGAACCTGCGCGGTGAGCTCGTCGGGATCAACACCGCGATCATCGGGCCGAGCGGCGGCAGCGTCGGGATCGGCTTCGCGATCCCCGTGAACATGGCCCGCGAGATCACCGCCCAGCTCGTCGACCACGGCGGCGTGCGCCGGGGGCTCCTCGGCATCGCCACCCAGGACCTGACGCCGGCGCTGGCCGAGGCCTTCGAGCTGCCGGTTCGCCGCGGCGCCGTGGTCGTGCAGGTTCTCGAGGGCTCGCCGGCCCACGCCGCTGGCCTCCAGGCGAGCGACGTGATCACAGGTCTCAACGGGCGCCGCGTCGAGGACTCGGCCGACGTGTCCAACACCATCGGCCAGCTCCGGCCCGGCGCGCGGGTGGTCATCGATCTGGTGCGCGACGGGCGCCCCATGCGCGCCATGGCCGATCTGGTGGACCGGCCGGGCATCGAGGCCATCGCGGCCGCCGATCTGCACCGCCGCCTCGAGGGTGCGGAGATCTCCGACATCCCGCGCGGCTCGACCCTGGACGGACGCATCTCCGGGGTGCTCATCACCGAGGTGGCGCGCAACAGTCCGGCCTGGGGCGTGGGGCTGCGCCCGGGCGACGTCGTCACAGCGGTGAACCGGGAGCCCGTCGAGTCGATGGAGGCCTTCAGCGACGCGCTCCGGGGCTCCGGTCCGCTGCTGATGCTCAACATCGTGCGCGGCAACGCGTCCCTGTTCGTGCTGGTCCAGTAGCCGGCAAGCGCGCTAGCCCGGATATCTCACCGATCCGCGGGATGATCGCGCAGGACCTAGGATTCACAGTGAATCCGGCGAGCGCCGGACGTACAGATCGTACTTCCAAGCTCGCCGGATTCGCTGTGGATTCAAGGGACAAGCGAGGGCTCGTGGAATCGGTGAGATATCCGGGCTAGGGGCCTCACAGCTCGGCGAGCGCCTCGGCCGAGCGCGCATCGCCCTGGCGGGCGGCCTCGCCGTACCAGCGACGCGCCTCGGCGAGGTCGCGGTCGACGCCGAGCCCGTGGCGGTAGATGTAGCCGAGATTGCGCTGGGCGTAGGCGTAGCCCTGGGCCGCGGCGCGGTGGTACCAGCCGAGCGCCTCGGCGAGATCGCGCTCCACCCCGAGCCCTTCCTGGTAGAGGTAACCGAGGTTGCCCTGCGCCTCGGCGTGCCCGAGCGCCGCGGCGCGCCGGTACCAGCGTGCCGCCGCCCGATGGTCGGTCGGCACACCGAGCCCGCGCTGATGGACGTAGCCGAGATTGGTCATCGCCCGGGCGTTGTCCTGGGACGCGGCACGCTCGAACCACGCGATCGCCTCTGAGACGTCGCGCTCGGTGCCGGTACCCGTGAGCAGCAGGTGGCCGAGGCTGTTCTGCGCCTCCGCGTTCTCGAGCGTGGCGGCGCTGCGGTACCAGGCGGCAGCGGCGGCCGGGTCGCGCTCGACGCCGTCACCGTGCAGCAGCATGAAGGCGAGATTGTTCTGCGCGATCGGGTGATCCTGCTCGGCGGCCTGCAGGTACCACTCGGCGGCGAGCACCGGGTCGCGCGCCTCACCCTCGGCGGTCTGCAGCAGGTAGGCGAGCGCCGTCTGCGCATCGGCCGACCCCTTGAGCGCCGCCTGCTGATACCAGTCGCGCGCCTCCACCAGGTTGCGCGGCGCGAGCACGCCGCGCTGGTAGAGGTAGGCGAGCTGGGTCTGGGCGTTGGTGTCGCCCTCGCTCGCCGCGTCCACGTAGGCGTCGACCGGCGCCGCCCCGGGCTCGGCGCGCTGCCCGCGTAGATACAGCTCCGAGAGCAGCTCCTGCGCCTCGGCGTCGCCCGCGTCGGAGGCGCTGCGCAGGAGCTCCATCGCCCGCCCGGGATCGGGAGCCCCACCGACGCCCTCGAGGTACAGCCGCGCGAGGGTGACGTCGGCCCGCGAGGAGCCGGCTGCCGAGGCCTTCGCGAGCCAGCTGCGCCCCGTGTCGAAATCCGGCGCGGTGCCGATGCCCCGGGCGTAGGCGTTGCCGAGGGCGACCTGGGCGCGAACGCTTCCGAGCTCGGCGCCCGCGCGGTACATCGTGAACGCCTCGCGCCGATCCGGTGCGACGCCGAGCCCGCGCTCGTACATCGTGCCGACGTAGGCGAGCGCCTCCGGGTCGCCGTCCAGGGCGAGCTCCTCGAGGATGTCCAGGGCGAGCGCGTAGTCGCCGGCGCGCAGCGCGTCGATCCCGGACTGGCGATCGAAGCCCGCGATCCCCTGCGCGGGCAGGGCGAGGACGAGCGCAAGCACGGCGGCCCCGCCCGTCTTCCAACGCCTGCCCGTCCGACGTGCGCTCATCCCTCGCTTCACCAGCGCCTAAACCGAGGAAATGTAGCACCGGGGTCACGGCCAAAGGGTCGGACACTTCACATTCCTGGCCATCTCGGACCCGCGATCGGCGGGACCGGGGTCGCACTGGCGCACCTCAAGGCAGGAGCCGGCCCGGCCGAAACCCTCCCTGAGCGCGCGAGCCCATGGAAGCCGGCCCGGAGATCCCGCATATGCCCGCAGCAGCAGCACTGCCGAGACCCCAGCCGGTCGCACCCACCGACGTCCTCGGCCAGCTGCGCCCGACCGAGCTCCCGGCCCCGCCGGAGGTGGCGCTGCGCGTGATGCGCGCCTGCTCGGATCCCGAATCGGACGCGCGCGGGATCGCCGCGCTGGTGAGCGCGGACCCGATGCTCACCGCCGAGCTTCTGCGCATCGTCAACTCGGCCTACTTCGGCTTCGCCACCGAGGTCGCGTCGGTGGCGCACGCGGTGTCGATTCTCGGCCAGCGGGCGCTGCGCCACTACGTGCTGTGCGTGGCGGTGCGCGATGCGCTCGACGCCGAGGCCGTGCACGGGAGCGACGTCAGCGGGTTCTGGCGCAGCTCTCTCGCCCGTGCCGTCGCGGCGCGGGCCATCGGCGAGGCGACGAGCCTCGATCCGGAGGAGTGCTTCACCGCCGGGCTGCTCCTCGACATCGGTCTCCCGGCGCTGTTCCACGCCCGACCAGACCTGGCGGGTTACTGGGACGGCTTCGTCGGCGCCGATCCCGACGTGCGCCTCGTCCTCGAGCGCGACACCTTCGGCATCACCCACGATCGAGCAGGCGTGATCCTCGCCGAGGCCTGGGGACTGCCCGAGCGCCTGCGCGAGGCGATCGGCGCACACCACGCGATCGCGCCGCAGGCCGGCTCGCCCGGGCTCGTCGGCGTCGCCCGGGCCGCCGACCGCGTAGCCGCCATCTATCGAGACGAGGCGCGCCGCGCGGACGTCGACGCCGCGCGCGAGGCGATCGCGACCCACGCGGGGCTCGACGGCGCGCCGGTCGACGCGCTGCTGGCGACCCTGCCGGAGCAGACCGCGCGCGCCGCCGAGGCGCTCGGCTTCGACCTGCCGCGCGGGCCGGAGCTCGACGCGCTGCTGCGCGATGCGAACCTCGCGCTCGTCGAGCACAACGTCACCACCCAGGAGCTCAACTGGCGCCTGCAGAGTGCTCTCGACGAGCGCGACGCGATCGACACGCGGCTGCGTGGAGAGGTCGAGCTCGCCCGCGTGGTCCAGCGCAGCCTGCTCCCCGAGGCCCCGCACGACGGCTCCTCGGAGTCCCACTTCAGCGGACTCAACGCGCCGGCGCGCGAGCTCTCAGGGGATTTCTACGACCACTTCCCCATCGCCAACGGGCGCAGTCAGTTCTGCCTCGCCGACGTCTCGGGCAAGGGCATGGACGCGGCGCTGCTGATGGCCAAGACGAGCAGCCTGTTCCACTGCCTCGGCAAGCTCGTCCACGACCCTGGAAAGCTGCTCGGGCTGGTCAATGCCGAGCTCGCCGAGACCAGCGTTCGCGGCATGTTCGTGACCATGATCGCGGGAATCTACGACCCGGAGACGCGCACGGTGACGCTGGTGAACGCCGGGCATCCACCGGCGATCATGGTCGACAGCGGCGGCGACGTGACCATGATCGAGGCCGGCGCGCCGCCGCTCGGCGTCGTCCCGGGGCAGAGCTTCGAGGCCGAGGTCCACTCCCTGGACGCCTGCTCGCTGTACCTGTTCAGCGACGGGCTGCTCGAGGCGCCGGACCGTTCCGGCGGGCAGCTCGGCTACGAGGGGCTCGTCGAGGTGCTACGAGCGCTCGGCTCGACGCCGCGCGAGCAGCGCCCGGCACGGGTGCTCAATCGCATCGGCGAGACCCATGACCTGCGCACCGACGACGTCACGATGCTCCTGCTCGAGGGCTGAGCCTCAGCCGACCGCGCGTCCGGCCCGCAGGCCCTGGACGATCGCGACGTAGTCCGGATCGCTCTCCTCGATGTGCCCGTGGCGCACCAGGAAGTCGATCACCACCAGCGCGCAGTTGAACTTGAAGGCCTTGCCGTCACGGACGATCGCTGCGACCTCCTCGATCGGCAGGAGCTCGAAGCCCGACACCTCGCCGTCTGTGTTGTGGGGCACGAAGCTCTCGGGGAGCTCCAGGTCGTAGGCGAAGACCACGTCCGGGCGCAGCCCCTCCGCGGTCTCGAAGACGTAGGTGACGATCCCGACGGGGCGCATCCGCGAGGCGAGCGAGCGCGCAACCCCCGCCTCCTCCTCGGCCTCTTTCAACATGTTCTCGCGCAGCCCGATGCCGACCGGCTGACCGCCGGCGGCCAGCTGGTCGAGGAGCCCGGGCCAGGTCGGCTTGTCCTCGGCGCGACGCGCCACCCACATGTGCACCTCGCGGCCGCGGCGCACCCAGCCGTTTAGGTGCACGCCGACGCCCCCGACGCCGAGGTGCGGGACGGCAGCCCGCTCGACCAGCAGGGCGGGCGGGGCGCCCCACGCCGTGGCGACCGGGAAGGTCTCGGAGCGCCAGCCGCGGATCGCGCCCGCCTCGCGCAGGGCGAGGAGCACCGCGCCCACCGCCTCGCTGCGCTCCTCCAGGCTCGCCCGGTCGAGGGGGGCGGTGAGGGCGACGCCCGAATCGTCCACCGCGAACACCCCGGGGTGCTCGGCGAGGCGCGCCGCGAAGGCGGGGCGCACGCTGCCGATGCGCACCCGGTCGACCGTGAGCGGCACGAAGGCGCTCGGGTCGTGGCAGTTCGCCTCGCGGATCCGGTCGAGGAAGCTCATCTTGGCCAGGGCCCGCGCCCCATGCGGGCGCGTTCCAACGTTCCCTCAGCGCGGACCCCGCAGCGACCCCACCAGCGACCCCGGCCGGCGCCCCTCAGAGGTGGTAGCGCATCTGCGTGAACCGCGCGCGGAAGCGCGCGACGGCCTCGCGCCAGTAGCCTTCCTCGCGGCGGCGGCCATCGCGCACGATCTCCGCGATCAGCCCGGCCAGCTCCTCGAAGTCCGCCGGCCCCATGCCGAAGCGGGTCATCTCCTGGGACCCCATTCGCACGCCGCTCGCCGCGGCGAAGCTCGCATCGTCGTGAAAGGCCTGGGGATTGGTGATGACGCCGTTGGCCTCGAGCAGGCTCGCGAGGTACTCGCCCTTGGCGCGGGCGCCGCGCAGCAGCACCTGGTGGGTCTCGGTGTAGCCGCTCGCCGGATCGCCCTCGAGGGTCAGCCCCTCGCCGGCGAGCGCGGCGGCGAAGGCCTTCGCGTTGGCGACCACGGCGTGGGGGTACTCGTCGCGGAACGCGATCATCTCGTAGGTCGCCCCGAGCAGGCCGAGCAGGGTCCCGAGGTGGTGGTTGCTCACGTGGCCCGGGAACGCGCGCGTCTCGACGTGGCGCCACAGGCCCTCGAAGGCGGAGCCCGGATCGATGTTGGCGAGGATAACGCCGCGCTGGGGACCGAAGAAGGTCTTGTGGGTCGAGCCGGTCACCACGTCGGCCCCTTCCTCCAGCGGCTTCTGGAAGGCATCGCCGAGCAGCCCGAGGACGTGAGCCCCGTCGTACATGATGAAGGGGCGTGCCGGGTCGTCCCGGCCGAAGGTCTCGAACACGAAATCGGCGATCTCGCGCACCGGCTCGCGGTGCACGATGACGCTGCGTCCGAAGACGATCAGCTCCGGGCGCCGCTCGGCGATGAGCGCGCGCGTCGCCTCGACGTCGATGCGATGCGGGTTGCCGCGCTCGACGGGGAAGTGCTCGACCGCGGGGCGGCCGGTCTGCGGATCGAAGGCGATGTAGTTCCTCAGCGCGCCGATCACCTGGGCGCTCAGGTGACCGCCCTTGGTCAGGTCGTGGACCAGCACCGGGCCGAGGCCTCGCGGCTCGCGGCCGCTGCGATGACGGTTGCGGAACTGCTTGAGCGCGTCGTAGACGGTGTCGTTCGCCATCTGCCCGCTGACCACGCGCGTCTCCACCCGCGCGCAGCCGAAGAAGGTCCGGAGCGCCGCCTTCAGCTCGATCTCGTGCTCCATCGAGAACTCCGTGCCCTTGTAGTAGCGCACGTAGGGCGCGTCGGGGCCGAGCGAGCGAAGCCTGCTGTGCTCGTTGTAGCGTCCCGCCGGATCGGCGACGCAGAGCTTCTCCACGAAGGGTGAGACGCACTGCTCGGACGGGATGAGGTTCACGCACTCGCTGCGCCGCCAGGCGTCGTTGTGGGCCGAGTCATCGACCAGCCGGGCCGCCAGCTCGCGGACCTCCTCCGGTGCCACGGCCTCGCGGCGGACCGGCTCGCGGAAGCCCGCGTAGGCGCGCGCGAAGGGAGTGGCCGGCCAGAGGTTGCGCTCGACGAGCTCGGCGGCCATCGCGTTGCCCCGCCCGTCCTCGATGCGCAGCACCACTGGACGGTCGGAGCGGTAGCGGATGTCGGAGTCGATGAGGGCGAGGCCGATCGGGCGCATCGTGTGCTCGCCACCAGGCACCGCGGCGATCCCCTGTCCGAAGAAGCGCGCCGCGGGCACCGTGGTGCCCGAGGTGACGACGCCCACCTCGCGCTCCTCGAGGAAGACCCGGTAGCCGGCGCGCAGGGGGCGGCGGCCGTCGAAGCAGGCGATCGGGCGAACGAGCCGGCGCAGCGTGCGCTCGGACACCGGGGCGTTGATCTCCTCGCGACGGATCTGCTCGAGCTCGGCTCGCTGTTGCGCGAGCGCCTCGTCGCCGACGAAGGGCTCGTCGCTGCCGGCGCGAACCGCGAAGGCCGCCAGCGAGATGGCGAAGACGGGGATCTCGCCGCCGTCCGGCGCCTCCCCCAGCTCGTGACCGTAGAGCGGCATCCCGGCCTCGAGGCGCAGCGAGTCGCGGGCGCCGAGGCCGACAGGCGTCGCACCGAGCGCGACCAGGCGCTCCCACAGCGCCACGGCGCGCTCGCTCGGCGCGAACAGCTCGAAGCACACGGGCTCGCCGGTGTATCCGGTGCGCGAGACGACGAGCTCGTGGCCGTCGAGCTCCACCGTCGCGATCCGGTTGCGCTTGTTCTCGGGCAGCGCGTCCTTCGGCACGACCTGCTCGAGGATCTCCGAGGCCTGCGGGCCCTGCAGCGCGATCATCGCGATCGCGTCGCTCTGGTCCTCGAGGGTCGTGTCGGTGAGATCGCCGTGCGCGTGCAGCCAGTCCCAGTCCTTGTCGCGATTCGAGGCGTTGACGACGAGCAGGTAGTCGCGGTCGGCGAGCTGGTAGAGGTAGGCGTCGTCCACGGCACCGCCGCTCGGCGTCGCGATCAGCGTGTACTGCGCCTCGCCGGGTCGAAGGGCCCGCGCGTTGTTGGTGAGCACCCCGTTCAGGAATCGCGGCGCCCCCTCGCCACGCACCCGGAAGCGGCCCATGTGCGAGACGTCGAACAGGCCCGCCTCACGGCGCGTCGCGAGGTGCTCGGTGATGATGCCTCCCGAGTACTGCACCGGCATGTCCCAGCCGCCGAAGGGGACCATCTTCGCTCCGTGCCCGGCGTGCCAGCCGTGCAGCACCGTCCGCTGCAGCCTCTCCTCGGTCGATTGCGCCATCGTCGTCGACTCCTGGGTGTCGCGCGCACGCCCCTCGCACTGGCGTCGCCGCTGGCGTGGGCTCGTCGCCTTCAGGTCCCGCCGGCGCCGAGCCGGCTCTGGTAGTCCTCGATAACGTCCTCCACGGCGGCTCGGTAGAGCCGCTCGCCCCCCTCGACGCTCGCAAGCGACGGGTCCGAGCCGATGCGTCCGTCCGGAAAGCGCCGGCGGTAGTCCTCGGCGGTGTGGAACGGTCCGCTCGGTGCGACCTTCGGCTCCATCGCGACCTGCCGCACCGCGTCGGGATAGGCGTGCCAGGTGAGCGAGATCTCCGAAGGCGTCGCGTGCATGCCCTCGGCGTCGCCGTAGAGCTCGCGCGAGATCGCGCGCACTCGCGGCGTCATGTACCAGTTGCAGAGCACGCAGCGTGCCGGGACGCGGTTGCCGGAGCTGATCGCCTCCTCGGCGTAGATCTCCGAGAATGCGGCGCGCACCGTGGGGATGTTGCCGCCGTGGCCGTTCAGGAAGTAACAGAGCTCGAAGCCGTGGGTGGTCAGCGACTCCACCACGTCGCGCAGCACCGCGATGAGCGTGCTCGGGCGCAACGTCATCGAGCCGGCGAAGGCCATGTGGTGCTGGGCCATTCCGATCGAGAGGGTCGGTGCAACGAGCACGTCGATCTGCTCCCCGACGCCGTCGGCGATGACCTCCGGGCAGATGGCGTCGGTGCCGATGAGCCCGTTCGGCCCGTGCTGCTCGGTCGAGCCGATCGGGATGATGATCCCCGTGGAGCGCTCGAGATAGGACTCGACGTCGTGCCAGGTGCAGAGCTGTAGGCGCACGGTCGGGGCTGCTCCGGGTGATCGGCGGCGCACGGCGCGCGCCGCGGCCCGACGTTCGCACAGCCCCGTCCCGCCCGCAACCGGCCGCGGCGCGCCCTCGTTCGAGCGTGTACAGTGACGGCTTCGGGCGCACGCGAGCGTCCGCCCCGGCGCCGAGAGATGGCACCCACCACGATCGGCAAGCCCCCCAGCGAGCCCCCGCGCCTGCCCGAGTGGCTCGGCGGCTTGCTGTGCCGCCTCGGGGTGCATCAGAACCACGTCATCGATGCGAGCTTCGGCTTCGCCCCGGGCGAGACCATCGAGCGCGTCCAGTGCCGGCGCTGCGGGACGGTGACCACACGCCGAGGCCGGCGCTAGCGCGGATCCATGGCAGGCATGACCTTCGGCGCTGCGGCAGTCATCGTGCTGGTCGCGGTGGCGCTAATCATCTGGCCGGTGCAGATCGCGGCGAAGCTCGTCGGCGCGCGCCACTCGGGCCTGCTGCGGTGCCTGCTCGCCCTGATCGTCTCGAACGTCCTCCACGGGATCGGGCTCACGGTGCCGGTCGCCGGCTCGCTGGTCGCATTCCTCCTGAGCGCGGTGGCCTTCGCGGTCCTCCTCGGCACGGGCTTCCTGCGCGCGATCGTCCTCGCGGTGCTGCAGATGGTGCTCTTCTTCGTGGTCGCAGCGGCGATCGCGGTCTTCTTCGGCGGCGCGCTCGGCATCGCGGTGCTGTCCGGCGCTGGCGCCTGAGCGCTCGCCCGACCTCATGGCCGGAACGGGACGCGCTCGACAGTTCCCCACCCGCGCCCGTCGCTAGGATCGTTGCCTTGCGACCGGAGGTGGGCCATGGGCTGGAGCTCGGGACTGCGGGGCGTCGTCGCGGCGGCGCTGCTGCTCGGCGGGCACGGGGCGTGGGCCGCGTCCTGGTGGAACTACCTCGCCGCCTACCCGAAGGGCCCGGGCGCCGTCAGGGTGGACATGGATCTCGCGCAGAGCGGCCCGGCGGTGGACCGGGCGACGCTGGTGGTCGCGGGCGTCCGGTTCGCCACCGAGCGCGCGAACGGGCTGCCCGAGGCGCGTCAGGTCGAAGCCCTCGAGGCGCTCGGCGCCCGGCTCGTGGCAGCCATCGGCGCGGTGACGCCGGCGGTCCACGCGGGGACCTTCACCCACGACCGGCAGCATCTGAGCTTCCTCTACGTCGTGGACGCCGCGGGCGTGGAGGCGGCGGTCGACGCGG
>CAJIAT010000405.1_pt1 | contig 36079 bp, 31 predicted proteins | sample 9199161 | NCBI WGS metagenome assembly CAJIAT01 (sample SAMEA7708281, study PRJEB35096) | sediment metagenome | biome: marine neritic benthic zone biome [ENVO:01000025]; feature: sediment [ENVO:00002007]; material: shallow marine sediment [ENVO:03000034] sea grass bed [ENVO_01000059] ... | reverse complement strand
CGAATCCACTGGAAATCCAAGGGTCTTGCGCGATCATCTCGCGGATCGGTGAGATATCCGGGCTAGTGCGGGCCGCCGGCGTGACGTGCCAGGGATAGTCGGGCGTGCAGGGGACACCGCCTTGCCGCCAGCGCGCATAGCGCTCTCGCATGCACGCGCCGCAGGGGCGGAACCCGCATGCGATGGCGGCATCCTCGTCCGCGAAGAAGACCCGGTGCCGGGCGTAGTGGCCGCGAGCGAGGGCGCGGCTCGCCGAGGGGCAGTCGAGGAGCCCGTAGATCCGTAGCCTCCGGTTGCCGCCGAGCGTTCCGGGCGCATCGCTTCCGTGTGGCCCTGCGGGTCCGAGCAGCGTGTAGCGGTGAGGCGTCTCGCTCACGGCGGCAGGGGGTCGTCGCACATGGCGATGACGGTACCCGACGGCCGGCTCGTCGGCTCGCAGCGTCGCTCAGCGCACGTCGATCGGTGCCCTCAGTATCCGTCGGATCTCGCCCGCATCGAAGGGACGGGGGCCCCGCACCGGCCGTGGCGCAGCGTCGAGGCTCGTCCAGGCATCCTCGGCGAGCCCGTCCTCGCGCGGCGCGCCCACGGGGTTGAAGGCGAGACCGGTGGTGGTTCGGGCGATGCGCCCGCGCCCGAGGCCGACGGCCTCGGCCGATCGGTGGCAGCTCTCGCAGCTGCGCGCGCGGCCCGTGGTGTGCGGGACGAGCGCGGCGAAGCGGCGCACGAAGCGTGGCGCCTCGAGGTCGGGGTGGGCGAAGGTGAGCACCATCCCGGGCACGAAGGGGCGGATGCGGCCGTCCGTGTCGACGCCGAGCGCCGGCGCGCCGGCGCGCACCGACCAGCGCCGCTCGCGCCAGCGTCCCGGCGTCATCCGTCCGGCCTGGTGATCCCACTGGCGCCCTCCAGGGTCGTACTCGACGTGGCAGCCGAAGCACTGCGGTGCCCAGCGCGCGTGGCAGGCCGCGCAGTCGAGGCGCGCGTGCTCGCGCTCGAGCGGATGGCGCTCGGGCAGGTATCCGGGCACACGCAGCGCCGTGCCGTCCAGCTTGCGCCGCAGGTACAGACCGTCACGCCGCGACTCGAGATGGGCGAGCGGCGTTCCCCGGCGCCCGGTGGCGAGCGGGCCGGTTGCGCCGGGGGCGCGGTGGCAGTCGGTGCAGGCGATGTCGACGCCGGGGGCATCGCCGGTGCCCATCAGCGTCGAGGTGGTGTGGCAGTCGATGCAGGCCATGCCCGCACGATGGTGCGCGTCGGCGGGACGGCGCTCGACGAGGCGGCCGTCGGCGAGCCGCGCGAGGGGGCCGCTCCTGGCCGGGAGGTCGCGCTCGTCGACCTCCGCGAGCCCCGCGTAGCTGAGCGAGATGCGGCCCGAGCGCGCGTGGCAGTCGAAGCAGCGTGCGTCGGAGACGGCGCGTGAGAGGGGCGCGTGGCCCGTTCCGTCTCGCGCCCCGCCGTGGCAGGCGAGGCAGCCGCCGCCGCGGCCGAGGGGACTCGCGCCGCGCCCGTGGCCGAGGTGACAGCTCGCGCAGAGCTTGCGCAGCAGCGAGTCCGCCGGGTCGTGGCCGAGGCTCGCCCAGCCCGCGCCCCTGTCGTCGCCGGCGACCGCGCCGAGCACGTGCCGCGTCGTGGCGACGACGTTGTGGCCGGTGTGCATCGGGCCAGAGGCCACGCCGGCGACCTGGGCCGGATGACAGCGGCCGCACGCGGTCTCGGCGTCGGACAGATCGCCGGGGTGCGGGATCAGCTCCCGGTGCGCCGCCTCGCGCTCGCTTGCGCGCGAATCGCCCGCGTGGCAGGCGCTGCAAGACGTCCGCGCGAAGGATGCGTGTCCCTCGGCAAAGCCTTCGGCCGCGTCGGCGTGACACGCGAGGCAGGACTCGGCGGCGTGCCCGGGCGGTGCCGCCGCGAGCAGCGCCGCCGTCAGGACGATCACCGGCAGGACGATAGCCGGCAGGACCACGGGTGTGGCGACCAGCGGCCCGATCGACTCGGCGAGACGCCTCGCTCGCCCCATCCCCGCCGCGATTGGCGAGGCAGGCTCCCGGGCGCCGCGGCCCGCGGTCGCCCCGATCAGGGCTCGCCGCGCACCGTCGTCAGACCGACGCTCTCCCAGCTCTGCATGCCGCCCCGATACCACTTCAGCCGGTACGCCGGGTAGCCGAGCCGCAGCAGCGAGCGGACGATGTTGGTCGATTGCGAGCACCACATACCGTTGCAGTAGAGCACCAGGGTTTTCGCGCGCGCGAAGTCGAGGAAGCCGTCGTCCTCGGCGACGCCGAAGCGTGAGCGTATGATCTCTCGCATCGATGCAGGGGTCGACTGCGCCGGGTCGAAGGACGTCCACGGGATGTTCACCGCCCCGGGGATCATCCCGCGTTCGGTCCACCGGGGCTGGCGGGCGTCGACCACCAGCACCGATCGATCCCCGCCGGCGCTGCGCTCGAGGTAAGCGAGCACCTCGAGCTCACCGACCGTCTCGACGCCGGGGGCGACCGTCATCGGCTGGATGCAGAAGGGCGGGCAGGCGCGCGAGGTGAACGCGTAGTACGGCGTGACGGTGTTCCGGCGATCCTGGTTGCGCTGCACCACCACCGGAGTGCCCCCGTGCTCGACGGTGACGGTCTCGATCTCCGGGGTGATCCGCACGTCGAGCGCGATGGCCGTCGAGGGCGCCAGGCACAGGCCGGCGATCAGCGCAGCGGTACGCCGAGCATGGTGCGCGACCATCTCAGCACCCCTCCTCGACGATCAGCTCGAGCTCCTCGGCCGGAGCATCGTCGGCGGCCGGATCGTCCGCGGGCGCCTGCGCCGCGACCTCGCCGACGGGGCTCGCCGCGGCGGCTGGTGGGCATGCGGGGGCGAGCGGCGGCAGGAAGCCCTCACCGCGCGCGAAGCCCGCGGCGCGGTCGTAGTCGCCCGAGAAGTAGCAGCCGAGCGCGACCTGCTCGCGCTCCGCGGGGCTGTCACCCTGCTGCGCGCCGACGTCGGCGCCGGAGGCCATGCGCTGCCACGCCCGGTAGCCGCCGTCCAGGGAGTAGGCGTCGATCGAGGCGAGGCGGAGCAGCACCGCAGCCTGGGCGGCTCGATCGGTGTCCTCTGCGTAGACCACGACCCGGTCCCTGCCTGCGAGGCGCTCGAGCTCGGCGTCCCCGACGAGCGCCGAGAGCGGAACGTGTCGTGCGTCCTCGACGTGGCCGGCGTCGTACTCGGGACGGCTGCGCACGTCGATCACCTCGAAGTCGTGGTGTCCCTCGATGCGCCACGCGGCGACCTCGCGCGCGGCGACGTGGTCGGCGCCTTCCTCGACGACGCGCGCCAGGCGGCCCAGCGCCGCGCGACTCGCGTCGACCCCGCTGTCGCAGGCGACGAGCGTCGCCGCGGCGAGGGCGCCGAGTGCCAGCCGGAGATTCATGCCCATCTGGAGCCTCCAGGGTTCGCTGCCGGAGCTCTTGCCGGCGTCACTGCATTCCGAGCAGCCATCGCGGGTCATACTGGTGCGCGTACTCGGTCCAGCGGCTCACCTGTCCGAGCTCGACCATCAGGTGGCGCAGCAGGTAGCCGCCGGCGAGCACCAGCAGGGGTGCGACGACAGCGAGGCGTCGCGGCCGCGCGAGCTCGGCCAGCTCGATGGCGATCGGCACGAGGAGACCGAGGCCCACGAACCCCGCCCAGAAGACGAGCGTGTGCGGACCGCCGAGGACGAGCTCGGCCGCCTCGCGCTGCGGCCGCGCCGCGGTGACGAGGCTCGCGACGAGCAGGCCGACGAGCACGACCTCGATGGCGATGAGGCCGGCGTCGAGCCTGGTGAACAGGTGCCGCTCGCTGCGCTCGCGTGCGGCGAGGAGCGCGAGCGCCGCGGCCGTCGACAGCCCGGAGATCAGGAACAGCGGGCCGAGCAGCCCCGTGTTCCAGAACGGCCGTGCGGCGAGCGAGCCGAGGAGCACGCCGGTGTAGATCCCGAGCAAGCAGCCGAGCACGACGTTGGCGATGCCGATCGGGCCGCGTGCGCCCTCGGCCGCGTCCATCGCCCGCGCCCCGAGCGGCCAGCGCCCGAGCGCCGCTGCGAGGCGCGGGTAGCCCTCGCGCAGGGTGGCGAGGACTAGGGCGAGGCTCGCGGGGTACACGAGCACCAGCACCCAGGAGCCCCAGGACATGGGCGACGCGGGCTGGAACGTGGTGTAGAAGCGGTAGACGTGGAGCTTGTGCTCGAGGTCGAGAAACAGCGCGCCCATGCCGGCCGAGAGCACCACCGGGGCCCAGAGCGCGAGACGGTGCGCGGCGAAGGGCGCCTCGCGCTCGCGACCGAGGAGCACCACGGCGGCGGCGAAGCACATGATCCCCGCGGCGAGCCCGCCGAGGAACAGGTACACGGGGATCTCCCAACCCCAGATCGCCATGGCCGGGTCGACCTTCGCGTTGGCGCGCGCGGTGGCGAGGATCTCCTCGACCGGGAAGGCGAGGGCGTCAGGTGAGGTAGTAGACATTCGGCGCGTTGCCCGTCTCGGGGTGAAGGACCTTGTGCTCGCGGGTGCGGAGCAGCCGCGACACGTCGCTGGCCGGATCGTCGAGCACGCCGAAGTGCATGCAGCGGGTCGGGCAGGTCGAGACGCAGGCGGGCTGCTCGCCGCGCTCGATGCGATGCACGCAGAAGGTGCACTTGTCCACGTAGCCTTGCGGATGCATCAGCAACCGCGCGTCGTAGGGGCACGCGCCGATGCAGGCCTTGCAGCCGGTGCAGCGGGCCGGGTCGACGAGGACGATGTTGGTGTCTCGCCAGTGGTGGCTCGCGCCGGTCGGGCAGGCGTGCACGCAGGTCGCCCAGGAGCAGTGGTTGCAGCGCTCGGAGCGGAACTCGGTCTCGAGGTGCGGGTAGCGCCCGCGGGTCGCCTCGACCACCCAGTCGCGGTTGAGCCCGTCGGGGACCTTGTTCTCGGTCTTGCAGGCGACGACGCAGGCCCCGCAGCCGATGCAAAGGCGCGTGTCGATGACCATCGCGTAGGTCGCCATCAGGAGGCCGCCTCGGCCACGAGGGTGACGAAGTTCGCGCGCATGCCGGTGCCGCCCATGATCGGGTCGAAGCGGATGCGGGTGATGAGGGCCGTGTCGTCGGCGCCGACGCCGCCGGCCAGGCGAAGGCGCCGGTCCCGATGGCCGAAGCCGTGGACCATGAACACTGAGTCCGGGCGGATCCGCTCGGTGACTCTCACGCGGATGCGGTTGCTGCGCACCCCGTCCTGGTTCTCCAGGTGCACGTAGTCGCCGCTCGCCAGTCCGCGGGCGCGGGCGGCGATGGGGTTCAGCCAGACGTTGTTCTCCGGCACGAGCTGGAATAGCAGCGGGTTGTTGGTCGTGCGCCCGAAGGTGTGCGCCGGCGATCGCCCGTAGATGAGCCGCAGGAAGCCGTCCGGCGGCTCCTCCGGCGGGGTGTAGCGCGGCAGCGGGTCGAAGCCGAGTCGTTCGAGGCGCTCGGAGTAGAGCTCGATCTTCCCGCTCGGCGTCGCGAACTCGACGTCCGCGTCCTCCTCGAGATAGAGCGGCGTGCGCCGGCGGAAGCGCTTCACCCCGAGGCGCTGCATCTCCTCGAGGGAGCTGCCCACCTCGCGCAGCTGCCAGTCGAGCACCTCGCCGTAGTCCTTCCAGGGGAAGTAGCGCTCGAGGCCCAGCCGGTGCCCGAGGTCGCGCGCGATCGACCAGGCCGGGCGCGAGTCGTGGGCGGGCTCGAAGGCGGGCATGCGCAGCGCCAGGGAGGGCTCGCGCTCGGGCGAGTCGCGCAGATCGTCCAGGCGCTCGAGGTAGGTGCACTCGGGGAGCACGACGTCGGCGTAGCCGGTGATCTCCGCTGGCATGGTGTCGACGACGACGAGCAGGTCGAGGGACTCGGCAGCCCGGCGCAGGGGCTCCTCGACGCCGGGGACGGTCATCGGGAGGTTGGTGCCGTAGACGAACAGGCCCTTGTAGTGGGCTTCCTCGCCCGCGGCGTGCTCGAGCACCGTGTGCACGTTCCCCGCCGAGGCGAGTGGGTAGCGCTCGCCCTGGACGTCGCGCCAGCTCGAGGCGGCCGGCGGGTAGTCGGGAAGCGGGTAGCGGGGCAGGCCGACGCGCTCGGGACGGTAGAAGCCGCCCTCGCGCCCCCAGGCGCCGAGCAGGGCGTTCACGATCGCGATCGCCCGGCTGCGCTGGGTGTCGTCGCCGTACCAGGTGACGTGCCGGCCCGGGTGCACGAGCGAGGCCGGCGCGTGTCGGGCGAGCGCGTGGGCGGTCTCGCGGATGACCGCGGGCTCGATACCGGTCTCGAGCCAGGCCCACTCGGGGTTGTAGGGCACGACGTGCTCGCGCAGCGCCTCGAAGCCCACCGTATGGCGCGCGACGTACGCGCGGTCGTAGAGCTCCTCGAGCACCAGCACGTGCGTCCACGCGAGCAGCAGCGCCAGATCGGTGCCGGGCCTGATCGCCAGCCAGTGCGTCGACTTGCTCGCGGCGACGGAGAAGCGCGGGTCCACGGTGATCACGGTCGCGCCGCGCTCGAGCGCCTCGGAGAAGGTCTGCACCTGGCCGTTGTGCAGGTTCTCCCCGATGTGCGAGCCGATGAGCGCGATGCAGCGCGCGTTCGCCATGTCGGTGCGGTCCGGCGATCCGACGCCCTCGCCGAAGGTCAGGTTGAAGGCCACCTCGCGCGGCCCGCGGCACTGGGCGAACGAGGGTGCGACGTACGCGTCCGAGCCGAAGGCGCGCAGCAGGTGGCGAAAGTGCGATCCGCCGCTGCCGTGGCTGACGAGCGCCAGCCGGTCACGGCCGTGCTCGCGTCCGATCGCCTCCATGCGCTCGGCCACGTGGCCGAGCGCGGTGTCCCAGGAGACCGGCTCGAAGCGCTGCTCGCCGCCGCGCTCGCGCCGCAGGAGCGGCTGTCGCAGCCGATCCGGGTCGAGATAGGCGCCCATGCCGCCGGTCCCGCGCGTGCACAGCCGGCCGCGCGAGTGCAGGTCGTCGGGGTTGCCGACGATCTTCCACGGCGTGCCGTCCTCGACGTGGGCGAAGCCTGCGCAGCGCCAGAAGCAGACGTCGCAGACCGTCGGGGTGACGCGCACCTCGCCGGTGCCCGGCGCAGGAGGACCGGCGTCGCAGCCCGTGAGCCCTGCGGGCAGCACGGCCGCAGCGCCGGCGGCGCCGGAGAGCTTGATGAAGTCGCGCCGCCTCACGGCGCCGAGCCCGAGCGCTCGGCAAGGGCGGAGGCACGAGCTGCCGGCCGGCGCGTCGCGGCGATGCGGCGCGCTCGCTGGGTGGTGAGCTGGCGCATCAGTCGGCCAGCGAGTACTTCCCGCTCGGGTCGACCTTGACGCTCGCGTCGAGGAAGCTGACGTTCGCGTAGCCCTTTCGCTTGAGGAGCTCGTAGGCCATCGCCGCACGGGCGCCGGAGGCGCAGTAGGCGACGACCTCGCCCTCGCGGGGCACCTTGGCCAGCGCCGCCTCGAGGTCGTCGAGCGGGATGTGGGTCGCGCCCTTCACGGTGCCGCTGCTCGCCTCCTTGTCGCTGCGCACGTCGAGGAGCACGACGCCGCTGCGAGCCGGGTCGATCTTCGCGAAGGCCTCGGGCGTGATGGCGCCCTCCTTGGGCTTGCGGACATAGTGGATCGCAGCGGCCGTCTTCCCGGACTCGGTCAGCCCGGTCCAGCGCTCGAGCCCGCCCTCGAGGATCGCGACGCCCTCGTACTTCCACTTCTTGAGCTCGGCGTAGGCGGCGAGGACGTCGGCGCCGTCGTCCCGGTCGCCGTAGAGCACGATGGGCGCCCGCTTGTCGGCGACGCCGGGCAGGCGCGCCGGCTTGCGCGCTTCGATGAACCCCTTGGTCATCGCGGCGAGCTCCGCGGAGGGCATGGCCACGGCGCCCGGCAGGTGCTTCTGCGCGCTGGCCCCTGCGTCTCGCACGTCGAGGATGACGTGGTGCGGGTCGAGGCTCTTCGCGACCCAGTCGGCGGAGGCGTGGACCGGCTTGCCGGCCTCCTTCCAGGCCGGGATGCCGATCTGGTAGCCCTTGATGTTGGTGTAGCCGAGCTTGCGCGCGATCTTGATGGACATCCCGGTGAACGGGCAGGTGGGACCGCCGCAGTAGAAGACGACGAGGGCGTCCTTGGCGGCGGGCAGCTCGTCGATACGCTCTTCGAGCTCCTTGCCGAAGATGCTCTTCGCGGTCGGGATGTGCCCCGCCAGGTACGGCCCGGCCGGGCGCGCGTCGACGAGGGTGTACTCGCCGCGCTCGCCGGCGAGGATGCGCTCGAGCTCGACGGTGTCGATCTGGAGCGCCTCGTCGAGGGCGAAGACGACCTTGGTGATGCGGGTTGCCGGCTGCCCGGGGGTGAACTCTGCCTCGATGAGGTCCTTCGTGCCGAGGTCCTTGATGCCGCTCGCGTTCACGTACTCGGTCGACGGTCCGTAACGCACCATCGGCGGGTCCCCGGACTCCAGCTGGATGGTGCTGGCCTTCTTGGCGATGATCTTGATGCGGCCCTTCACCGTGTCCGCGGCGACGGCGCCGCAGGAGACGGCGACGAGCAGCGCGACGAGATGGACGAGCTGTCCGCGCATTGCAACCCCCTTTCGATAAGCGGTGTCCGCGCGCACCCTGCCCGCGGACTTCGGTGGCGCCATCATAGGAACGGACCGGCGCGCAGATGTTGACCTCGCTCAAGATCTCTGTAGCCGGGCGGCGCCCGGCGAGCGCGGTCGCGCCCTTCGCCAGCGTGTGTATCATGGTGCCGGGTCCGCGCCGGCGGTGGTGCCCCGGCGCGCCGCCGAGGAGTGCGGCTCGGGGCCGCAATCCGCGCGATCGCGTGCAGGCTGCCGCCCGGCGCGGTCCGTCGAAGCACCCCGCGCACGGCGCGCAAACGAGGAGGAATCAGCGATGGCAACGGCACGAATCGGTGCCCTGGTCCTTGCGCTCGCCAGCGGAGCGGTCTCCGCGTACGAACTCACGATCCTGCACGTCAACGACCACCACTCGCACCTGCAGCGCAACAAGCTCGATCTCGAGCTCGCCGGCGAGCGGACGCGCGTGGCAAGCGGAGGGTTCGCCGCGGCGACGCGTGCCTTCGCCGAGCTCGGCGAGGGCAGGGCGAACCTGCTCGAGCTGCACGCCGGTGACGCGATCACGGGCGATCTCTACTACACCCTGTTCAAGGGCGAGGCCGATGCGGTGTTGATGAACACCGTTTGCTTCGACGCCTTCGCGCTCGGCAATCACGAGTTCGACGAGGGCGACGCGGGGCTCGTGCGCTTCCTCGATCACCTGCGCGCCGGTGACTGCAACACGCCGGTGCTCGCGGCGAACGTCAGGCCCGAGGTGGGGGTCTCCCCGCTCGCGCGCACCGGTGCGAACCAGTATCTCCAGCCCTCGGTGGTGCTCGAGCGCGGCGGGGAGCGGATCGGCATCATCGGCATCGACATCGCGAAGAAGACCAAGCTGTCCTCGAACCCCGACCCGACCACCGAGTTCCTCGACGAGACCGAGACGGCGCAGGCGGAGATCGACCGGCTCCAGGCCGAGGGTGTCGACAAGATCATCCTTCTCACCCACATCCAGTACGCGAACGACGTCGCGATGGCGCCGCGCCTCACCGGCGTGGACGTGATCGTCGGAGGCGACTCCCACACGCTGCTCGGGACCGGATTCGCCGCGCTCGGCCTGAACCCTGGCGGCGGGTACCCGACCGAGGTGGCCAACGCGGACGGTGACAAGGTGTGCATCGTCCAGGCCTGGGAGTACTCGAACATCGTCGGCGAGCTCACGGTGCAGTTCGACGACGCGGGGCGGGTCGTCTCGTGCTCGGGCACGCCGCACCTGCTCCTGGCCGACAGCTTCAAGCGCAAGAACGCCGAGGGCAAGCGCGTCGAGCTCGAGGGCGACGCGCGAGCTGCGGTCATCGCGGAGGTCGAGGCGAACGCGCTGCTGCGCATGGCCCCCGAGGACGCCGGCGCGAAGGCGATGCTCGCGCAGTACAGTGAGAAGGTCGATGAGCTCAAGAAGGCGGTGATCGGGCAAGCCGCCGCGACGCTGTGCCTCGAGCGCATCCCCGGCCAGGGACGCTCGAAGGCCTGTGACGTGTCGATGACCGCGGCGCGCGGGAGCGACATCACCAACGTGGTCGCCAGGGGCTTCCTGGACATGAGCAACACCTCGGACTTCGCCATCCAGAACGGCGGCGGCGTGCGGGTGGACATCCTCGAGGGTGACATCACCATCGGCGACGCCTACAAGCTCATGCCCTTCGCCAACACCCTGACCGAGCTGACCATGACCGGTGCCGAGGTGAAGCAGGTGCTCGAGGAGGCTTTCGCCTTCGCCATCGAGGAGGGCGGATCGACCGGGGCCTACCCATACGCGTCAGGGCTGCGCTGGACCGCCGATCGCTCCAAGCCGAAGGGCTCGCGGATCTCGAAGCTGGAGGTCAATCCGCGGCTGGATGGTATCTGGGCGCCGCTCGATTCATCGGCGACCTATACCGTGGTCACCAACAGCTACATCGCGGGCGGGAAGGACGGCTACGAGACCTTCGGCAAGGTGTCCAAGCGTGGCGACGCGCTGAACACGTATCTCGACTACGCGCAGTCCTTCGTCGAGTACGTGAAGGCGAAGGGCACAGTGAAGAAGCTGCCGGTCGCGGAGTACAGCACCCAGGCGTTCTTCGACGAGAACGGCGTCCAGCAGAAGTAGCTCGCCGGACACCGGACGGAGCGCGGCGGGGGGTCGTCAGAGGTCGTCCCCGGGGTCCTCGCGCTCGAGGGCGCGCCGGATCAACCCCAGCGCCTCGGCGCCCGTCGCCGAGGCGCCCGCGCCGAGGTCGCGGAGCGTCTCGAGGAAGGGATCGCCCGAGCGGGCCACGCTCGCGCGGTAGTCCCCGGAGGCGCTCTTCACGCTCTCGAGCCAGGCGTCTCCCTCGCGGGCGCCGCGCACGGCGTAGTCGCCGGCGAGGATCGATGCGTACTCGCCGGACTCCACCCAGCGGCGAAGCTCGGCGATCCTCGGCACCGGGAACGGGTGGGTCTGGCTCGCGGTGAGCGCGAGCTTGAGCGCGCCGTCGATCAGATCGCCATGGGTGTCGTAGTCCACGCTCTGGTCGAGGATCGCCTCGAGGCTCATCTCGTCGACGCGCGGTCCGCCGGCGAGCTTCATGTTCACCCGGTAGCTCGTCTCCGGATCCTGCACGACCAGCACCCCGGCGCGGTCGGCGGTGAGCTCGGCCTTTCGGCTCCACTCGAGCAGGGCGAGGTTGATGGCGATCACCGCGTAGATCCCTCCGGGCACCCCGATGAAGAAGTGCCACATGCGCACGAGGAGGGTGAGCATGGTGGTGTAGAGCGCGTGCCCGCAGGCGATGTGGCCGACCTCGTGGGCGATGACGCAGGCGAGCTCGGCGTCGTCCATCACCTCGAGGAGCGGGGAGTTCACGACGATGAAGGGCTCGTCGACGCCGATTGCCGCGGCGTTCAGGGCGAGCTGCTGGGAGACGAAGAGCTCCGGTCGGCGATCGAGATCGAGGATCTCGCAGGCCTGCGTCAGCATCGAGTTCAGCCGCGGGAGCTGGCGCTCGCCCACGCGCACCGCCGAGGCGAGGAAGAGCAGTCGCAGACGGCGCTCGCCGATGGTCGTGAGGAAGCGCTTGATCACCCAGTCGAGGCCGGGGACCTTCTGCAGGGCGATCAGCGCGGCACGGTCGAGCGGATGCGCGTAGGCGATCGGATCGATCCCGGGAAGTCGCCTGCGCCCGCCGGGCGCTCCGTCGTTCGAGGTGCGGTCATTCATCGCGCGGCCGGCCTCTCAGCGCCTCGAGCATCCCGCGCGCGCGGCCCTTGCCGGACTCGAGGTAGCCGGCGGCCTCCTCGCGCACGTCGTCGACGTCGAGCTGCGCGATGGTGCGCCCCTCGCGGAAGACGCGCTTGAAGAGCTGCCCGACCGCGTAGGTCGTCGCGCCGGTCAGCACCACCTGGGTGATGCCGCCGCCGATGGTGCCGACCCCGGGGATCGCCTTGGCGAGGCTCGCGCCGACCCGTGCAAGTGCGCCGGCGCCGAGGGCGCCGGTGAGCGAGGTCAGGAACGCCCGCGAGGAGCGGGCTTCGAACGGTACGTCGTAGAGGGCGGCGAGGCGCTTGAGCAGGTCGAGCTGCACCGCCGTCACCGCCGCCAGATCGAGCACCGGCACCGGGATGGCCCCGCCGCCCATGGCGAGCCCCATGTGCTTGAGGATCGTCTCGTCGGCGGCGGCGTCGCGACGTCCCCCGTCGCCGGTCGTGATCAGGGCGCGGACCTCGTCCTCTCCCGGAACTCGTGCGTCCTCGGGCGTCGTCTGCTCGTCCTCGTCCGCCATGGCAAGTCTCCCAGCAGGCTGAAGGGTGGGGCGTCGGGCCCCGTTCCCGGATTCTACGCAGGACCCGGCCGTCCTGCCCGCGCAACGCGGCTCGGCCGACCTCGGTCCCCGAGGCGAGCGCGCGGCGCTTCTGGACCAGCTCGCGCAGGGCGCATCGACGCCCGCGGGCAGCGTCGCGAGCCACAGCAGCCCCTCGGCCGCTTCGGCGGGGGTCTGCGCGTCCTCCTCCCTGAACACCGCGCCCATGTACCCGCGAGTCGCGTCGGTGAGGGTCACGCCCCCCGGTCTCGTTGCGCCTCTCTGCATCGGGCCCGAGGAGACGCTACCCTGTGCCGGACGCGAGATCCCCCGGCGGAGAAGGCCCGACCCGTGAAGCCCCGCAATCTGGTCGTCATCATGTCCGACGAGCACAGCACTAAGGTCCTCGGCTGCTACGGGAGCGCGCTCGCCCACACGCCGAACATCGACGCCCTCGCGGCGCGGGGCACGCGTTTCTCGAGCGCCTACTGCTGCCATCCGATCTGCATCCCGGCGCGCGCGACCTTCGCGACGGGCAAGTACAGCCACCAGATCGGCTACTGGGACAACGCCGATCCCTACGAGGGGTCGACGCCCTCCTGGCATCATCACCTGAGGGACCGCGGCCACCGCGTCGAGTCCATCGGTAAGCTCCACTTCCGCTCGAGCGAGGACGACAACGGCTTCGACGTCGAGCACATCCCGATGCACGTGATCGAGGGCAAGGGCGACCTGATGGGGCTCGTTCGCGACGATCTGCCCGTGCGCAAGGGCTCCTGGAAGATGGCCGGGATGTCCGGGCCAGGCGAGTCGATCTACACGCGCTACGATCGGGACATCGCCGCTGCGGCGCAGGTGTGGCTCCACGAGGAGGCGCCGAAGCACGCGCACACACCCTGGGTGCTGTTCGTCTCCTTCGTCGCCCCGCACTTCCCGCTGACCGCGCCGGCCGAGCACTTCTACCGCTACTACGAGAGCGAGGCGCTGCCATGGCCGAAGCAGTACGCAGCCGCCGAGCGACCCGATCATCCCTTCGTCACCGACTACGCGCGCTCGAACGACTACGACCGGTATTTCGAGAGCGACGACGCCGTGCGCCGCGGTCTCGCCGGCTACTGGGGCCTGTGCACCTTCCTCGACGAGCAGATCGGCAAGGTCCTCGGAGCCCTCGAGGCGACCGGCCTCGACGCGACGACCCGCGTGCTCTACACGAGCGACCACGGTGACAACCTCGGCGCCCGGGGCCTGTGGGGCAAGTCGACGATGTACGAGGAGGCCGCGAAGGTGCCGTTGGTACTCGCCGGCGAGGACGTGCCGGCCGGGCACACGGTGGACGAGCACGTCAGCCACGTGGACGTCTATCCGTTCATCCTCGAGTGCGTCGGCGAGCGCGACGAGCACACCTTCACGCCGTCCCACCCCGGCGTGTCGCTGGCCGCGCTCGCGGCCGGCGAGACCCCGGAACGCACCGTCCTCAGCGAGTACCACGCGATGGGATCGCGGACCGGGGCGTTCATGGTGCGCCTCGAGCAGTACAAGTACGTCCACTATGTGGACTACCCGGCCCAGCTCTTCGATCTCGAGGCCGACCCGGAGGAGCTGCGGGACGTCGCGAGAGAGCCACGACTCGCGGGCGTCATCGGCGAAGCGCGCGAGCGGCTGGGGGCGATCTGCGATCCGCAGGCCGTCGACCGCGCCGCGAAGGCGCGTCAGCGCGAGCTCATTCGCGTGAACGGCGGCCGGGAGGCGGTGATCGCCCGCGGCGACCTCGGGTTCTCGGTGCCGCCCGGGGTGGAGCCCATGTTCGACTGAGCGGCCTGCGCGAGAGGGAGAAGAGATGCGGCTCGACGAGGAGGAGCAGGCGATGCTGGCGGGGGAGCACGGCGAGCCGCGCCGTCTCGCCATCGAGATGCAGGTCCAGGTGGGCCGCGCCTTCGACGCGCCGGACTTCGTGCCGGTGACCCAGGCCCACATCATGGCGGACACCGAGTCCCTCGGTGAGACCGGCGTCGCCTATATCGAGTCCCTCGCCGCGTGCCCGGAGGACGAGCGCCGGGTGCGGGTGCCGACGATCACCGATCCGCGCGGCATCGACTTCTGCGCCTATCGCAAGCTCCGTCAGCGCGAGGAGTGGGCGAGCCTCGAGCAGCGCTGCATCGACGCGATGCGCGCCCTCGGGATCATGATGACGGACACCTGCATCAACTATCAGACGGTCGCAGCGCCCGTGCTCGGTGAGCACGCGGCGTTCGGCGACACCGGCGTCGTCATCTACTCCAATAGCGTGTGCGGCGCGCGCAGCAACTTCGAGGGCGGCCCGGCGGCGCTCGGCGCGGCGCTGACCGGCCGCACGCCCCGCTACGGCTGTCACCTCGACGAGCACCGGCGCGGCACGCACCTGCTCGAGGTCGAGTCGCGACCCCGAAGCCTCGACGAGTGGGGCGCTCTCGGGGCGATCGTCGGCCGCGCGACCGGCTCGTACTGGACCGTCCCGGTGGTCGCCGGCATCGACGGCCCGCCCACCTCCGACGAGCTCAAGCACTTCGGCGCGGCGCTCGCGAGCTACGGATCGGTACCGATGTTCCACATGGAGGGCGTCACGCCCGAGGCGCCGGATCTCCGGGCGGTCTTCGACGCGCCGGCCCCGCGGGCCGAGCGCGTGACGGCCCGGGATCTCGAGGCCTTCCACGAGTCCTTCACGCGGCACTCGGACGGCGTCGACGTGGTCGTCTTCGCCGCGCCCCAGCTCTCGCTGGTCGAGCTCCAGCGCGTCGCCGATCTCCTCGCGGGCCGGCGCGTGCACCCGGATACGGCGCTCCTCGTCGCCACCTCGCCCGAGAACAAGTCCGCCTGCGATCGGATGGGGTTCACCGCGACGATCGAGGACGCGGGCGCGACGCTCCTCGAGGGCGTGTGCTTCTACCAGATGCGCGCCCGGGAGACCGGTGAGGCCAACGGCTGGCGGCGTCTGCTCACGAACTCGGCGAAGCTCGCGAACATCATCCAGGGCTACGGCTACGATCCGGCCATCGCCTCCATGGAGGCCTGCGTCGAGGCGGCGGTGCGGGGGCGCGTGGCGTGAGCGGGCCCGAGCTCTTCGAGCTGCGCGGGCACGTCGGCATCGGTGAGCCGGTCACCGGCGTCGCGCTCGTCGCCCAGGACGACTTCAGCGCCCGCTACGATCTCGACCGCGTGAACGGCGTGTTCTCCCGCCCGTCCCACGCGCTCCACGGCGAGCGCTACGTCGGGCGCGTGCTGGTGCTCGACAACGCCAAGGGCGGGGTGGCGACCGCCTGGATGCTGCGCGAGATGCGCTCGCGCGAGATGGCGCCCGCGGCGCTGCTGCTCAACCGCGCCAACCCGATCATGATGCAGGGCGCCGCGTTCGCCGGCCTCGCCTTCGTCGACCGCTTCGACGTCGACGTCACCCGCGCCCTCGCAACCGGCGACCGGGTCACGGTGATCCCGGCCGAAGGGCTGGTGCGGGTGGAGCGGGGAAGCTGAGTCGGTGTCCAGAGCCGGAGACCCCGGGTGCGGGCGGCCGTGACCCGGTCGGCCATCCCGCGACCCGCCGTCAACACATCCCTGTGGGCTCGGGCGCAGCATCCATGCTGCGCACGGTCGCGAGATGGCCGACCGGGTCACGACCTCGAGGCTGAATCTGCGACTCCGAACGAGTCGTGGACGCGATCAGCTCGTCGCGGCGGTGCGCTTCGCGCGTTTCGGACAGGGGCGGACCCGCTGCTCGTCGGGCACGAACTCGCTGCGCTCGACGTGGTGCAGGCTCGCGCCGTAGACGTGCAGCGAGAGCGTGGTGCGCGCGCCCTCGTTGTGCACGCTGTGGATCTCGTGGCCGCGGAAGGTCGCGACGTCCCCGGGACCCATGACCACCTCGCGCTCGACCTCGAGCTCGGCGTGGCCGGGCCGCGCGCCGTCGTCGAGGCGGCGCCAGAGCACGTTGCGCTCCTCGCCTTCGATCCCGGCCACCAGCCCCCAGGTCTGATGGTCGTGGGGCAGCACGCCGCGTCCGGACTCCCAGGCCACGGTCTCGACCAGCAGGGTGTGGTCGGGCTCCTCGTGGAGGACCGTGATCCCGATCCCTTGCGCGGGATCGATCTCGTACATCTCGGGCTCGACCCATCCGGGCGTCTCGACGAGGCGACGGGCGAGCGGCGCCAGGGCATCGAGGAACGCGCCGTCGTCGTCAGCGTGGTCGGCGCCGAGGCGGCGCAGGTCGGCGACGAAGGCGGCGACGTCGTAGGGTGTCGCGTCCATGGACGGCTCCGGGCGGCAACGGCGCCTCACACTACACCGCGGCGCGCGGAGTCGTCACCCGGCAGAGCTTGTGCGGCGTGCCCGATAGCGCGCCGCCACGCACGTCGAGCAGCGGGCTGTGGCTGAGCTGGTAGGTGAGATAGGCGTGCATCGCCGCCGGGAACTCGCGCACGAGGTCGCGCTCGTCCACCTTCGCCGGCCAGTTGTCCTCGATCTCGTGGTCGTCGAGGGTCATGTAGGTGGGCACCCGCGCCATCGTGCGCCGAAGTGCTCCTGGGAGAATGACTCGCGGTGCGTTGACCTCGTCGATCTGCTTGTCCGGAGCGAAGTTCGGGTCGAGCTCGACGTAGCGCGTCGTCCAGGGGCCTGCGCCCTTGCGGCGCGGCCGCACGACGGCGTGACACCTGCGCGGGCGCCCCTTGGTGTCCTCGTAGTCGCCGCGCAGGAAGATGCGGGCGGACTCTCCGGTCGTGGCGCCGAGGATCGGGCCGACGGTCGGCTCGAGCACTTTCACGTGCACGTCCTCCCTGGGCTCTTGGCTCAGGATCTCGCACCGAACCGTGTCACGAGGATTCGGACCGTGCCAGGCGCCGTGAGACCGTCCGCCGCGTCAGTCCCGCTCGAGCACGATCTCCACCCTTGCGAAGCGCATCGACTCGCCCTCCACGCGCCCCTGCTCGGCGAAGACCGCGAGATCCGGCGGCTGGTCGTCGGGCAGCATCTCGTCGCCCTTGAACAGGATCAGCGACACGAGCCGGCGATGGCCGGGATGGGTGACGACGATGTGGATGTGCCTCGCGCCCCACACGCCGGGCGCGCCCGGGATGTGGCCCGGGTACGCGGTGCGCACGGCGAAGCCGCCGTCCGGTCCCGTCTCGATGCGGGTTCGGTAGCGATCCGCGTGGACCTGTCCCGCGCCGTCCGCGTGCCACAGCTCGACCCGGGCGCCGCGGATCGGCGCGCCGTCGACGTCGAGCACGCGCCCGCGCAGCGCGAGGGGCTCGCCGGGCTGGTCGGGCTCCCACAGATCGGTGAGCGCGGGCGCGTCCGGCTGGTAGAAGATGCCGATGCTCGTCTCGCTGGTCGGTGGGCGCTCCTCGGCCACCGATGGTCCGATCGTCAGGACGAAGGCGAGCGCCGTCACTCCAGTGCGGCCGAGCCGCCTGGCGGGCCGAGCGGTCCCGCGGCGCGGGCGATCGGGAGATCGGCAGTCGGGCATGGCGTGTCTCCACCGTCGAACGCTCCACCGGCAGCGACACCACTGCCACGACGCGGCGTCGAGCGGGCCAGGCGCGTGCAGCATTATCGCGGACATCTCCCCGAGTCGCCTGGTCGACGAAGCGCGCACGAGTCGCGAGCCACCATGGGCTCGAGCGTCAGTCGCGGTGCCGAGCCACGCGGCCAGGTCAGCGGACGTCGAGCGGCGCGGGGCCTCGCGGGGACGGATGAGCGTGTCGCTGGGGCCCGTCCCGCAACCGCGGCGTCCCTCCCGGATCTCTCACCGGCCTCGCGGGCTCCTCGGTTGTCCCTCGACTCCAGACGAGTCCAGGGAGTGCTCGCGGCACTCCTACCGCATGCCCGCCATCCCTGGACTCGGGTGAATCCAAGGTGTTGCATGACCATCCCGCGGATCGTGAGATATCCCGGCTACGGGGTCTCCCGGGCCTCGACGTTCCCTCGTCAGGGCCCGGGAGTGGGCGCGCGCCGCGAGCATCCATGCTCTGCGACTCTTCCCTGCGCCGCTGACGTCGGTCGGTGACGGCGCGCGCCCGGTGCACGAGCCCGGCGCAAGCCTGTCGGCGATACGCGGCGAGCGTTGGTCGCTGACCGGCTCGTGCACGACGAAGGTTGCCTCCTCGCGAGCCGGTGCGCAGTGAATTTAGCCACTCGAGGTGGCGATCCGTCGCAGCCACACCACCGTTCCCTGGGCGAGAGCCAGGTCGCGGCGGCGCAGCGAGCAGGCCCGAACGCTCACGGCACCTTTGTCGATTCGACTCCCATGATGTCAATGAGAACGCCTCTTATTCGACGCGGGGCCGTCAACGCGTCCATCGACGCGGCCGCGACCTGCGTGCAAGCTGACCGGCCCCATCGTCAATCAGGAGCCGAGAAGCCCCCCGCGTCGACACCCGGGCCTCGTGAGAGAACATGGACATCGTCACGCAGGGACTGCTCGGCGCCGGGATGGCCGCCGCGGCGGCGCCGCGCGGGGAGCTTCGCGCGGCGGCGGCGTGCGGCGCCGTCGCCGGGGTGATCGCGGACGCCGATACGCTCATTCGCAGCTCGGGCGATCCACTCCTGGTGCTCGAGTACCACCGGCACTTCACGCACTCGCTCGCATTCGTGCCCGTCGGGGCGCTCATCGCAGCGCTCGTCCTCTGGCCGGTGCTGCGCCGGCGCCTCGCCTTCCCTCGGCTCTACCTCTACGCCTTCCTCGGCTACGCGCTCTCCGGGGTGCTGGACGCGTGCACGAGCTACGGCACGCGCCTGCTCTGGCCATTCAGCGACGCGCGCATCGCGTGGAGCGTCGTGTCCGTCGTAGACCCGTTGTTCTCGTCGCTCCTCCTCGTGCCCCTCGTGCTCGCGCTCGCGTGGCGCCGCGCCGGCCCGGCCCGGCTCGGGCTGGCGCTGGCCGCGGCGTACCTCGGCGTCGGCGCCCTTCAGCACCAGCGCGCCCACGATGCGCTGCTCGCCGTCGCGGCCGCCCGGGGGCACGGGCCGGAGCGCGCCATCGTGCGACCGACCATCGGCAACGTCGTCCTGTGGCGCGGTCTGTACCTCGAGGGCGACGTCCTCCACGCGGAGGCGGTACGCGCCGGCGTCCGGATCAGGCATTACGCGGGTGAGCGCGCGCCGCTCGCACCGCAGGCGCGGGCCGTCGCGGGGGCCGAGGGCCGCTTCGCCGCGCTCTCGGACGGCTGGCTCGTCGCCGACCCCCGGCATCCCGGGCGCCTCGGCGACGCGCGTTACGCGATGCTGCCGACGACGCTGCGGCCGCTGTGGGGGGTCGAGCGCGACGCGCGAGGCACGGTTCGCTTCGCCGTGGACCGCTCGATGTCCCGAGACGAGCGCGAGCGCTTCCTCGCCATGCTGCTCGGGCGTTGATCGAGCTCACGCCTGTTGCGCGAAGATGCGCGCCGCACCCGAGTGGTGTTTCTCACTGTCGCACGCTCGGGCGATCCATACTGTGCGAGCGTTTGGACCGGCCACGGGATACAGGCCCGGGAGACCTCGCAGTGGAATGCGCGGCCCGTTCCCGTCTAGTGTCGTGTCCCGCAGGTATCGTGGCATTTCCGGCGAGCTACCCGGCGTGGCTGGCAAGGCGCGCCGAGGAGGGATAGCCGTCGCTATCGCGACGAGGTGCAACGCAGCCAGGCGCGTCGGGAGCCGGCGGCAATGCCACGATACCTGCGGGACACGACACTAGCCCGTCTCTTTTGTGCATTTGCTGACAGCGGCCGGTCGATACGAGCACCCACACGGAGGTATGAGCGATGAGCTTCGAGTACACGGTCAGCGGGCAGAAGGTCAGCCTCGTCGTCGCCGAGGACCTGGTGGCGGTGCGCTACCGCGAGCCCGCGCCCTACAGCGCGCGGTTCGCGGCGACGGCGCGCCCGGAGATGGGAGACTTCGCCGAGCGCTTCGAGGTGCCGGGCGAGAAGTTCACCATCGTCGCGGTCGCCAGCACTCCCCAGACCCCGGACGAGCGGCTGGCGCGGGCGACCCGCGCGATGGCCGGTGCCAGCGAGGTCGAGCGCGTCGCCCCCGTCTTCGTCGTCGGTGACGCCCACGCGGTCGCGACGGATCGGCTCATCGTCGGCTTCGGCGCCGGCGCCGGCGCGAAGAAGCTGCTGAAGGACAGCGGCTGTGACGTGGTCGAGGAGCGCGGCAACGAGTTCGTCGTGCAGCTCGTCGATCCGACGGCCGACCCCTTCGACGTGTGTGCGAAGCTCACCAGGGACAAGCGGGTCGAGTACGCCGAGCCGGATTTCGTCTCCTTCGGCGCCCACCTCGCGCACCCAGCCGCCGGCCCCGCGCCCATGGATCCGCTGGCGCCGAGCCAGTACGCGATCGAGATCACCAAGGCCAAGGAGGCCTGGAAGCTGCGTACCGGCGATCGGTCAATCAAGATCGCCGTTCTCGACGAGGGCGTCGACACCGGCCACGAGGATCTCCAGGGCGCGGTCGTCGGCAGCTATGACGGCGTGGATGACGACACCTTCCAGGAGCCAAAGGCCTGGGACGCGCACGGCACCGCGTGTGCAGGCCTCGCTGCCGCGATCCACGGCAACGACACCGGGATCAAGGGGATCGGTGGCGGCTGCTCGATCATCGGCGTGCGCATCGCTTTCTCGCAGTTCAAGGGCGGCAACTGGACCACGCGCAACTCGTGGATCGCGCGTGCCATCGACTGGGCCTGGACCAACGGTGCCGACGTGCTGAGCAACAGCTGGGGCGGCGGCGCGCCGTCGAGCGCGATCACCAACGCGTTCACCCGGGCGCGGACCCAGGGACGCGGCGGCAAGGGCTGCGTCATCGTCATTGCCGCGGGCAACGCCAACGCGCTGCACGACTATCCTGGGAACCTCGATGACGTGCTCACGGTGGCGGCGAGCAACGAGTTCGACGAGCCGAAGACGCCGACCAGCCGCGACGGCGAGACCTGGTGGGGCTCGAACTTCGGGCCGAAGATCGACGTCGCCGCGCCGGGGGTGCACAACCAGACCACGGACAACTCCGGCACGGGCGGCTACAACGACGCTCCAGCGCCAGCTGGCAACTACGTCCCGAGCTTCAACGGCACCTCCTCGGCCTGTCCGATCGTCGCGGGCGCCGTCGGTCTAGTGCTCTCGGCCGACCCGGAGCTCGGCGAGGCCGAGGTGCGCGAGATCATTCGTAGCACCGCGGACAAGGTGGGACCGATCCCCTACGTCGACGGTCGTAACGACCGCATGGGTCACGGACGGCTGAACGTGCTCGGGGCGCTCCAGGCTGCGATCGGAGCGGACGACGGCGGCGAGGTGCCCACAGGCAGGCACGCTCCGGTCTCCAACACCGATCCGGACACGGACGGCGAGGTCGTCGCCGTCGCCATCCACCCCGGCACCACCGGCGAGGCGGAGACCGCGGCGGCGCGCACGACCCAGGACGGCAGGGAGTACGTCGCTGCCCGGGCGCGCGCCGAAGCGGCCCCGGCGGTCGTCAAGGCGCCGAGCACCGAGGGCCTTCGCAACATCGCCGAGGCGTCCTACGGTGCCCCGGGGCCGCAGCCCGAGACGGTGCACGGCCCCGACGACCGCGTGCGGATCCAGCGCACCGCGAACTTCCCCTGGCGTCTGCACGCTTCGCTCCTCATCACGGCGCGGGACGGATCGCTGTGGATCGGGACGGGCTGGTTCATCGGCCCGAACACCCTCGTCACGGCCGGACACGTGGTGTACATCAAGGACAGCGGGATCCCGGAGCGCGACGGCTGGGTTCGCCGGATCCAGGTCATGCCCGGACGCAACGCCGACGAGCTGCCGTTCGGCTCGGTCACGAGCGAGGTCTTCTTCTCGGTGGTGGGATGGACCGAGGACGGCGACCACGAGTACGACTACGGCGCGTTCAAGATCCCGACGCCCCTCGGCGATCAGATCGGCACCCTCGGCTTCGGCGTCCTCGACAGCGACGAGCTCCTCGGCTCGACTGGCAATCTCGCCGGCTATCCTGGTGACAAGCCGGATGGAACGATGTGGTACGACTACAATCGCGTCGCCTCGGTGACTGCGCGCAAGGTCTACTACGACATCGACACCGCCGGCGGGCAGAGCGGTGCAGCGGTCTACCGCATCGGCCAGGATGGCGTGCGCACCGCCTTCGGCATCCACGCCTACGGTGGGCATGTCAACAACTCGGCGACCCGGATCACGACGCCGGTGTACCAGAACCTGCTGAACTGGGTGAGCGCCTGAGATGAGCGGGCTCGTGCGTGTGGCGGTCCGCGACGCCGACGGGCGTCCGGTCGCCCGCGCACGAGTCTTCATCGAGTCCGGGCCGGCGCCGACGGCGGACGTCGCCGCGCTCAGCGACGCGCGAGGCGAGGTGGTGCTCGCCGTTCCGGCGCCCGGGCGCTACGCGGTCGGTTGCGCCGCCGAGGGGCTGGCAGCGGGGCGCGCGGTCGTGGAGGTGATCGAAGGTGCCGAGGCCCGGGTGACCGTCACGCTCAGGGGCTGAACACCTGCTCCGAGTCGCAGAACAGGTTCGAGGTCGTGACCCGGTCGGCCATCTCGCGACCGTGCGCAGCATGGATGCTGCGCCCGAGCCCACAGGGATGTGTTGACGGCGAGTCGCGAGATGGCCGACCGAGTCACGGCCGTCGGCACCCGTGTCTCGCGACTCGGAACAGGTGTTCTGCCCTCAACCCTCTCGCAGCAGCCCCTCGTAGATCTCCGCCTCGCCGACCACCCCGACGAGGCGCCCGTCCTCGAGGATCAGAACCGGATGAGCGGTGCTGCGCCTGATCGCGAGCAGGTCGCGGAGCGAGCACTCGGCGCCGGTGGTGCAGACGAGCCCGTTGCCCTCGCCGTCGCGCTCGCCTTCGAGCGCGTCGACCGGGCACACGGTGAGCGCCCGATCGCCCGCTGTGACGGCGCCGATCGACCGGTCGGCGCCGAGCGCCACGTGGACCCCGTCGACGACGGCCTCATCCGCGCCCTCGCACTCGCGCATCAGGGCGCCGGCGGTCAGCACCTGCAGCGGGTTGATGTTCGAGACGAAAGCCCGCACGTACTCGTCGACCGGCTCGAAGACGATGTCGTGCGGGCGACCCTGCTGGACGATTCGCCCCTCGTTCATGATCACGATGCGATTGCCGATCTTCAGCGCCTCGTCGAGATCGTGGCTGACGAAGACGATGGTCTTGCGCAGCCTTCGCTGGAGCTCGAGCAGCTCGTCCTGCAGGTGCTGCCGAATCAGCGGGTCCAGGGCCGAGAAGGGCTCGTCCATGAGCAGGATGTCGCCGTCGGTGGCGAAGGCGCGCGCGAGGCCGACGCGCTGCTGCATGCCCCCGGAGAGCTCCGAGACGTGCTTGTCGGCCCAGGACTCCAGGTGCACCAGATCCAGCTTCTCGTCGACGCGGCGCCGGATCTCGGATTTGGGAAGGCCCTTGAGCTCGAGTCCGAAGCCGACGTTGTCGCGCACGCTGCGCCACGGGAGCAGGCCGAACTGCTGGAACACCATGGAGATGTGCTCCATGCGGAGCGTGCGCAGCGCATGCTCACCGCAGCTCGCGACGTCGACGGTCTCCTCGCCCGCCCGCACGAGCAGCCGGCCCCTGGAGACCTCGTTCAGACCGTTCACGCAGCGCAGTAGCGACGACTTGCCGGACCCGGACAGCCCCATCAGCACGCAGATGTGCCCCTCGCGAACCGAGAGATCCGCGCCCGCGACTCCGACCACCGCTCCGGTCTCCTCGAGGATCTGGTCCCGGGCGCGGCCTGCGTCGAGGAGGGTGAGGGCGCGCTCGCGCGTGCGATCCGGCCCGAAGACGACGTCGACGCCCTGGAACTCGACGACCCCGGCGTCGCTCATCTCAAGCGGCCCCCGCGCCTTCGCGCTGCTTGCAGAACCGGTCGAGGAGGATGGCGACGATGACGATCGCGAGGCCCGCCTCGAAGCCCTTCTCGATGTTCACCGTGTTGAGCGCCCGCACCACCGGCTTGCCGAGCCCGTCGGCGCCGACCAGCGCGGCGATGACGACCATCGACAGGCTCAGCATGATGCACTGGGTCAGCCCGGCCATGATGGTCGGCGTCGCGTGTGGCAGCTCCACTTTCCACAGGAGCTGGCGCCGCGTCGCGCCGAAGGCATCGCCGGCCTCGAGCAGCGCCTTCGGCACTGAGCTCACCCCGAGGTAGGTGAGGCGCACAGGCGCCGGGAGCGCGAAGATTACCGTCGAGATGAGGCCCGGGACGACGCCGAGCCCGAAGAGGATCAGCGTCGGGATGAGGTACACGAAGGTCGGAATGGTCTGCATGAGGTCGAGCACGGGTCGGATCGCCGTGTACAGCCACGGGCGGTGCGCCGCGGCGATCCCGATCGGCACGCCGATCAGCAGGCAGATGACGGTGGCGAAGATGACCAGCGCGAGGGTCTGCACCGTCGCCTCCCAGTAGCCGAGGTTGATGACCAGGGCGAGCGAGGCGACGGTGGCGATCGGCAGTGCCCAGCCGCGGTGCAGGACCTTCGCGATCACCGCGAAGATCGCGATCAGCACGAGCGGTGGCGTCCACAGCATGAGATCGGTCGCGCCCTCGATGAGGAAGCCGAGAACCTCCGAGACGAGGTCGAAGAAGCCCGCGGCGTACTCGTTGAGGAAATCGACGAAGGCGCTGATCCAGTCCCCGAGCGGGATCTTGTGTTCCGTGAGCCAGTTCATGGGCGAATCCTCGGACGTGTCGGATCTCGGCGTCGGCGAGCTCGTTGTCGGCCAGGTGGGCGATGACCGGCTTACCGGTCCCGCAGAAGGCTCCGGCCTCCGCACGACACCACCGGGACTGCACCGATCTCGCGGTGGCTATCGAGACACAGGCCGACCGCACGCTCGTGGAGCGTTGCGGGCAACGAGCGGGCGTCCAGCCAGCAGCCGGGACGGATCGAGGGCATGAGCAGGGCGTTCTTTCCGCCGCCCGTCGAGGCGCAGGCCCGGCGAGACCGAACGCCCTCCCGCCCCTTCAACCGCCGAGGTGCGACCTCACCGCCGCGAGGCCGTCCTTGCCGTCGAAAGTCGTCACGCCGCCGAGCCAGCTCTGGACGACGTCCGGGTGCGCGCGCAGCCATGCGGCCGCCGCCTTCTCCGGATCCTCACCGTCGTTGAGAATGGCGCCCATGATCTCGTTCTCCATGGCGAGGGTGAAGGCGAGGTTGCCGAGGAGCTTGCCGACGTTCGGGCACTCGCTGGTGTAGCCCGCGCGCACGTTGGTGTACACGGTGGCGCCGCCGAAGTTGGGCCCGAAGAAGTCGTCGCCGCCGGACAGGTAGGCGAGCTCGAAGTTGGCGTTCATCGGGTGCGGCTCCCAGCCGAGGAAGACGATCGGCTTCCCGCGCTTGGTCGCGCGCGCCACCTGGGCGAGCATGCCCTGCTCGGAGGACTCGACGACGGAGAAGCCCTCGAGGCCGAAGGCGTTCTTGTCGATCATGTCCTGGATGAGGCGGTTGCCGTCGTTGCCGGGCTCGATGCCGTAGATCTTGCCGTCGAGCTCGTCGCGGAACTTCGCGATGTCGGCGAAGTCCTTCAGCCCCTTGGCGGCGAGGGAGGCGGGCACGGCGAGCGTGTACTTCGCGCCCTCGAGGTTCACGCGGACGGTCTCGACGCTGCCGTCGTCGCGAAACGGGGCGATGTCGGCCTCCATGGTGGGCATCCAGTTCCCGAGGAAGACGTCGATGTCCTTGTTCTTGAGGCTCGTGTAGGTCACCGGCACGGAGAGGACCTGGGTCTTCGGCGTGTAGCCGAGACCGGTGAGGACCACCGAGGTCGCCGCGGTCGTGGCGGTGATGTCGGTCCAGCCGACGTCGGAGAAGCGCACCGTCCTGCAGCTCGCGGGCTCGGCGGCGCTCGCCCCCGTGACGGCGAGGCCGAGCAGGGCGCCGGCGGCGATGGTGTATCTGGTGATGCTCATCTGACTCCTCCCGAGTCGCTCTGCGGCGACGTTGCAGTGGTGGCCGGGCGGCCGATCGGGCGGCCGTTCGCGCGGCCCCGGGCGTATAGCCTACGCGGCGTGGCGGCGCGTAGGCTATACGCCTCCCGCGCGAGCCGTGCGCCGGGCTCGCACCCGGTCCCAGGAGACCGCCTTTGAGCGTGAAGACCGAAGGAGACGGGCGTTCGGCCCTCTCGCCCGAGACGCTCGCCGCGCAGGCTCTCGGCCGCGTGGACCCCCGCACCGGTGCCCTGGTGCCGCCGCTGCACGCGTCGACCACCTTCGAGCGCGACCCGGACGGCGGCTACTCGACCGGCCGCGGCTACATCCGCCCGCACAACCCGACCTTCGACGAGCCCGCCGAGCTCCTCGCCACCCTCGAGGGCGGCGCCGACTGCCTGCTGTTCTCCTCGGGCATGGCGGCGGCGACGGCGGTCTTCCAGTCGCTGCTCCCGGGCGATCACGTGGTGGTCGCCCGGGTCATGTACTGGGCGCTGCGCAAGTGGCTCATCGACTTCGCCATGCCCTGGGGGCTCGCCGTCGAGTTCGTCGACGCGAGCGACGCGGAGGCGATCGCCGCGGCGGTGCGCCCCGGGCGCACCCGGCTCGTGTGGATCGAGACCCCGGCCAACCCGACCTGGGAGCTCACGGACATCGCCGCGGTGGCGGCCATCTGCCGCGACGCGCGGGCGCGTCTCGCCGTGGACAGCACCGTCGCCACCCCGGTCCTCACGCGCCCGATAGGCCTCGGCGCGGATCTGGTCGTGCACTCGGCGACGAAGTACCTGAACGGCCACAGCGACGTGCTCGCCGGCGCCGTCGTCGCCCGCGACGCCGATGCGTTCTGGCAACGGATCCGGGCCTGGCACCGCGACGGGGGTGCGACGCTCGGCGCCTTCGAGGCGTGGCTGCTGCTGCGCGGCCTGCGCACGCTGTACCTGCGGGTCGAGCGGGCGAGCGTGACGGCGCTCGCGATCGCCCGGCGCCTCGAGTCGCACCCGGCGCTCGTCCAGGTGCTCTACCCGGGCCTCGAGGCCCATCCCCAGCACGCCCTGGCGTGCCGCCAGATGGACGGCGGCTTCGGCGGCATGCTCTCGATCCGCGTGCGCGGCGGCGAGTCGGCCGCGCTCGCCGTCGCTGCCCGCCTCGCGCTGTTCAAGCGCGCGACCTCCCTCGGCGGGGTGGAGAGCCTCGTCGAGCACCGCGCGAGCATCGAGGGACCGGCGAGCCCGGTGCCGAAGGACCTGCTGCGCCTGTCGATCGGGCTCGAGGCCGAGGCCGATCTCGTCGCGGATCTCGAGCAGGCGCTCGCGGCGCTCGACACCAGTGCGCCTGGCCCGGAGATCGGCGCCGAGGCGCCCGCGCCGAGCGGCGATGCGGTGCGTGACGCCATCGAGGCCACCGTGCGCGAGCGGCTCGCGCCGGTCGTCCTCGAGCGCGGCGGCAACCTGCGCATCGCGCGCTTCGAGGAGGGCGTGCTGACGCTCGCCGTGGAGGGCACGCCCGCGGCGGCGGTGCCGATCCTCGGCACGCTCCGGGAGGTGCTGCGCCACCACGTGCCCGCGGTGAAGGACGTGCGCCTGGAGGGCGCGGACCCGTCCGCAGAGGGCGCCGGCGCCCTCGAGGCCGAGGTGCAGCGGCTGCTCGAGGAGACCATCAACCCGGCGGTCGCCGCGCACGGGGGGCGGATCGCGCTCGAAGCGGTGCACGAGGGAACCGTCCGTCTGCGCATGGAGGGCGGCTGCCAGGGCTGCGCGATGGCCGAGGTCACCCTGCGCCAGGGCGTCGAGCCGATGCTCCGCGAGCATGCGCCGGAGCTCGTCGCCGTCGTCGACGTGACCGATCATCCATCGGGCACCCGGCCGTACTACAAGACCCGCAAGGGCCCGGCCTGAGCAGCCTCCGGCCATGCCACGCGTGCTGCTGCTCGTTCCCTCGTCGTCGTACCGGGCCAGCGATTTCATCGCGGCGGCCCGGGCCCTCGGCGTCGAGGTGACGGTCGGCTCGGACCACCGGGCGACCCTCGACGCCTTCGCGCCCGAGTGCTGCCTGCACGTCGATCTCGCCGATGCGCGACGCGCCCGGGGCGCCGTCCGGCGCTTCGCGGCGCGCACGCCGGTCGACGCCGTGCTCGGCACCGACGACGAGAGCGCGCTCCTCGCCGCGCACGCCGCGCGGGACCTCGGGCTGCGCCACAGCCGGCCCGAGGCGGTCGCGACCGCGCGCGACAAGCACCGCTTCCGAGAGGCAATCCGTGCCGCGGGGCTACCCTCACCGCAGTCCCGGCTCGTCGATCTCGACGCCCTCGACGCCCTGCCGGCGGACGGTGTCGACTACCCCCTGGTCGTCAAGCCGCGCGCGCTCTCGGCGAGCCGCGGCGTCATCCGGGCCGATGGGCCACGGGCGCTGCGCGCCGCCTGCGAGCGGCTCGGCGCCATCCTCCGGTCCTGCGCGAGCCACGCCGACCCCGCCCATGCCCGCACGGCGCTCGCCGAGTCGTTCATCGCCGGCGCGGAGGTGGCCCTCGAGGGGCTGCTCGACGCCGGGCGGCTCCGCGTGCTCGCGCTCTTCGACAAGCCGGACGCACCCGACGGTCCCTTCTTCGCCGAGACGCTGCTGGTCGCGCCGTCGCGCCTCGACGGGCGCACCCAGGCGGCGATCGCCGACGCCGTCGAGCGGGCGGCGCGGGCTATCGGGCTCCGCGAGGGTCCGGTGCACGCCGAGCTGCGGGTGAACGCGCGCGGGCCGTGGCTGCTCGAGCTCGCGCCGCGCACGATCGGCGGTCTGTGCTCGCGCGCGCTGCGCTTCGTCGGAGACGAGAGCCTCGAGACGATCGTGCTGCGCCAGGCGCTGGGGCTCGCGCCCGTGCAGCCCGTCCCGCAGCTCCGGGCGCGCGGGGTGATGATGCTTCCCGTTCCGCGCGCCGGGCGCTTCGTCGAACTCGGCGGTATCGACGAGGCATGCTCGGTCCCCGGCGTCGACGCCGTCGTTCCGACGGTCGCGCCCGGCGAGCTGGTGACGCCGCTGCCCGAGGGCGGGCATTATCTCGGCTTCGTCTTCGCGAGCGGGGCGACGCCGGCCGAGGTGGAGCAAGCCCTGCGCGAGGCGACCGCGCGCCTGGCTGCGCGCATCGACGCCGCTGGCGCGACGCCCGGGCCCGGGGTGGTCCCGATCGCCGCCGGAAGGCGTCCGAGCCGCGAAGCCACGGGCGCGTCCCGGCGCAGGGGAGGGGAGCCATGTTCCGCAGCCCGGTGATGCTCGCGGCGCTCGTGGTGACCGGCGCCATCGCCCTGTGGGGCCTCGTCGACGCCGAAGGCCTCGCCGCCTTCGCCGGCGCCACGGTCGGCCAGCTCTTCCAGAGCCGTGGCTGGTTCATCATGCTCACCGCGACCAGCCAGCTCATCGCCTGCGTCGTGCTCGCGCTCTCGCGCTACGGCCGGGTGAAGCTCGGCGCCGACGACGACGAGCCCGAGTTCAGCACCGTGAGCTGGCTGACCATGCTGTTCGCCGCAGGGATGGGGGTCGGGCTGCTGTACTTCGGGGCCGCGGAGCCGCTCTCGCACTACATGCTGCTGCGCGACTTCGAGACCGGCCGAAGCGCGGCCACCGGGGCGCTCTTCCTCACCAACTTCCACTGGGGGCTGCACGCGTGGGGGATCTACGGCCTCACCGCGCTCGTCATCGCCTACTTCGGATTCCGCAAGGGCTGCCCGACCCTGGTGAGCGCCCCGATCCGCTGGGTCTTCGGCACCCGCCCTGCGACGCGCCTGGTCGGTGGCGCCTGCGATCTGCTGGCGATCGTCGCGATCGCGATCGGGCTCGGCGGCTCGGTGGCGATGGGCGTGTTCCAGGTCCAGGGCGGTATCGAGTCGATGCTGGGCCTCGAGAGCTCGGGTGTGACGGTGACCGCGACGATCTTCGTGGCGCTCGTCGTCGCCTACATCGTGCCGCTGACCGTCGATCTGGGCCGCGGCATGGCGGTGCTGTCCAACACGGCGATGGCGCTCGCGCTCGCGCTGATGGTCTTCGTGCTGCTGGCCGGACCCACCCACGCGCTGATGGGCGGGATCGTCGAGGCGGTCGGCCAGTACGCGGACGACGTGATCCCCCACGGCCTTCGCACCTTCACCTTCATGGACGAGCGCGTCACCGGCTACTTCGGCGCCTGGACGCTGACATACATGGTGTGGTGGCTCGCCTGGGCGCCCTTCGTCGGCGTGTTCATCGCCCGCATCTCGCGCGGGCGCACCATCCGCGAGTTCGTCGTCGGGGTGATCCTCGTGCCGACCCTGTTCTCCGTGTTCTGGTTCGGCATCTTCGGCGGCCTCGGCTTCTGGGACACGGTGCACGGCGACGGGACCCTTCTCACCGTCGTCGCCGAGCGCATCGACGCGACCACCTTCGTGCTGCTCGGCAAGCTGCCGCTCGCGCTCCTCACCCAGGGCGCGACGGTCGCCGCGGCGTTCCTGTTCATCGTGACGAGCGTGGTCAGCGCGGCCTTCGTCCTGGCGATGTTCTCGACGGCCGGCGATCTCGACCCGCCGGTCAAGGTGAAGCTGATCTGGGGCGTGATCCTCGGGCTCCTCGGCCTGGTGATGATCCTCTCGGGCAGCCTCGACGCGGTGCGCTCGATCATCGCCCTCGGCGCGATGCCCTTCGTCTTCATCGTGTTGCTGCTGCTCGTCTGCCTGCTCAAGGCGCTGCGGCGGGAGGGCGCGTGATGGACACCGGTGGCCTCCTCGACACCTGGCTCAACGTCGTGGTGTTCGTCTACGTCGGGGTGCTCGTGTGGCTGTACGCCTACGTCGACACGGTCGGAGAGGATCCGCCGGACTCCGGCGACGAAGACGCCGATTCCTGATTCGCCGACGCGGATGCGCCGCTGAAGAACCCCGTGAACGACGCAAGGGTGATGACCGAGAAGCTCACGGGCCTCGGCTTCGAGGTGATCACGGAGGGAGCTCGTTGTTCCAGCCAGATAGGTGTTCGGAACCATGGGACACGCCGTCGCCTTCGACTGGCGGTGTATCGTCGAGTCCCAGGACGGGACGAATGCCGGGATTGTCGGGAACAATCCCCGCCGATCCCCCCACCTGAGCTCCTGTCCTCGACCGGCGTGCTCAGCCGAACAGGGCGCCGGGCATCCCGGCGAGGGTGGATCCCGCCGAGCCGACGAGCATCGGCGCGAGCATCGCCATCACCTGCGGGAGCTGCTGCGTCGGCGTGAGCGACAGCCCGTGGCGCTCGAGCCACTCGGCGGTGTCGCGGGCACTTCCCTTCGCCTCCGGGTAGCGCTCGAGAAGGGCGGTCGCGCGCCGGTTCAGCCGCATCGATGCCGGTACGTAGAGCGAGATGATGACCAGGGTGAACACCGTTCCCCAGAAGAACGTCACCGCGTCGGTCACCGGCACACTCGCGGCGCCGCCGTCTGCGGTGAGCGCTCCGGGCCAGCGCAGCCAGAGTGACATGTTGAGCATGCCCGCCACGAGCAGCGCCGAGGCGAAGTTGAGCAGGCGCTTGAGCCTGCGCATCCGGTCCTGGAGCACCCGCAGGGCCGGTTGGCCGTCGAGCCCGTCCGGCTCGAGCACCGCGCAGGTCGCGAGCAGCAGCAACATCGGCGTCACCGCGGCGAGGACGTTGACGGCGATCTCCGTGCGCGCGTAGCGCGCGAGCTCCGCCGGAGCCATGCATCCGCAGGCGGCGAGCTGCTCGTAGGTGAAGAAGTAGATGGCGCTGAAGGCGCTGCGCAGCTCGCTGCTGAGCACGAGGTGCACGAGCGAGCCCCCGGTGAGGACCAGGAACGTCACGACGTAGCGGCGCTGTACCGCGGCGGGGACGTGGCTGGCGAGGAGCGCCCCGGCGCCGACCAGCGAGGCGAGCGCGACGGCGAGAAAGATCAGCACGCTCGTGGCCCAGCGCATGCGGGCGGCGAGCTCGTCGGTCCGGGCGGGCTCGGGGCCGACCTGCTGGGCGCCGGCGAGGGAGGCGAGATCGTGTCCGGCCAGCTCGAACACGATCTGGGCGAGCACGAAGACCACGAGCGGCGCGACGGCGAAGCGGAGGCCGACGTGGGGCGGTCCGGCGCCAGGCGCGGATGGCGGCCGCGGCGTGGCGGTCAGCGGGTCTGCGGGCATCGTGCTCCCACCTCGGGAGCGCCGAAGATATCATCGCGGCGGGCGGGACTTCACAGCGCGGGCGACGCAGTCCACGCTGCGCGGTGGGTGGTCCGCCACGACGTCCCGGGGGAAAGGCGCGGATGGCGAGCGATCACGAGCCCGTGCTGGTGCCCACGGAGAGCCTCAGCGTCGAGGCGCTGCACGGCGTGGTCGAGGCGTTCGTGCTCCGGGAGGGCACCGACTACGGCGAGCGCGAGACCGCCCACGGCGAGAAGGTGCGCCAGGTGCTCGCCCAGCTCGACAGGGGCGAGGCGCGCATCGTCTTCGATCCGGGCTCCGGGAGCGTCGACATCGTCCCGGCGGCCGACGCCCCCGGCCTCGAGCTCCGGCACCCGTGAAGGAACACGGGTGTCCCTGCGGCTCGGGCCGCGCCTTCGGCGCATGCTGCGAGCCCTACCTGCGAGTCGGGTGCGGAGGGCGACACGCGAGGCACCGTCGAGTTCGTCGCGCGCTACGAGATCGCCGGCCGGGCGCACCGGGCTGCAGGAGGCCAGCCGCTTCGAACGCGTGGACGGGCGCTGGTACTATCTCGACGGAACGATACGCGGCGCATAGGGCGCGGCGGCGGTCGTTCCCCACCGGGGAGAATTCCATGAGAGGGATTGCGAGGACGCTCGCCAGCACGCTGGCGGCGACGGTCGTGGCTGCGGCGAGCCTGCCTGCGGCCGCCGAGTCGATGCTCGACGGGTCGACCCCCATGATCTGCGCCGCGACCACGACCGCGGTCTGCGAGCGCGAGGGCGAGTGCGTGCGTGGCTCCGCCGAGTCGGTGAACCTCCCGGTGCTGTGGCGCGTGGACGTGGCCTCGAAGACCGTCGAGGGCCTGAGCCGCGGCGAGCAGCGCGCGTCGACGGTGCTCTCGGCGCAGGTCCACGAGGAGGCGATCGTGGTCCAGGGCGCCGAGGGCGGTCTCGGCTGGAGCCTCTCGGTCGATCGCAGCACCGGCGCCATGGTGCTCGCAGGCGGGCGCAAGCAGGGCTTCGTCGCCTTCGGCACGTGCGCCGCGTCATGAGCGGCCGGGCGACGGCGCGCAGCCTCTCTCTCGCCTGCCTGGTGCTCGGGGCGCTGGGCGCGGGGAACGTGCTGGCGCAGCAGAGCAGCACGCTCGGGAACGCGGCGACCGGCGCCGCGCGGGGCGCGGTCATCGGCGGGATCGCCGGCGACGCGGGCAAGGGCGCGGCGGCCGGCGCCGTCGGCGGCGCGCTCTTCGGCAACATGCAGCCCCCGCCGGAGGAGACGACGCCCATGGGTGACGCCGCTCGCGGGGCCGCGCGGGGCGCGGTCATCGGCGGGATTGCCGGCGACGCGGGCAGGGGCGCGGCGGCCGGCGCCGCCGGCGGGGTGCTGTTCGGCGGAATGCGTCGCAACCGCTGAGCCGCTCGACAGTCGACTCAGAGCTGGTTCTCGATCGGCAGGAGCTGGTAGACGCCGAGCGAGAAGCGCCTGCCGAAGGCCGCCTGGGGCTCCTCGCGGATCGTGACGGGCTCCGGTCCGCTCTCGTCGCGCCACTCGACCTCGCCGTCGGCGCCGAGCGCGACCCGGTAGCTGTAGGGGCCGATGTCCTCGTCGAGGGCCTCGGCCAGGGGGCGTGCGATCTCCGGGGACTCGATGAACAGGCCCATCTCCGTGTTGAGGTCGATCGAGCGCGGGTCGAGGTTGAGCGAGCCCACGAAGAGCGTCTCGCGGTCGACGATGACCAGCTTGCCGTGCAGGGTGCGTCGATCCGCCTCGCCCGGCGCGCCGCCGACGTAGGCGCGCATCTCGTAGAGCTCGACGCCCGCTTCCAGGAGCGCCTTGCGTCGATAGAAGTAGCCCGAGTGCACGGCGACGTGGTTCGTCGACGCGAGCGAATTGGTGATGACGACGACGCGCAGTCCGCGTGCAGCCAGCTCGCTGAAGAAGGCGACGCCGGCGTCGCCCGGCACGAAGTAGGGGGTGACGAAGATGGCCTCGCGCTGGGCGGCCTCGACCCGGTCGGCGAGCGCGCCGACGAGGATCTGGTGCGCGTAGTCGTCCGGGGGCGCCTGGAGCTTCTCCGGCTCGTCGGTCACGACGCGCGCGGCCGCGGGGACGGGCATGACTCGCCGCTCGCGGATGTCCTCGAGCAGCTTCGAGTTCACGGCCTCGGAGTAGATCCCGCTCGCGGCGCCCTCGACCAGCTCGGCGATCCTCGCGCGCAGATCGTCGAGATCTCCGAAGCTGACATCCACCCCGAAGGCCTCGATCGGCACCGCCTGGGGACTGTTCCAGAACAGGTCGAAGGTGCGCGAGACGTCCGCCGCGACCTCGCCGAACCCGATGACCTCGTAGTCCGCGAACTCGACCTCGTCGGCGATCCCGAAGTACTCCTCGGCGATGTTGCGCCCGCCGACGATCGTCGCCGCGCCGTCGACGGTGAAGGACTTGTTGTGCATGCGCCGGTTGGCACGCTGGAAGTCGAAGAGGAAGCCGACGGCCTTCAGGCCCTGGCGGCTGACCGGGTTGAACATCCGCACCTCGACGTTCGGATGCAGGTCGATGAGCGAGAGCTGCGCGTCGAGCCCCGCGGTGAAGACGTCGTCGAGGAGCAGCCGGACTCGCACCCCACGGTCCGCCGCGCGCAGCAGCTTGCCGGCGAAGAGCGCGCCCGCCCGGTCTCCCTTGATGAGGAAGTACTGGGCGTCGATGGTGCGCTCGGCGCTCTCCATGAGCGCGAGCCGCACCCCGAGGGCGTCCATGCCCTCGGAGATCTCGAAGAAGGCCGATTCCCCGGGGTGACGTGCCTGCCATTCGAGCGTGCGGGCGCCGATGGCCGTGTCCGCGGTCATCGGCTCGGCGTGGCTCTCGTCGCGCGGGTAGTCGAAGGGGACGCTCGTGCAGCCGCCGAGGGCGGTGAGCGCCAGCGCCAGCACCGTCTCGCGGACGCCCCGGCGCCGCTCAGCCATCTGTTGCGACCTCATCTGATGCAACGGCGGTGCGCTGCTCGAGCAGGTGGCCGATGATCGCGTAGATCTCGGGCCGGCGCTCGCGGATCTCCTCGGGCGTCAGGCCCTCGAGCGAGTGCGGGAACTTGATCCAGCGCTCGGTCTCGTGCAGGTGGTAGTCGGGCACGATCGCGGTCTCGTTGCGGGTCGGCTTGTAGTACGGCACCGCCACGCGGATGTCGTGGGGGGCGTTGCGGCGCGTCTTGGCGCGCAGGTGCTCGATGAGCGCCTCGATGGTACGGCCGGTGTCGAAGACGTCGTCGACGATGAGCAGGCTGTCCTCGTGGCGGATGTTCTTCACCACGTAGTTCATGCCGTAGATCGCCACCTCGCGAGAGCGCCCGTCGATGCCCGAGTACGAGGAGGTGCGCACGGCGATGTGGTCGGTGGCGATGCCGTGGAAGTCCAGATACTCCTGCACGGCGATGCCGATCGGCGCTCCGCCGCGCCAGAGCGCGACGATGAAGGTCGGCCGGAAGCCGCTCTCGACGACCAGGCGCCCGAGGCGAAAGGCGTCCTCGAGGAGCTCCTGGGCGGTCAGGTAGAGCTTCTCGCTCACTCTCGGGGCTTCTGCCGCGACTGCTGTGGCCCTATGCTGCGGCCAGCGGGCCGTT
>CAJIAT010000124.1_pt1 | contig 36290 bp, 35 predicted proteins | sample 9199161 | NCBI WGS metagenome assembly CAJIAT01 (sample SAMEA7708281, study PRJEB35096) | sediment metagenome | biome: marine neritic benthic zone biome [ENVO:01000025]; feature: sediment [ENVO:00002007]; material: shallow marine sediment [ENVO:03000034] sea grass bed [ENVO_01000059] ... | reverse complement strand
CCGGCGATGGTCGAGGTGCTGGTCCTCGGCGGGCTGCTGGCGGTGGTCTGCGTGCGGGTGCTCAACACCCTCGTCGTGCTCGTGCTCTGCCCGCGTATCGAGCGCCTGAGGCCGGTGCCCATGACCAGCGCGACCGCGCGCTTCGCGCACCGCTGGGTGATGACCCTCGTCACCCTGGTGACCATCGGCACGCTCGTCGCCGGGGCGATCGCCGAGATCGGCATCGCTCCGGCCCTCGCGATCCTCATCGCCTCGGCGACGGCGACGGCCGCGGCGGGCGTTGCGGTGGCAATGGTGTGGCGCGCCCGACGCCTCGCTGGTCGGGGCGGGCGCAGCCGTCTCGGCGCCGATCTGCTCCCGGTGCTCGCGACCTTCCTCGTCGCGCTGGGCTGGCTGCTCTGGATGGTCGACGCGAAGGCGCTGTTCTGGACCCTCGCGGCGGTCGTCGCGGTGCCGCTCGCCGATCGCGGCTGCCGGGCGCTGGTCGGCGCCGCCGCCGAGCGCGCGCTGAGCGAGGCCGAGAGCCCCGACGCGGCTCCGCGCGGCGCGGCGCGGCACGGTCCGGTCATCGAGCGCCTTGCCCGCTTCGTGCTGGTGGTCGCGGCCGTCATGCTCCTCGGTGTCGCCTGGGGCGTCGATCTCGGCACGATGTCCGACTCCGCGACGCCGGCCGGGCGCTTCTTCGAGGCCGCGGTCGACGTGCTGGTCGCCTATCTCATCGCCGATCTCGTCTGGGTCTGGGCCCGCAGCGCGATCGATGCGCGAATGGCGGGCTTCGAGCCGCCGGAGCCCGGCCACGCCCCTGGCCCGGAGGCGCGGCTTGCCACGCTGCTCCCGCTCCTTCGCAAGATCCTCATGGTCGCGCTTTTCGCCATGGTGGTGCTGGTCGCCCTGTCCTCGCTCGGCGTGAACGTGGGCCCGCTCATCGCCGGTGCGGGCGTGGTCGGCATCGCCGTCGGCTTCGGGGCTCAGGCGCTGGTGCGCGATATCGTCTCGGGCGTGTTCTTCCTGCTCGACGACGCCTTCCGCGTCGGCGAGTACATCGAGGTGGGTGATCTGCGCGGCACCGTGGAGTCGATCTCGGTGCGCTCGATCCGCCTGCGCCACCATCGCGGCGCGGTGCACACGATCCCGTTCGGCGAGATGAAGTCCCTGACCAACCACAGCCGTGACTGGGTGATCATGAAGCTCGAGTTCCGGGTGCCCTTCGAGACCGATCTCGGGCTGGTGAAGAAGCTGGTCAAGCAGATCGGCCAGGAGCTCAAGACCCACGAGGAGCTCGGCCAGTACCTCATCGAGGCGCCGAAGTCGCAGGGCGTGCGCCGCATGGAGGAGTTCAACATGGTCATCGGCGTGAAGTTCATGGCCAAGCCCGGCGAGCAGTGGACCATCCGCAAGGAGACCTACCAGCGCGTGCGCGACGCCTTCGACTCCAACGGAATCGGGTTCGCCGAGCGCAACGTGAAGGTGGAGGTCATCGGTGCGAGCCCCGACTCGCCGGAGGCTCGCGAGGCGGCGCTCGGCGCTGCGCAGGATGCCATCGAGCAGCGCATCGGCCCGCGCCCCGCAACGCCCTGAGACCACCAGGCGGAACGCGCACGACGTTTCTGGCATCCTCGGCGCGGCCGCGGCGAGCCGGACGACACGTGGGAGTGAGCCCTTGACCAGCAAGCCTGCCGTGATCGCCGCTGCCGCGCGGAGCGCACTGCTGCGGGACGACTGGGACTACGTGGAGAGGACCAGCCTCGACGACTTCGTCGCCGACGACTGGGCGCTCATGAACCGCCAGCGGGCGATCTACAACGGCGAGGAGATTGCACGCCAGACGCTGCGCATGCTCGCCGTCTCGCGCGAGGATCCGACCTTCGGCTACCAGGTGAACAACTACCGGCACAGCATCCAGACGGCGACGCTGATGCTCGAGGACGGCCGCGACGAGGAGTCGGTCGTGCTCGGCCTGCTCCACGACATCGGCTTCACGCTGTGTCCCGAGCGTCATGCGGAGTTCGCGGCGGAGCTGATCGGCCCGTACCTCGGCGAGCGCAACGAGTGGGTGCTGCGCATGCACCCGGTCTTCCAGCAGAAGCACATCCACGGATACCCGGGGCTCGACGAGGATGCCTGCGAGGCCTGGCGCGGGCACCCGCACTTCGAGGCTGCAGCGCGCTTCGTCGAGCGCTACGACGTCGTGGCGATCGACCCGGTCGCCCGGGAGGCGTCCCTCGAGGAGCTCGAGCCTATGGTCTATCGGTTCTTCCAGCGCCCGCGGCGCTGGTGAGCAAGAAAAAGGGCCGCGCGATGCGGCCCTCCGCCGGCCTGCAGGGTCAGCCGGCGAGGACGGCCATCAGGCCCTCATCGGCCATCGAGCGAAGCCGCTTAATCGCGCGCGTCTCGAGCTGCCGGGTCCGCTCGCGGGTGATGTTGAGCATCGCCCCGATCTCCTCGAGGGTCCGTGGCTCCGGCACGCCGATACCATGGCGCATGGCGATGATGAACGCCTCGCGCTTGGGCAGCTTGTCCATGAGCGCGCGGACCTGCTCGCTGACCTCGCTGTCGGAGACCGAGGCAGCGGGGTCTGCGTCCGGGTCCTGCACGAGATCCGCGTACGAGATCTCGTCGAGATCGGGGACCGGTGCGTCGAGCGACAGCGTCCTCTGACCGGAGCGCAGCGCCCTGCTGACCCGCTCGGCGTCGAGCCCGGTCGCCTCGGCGAGCTCCTCGACGCTCGGTGAGCGCCCGAGGGTCTGCTCGAGCCGGCGTCCGGTCTGACGCAGGCGAACCACCGTATCGTGCACGTGGGCCGCGACCCGGATGGTTCGGCTCGTATCCGCCAGCGTCTTGCTCAGCGACTGCCGAATCCACTGGTAGGCGTAGGTGGAGAACTTGTAGCCGAGATCCGGATTGAACTTCTCCGCGGCGCGGATCACCCCGAGGTTGGCGGCCTGGACCAGGTCCTCCATCTCGACCCCGTTGCCAACGAAACGCTGGGCGACCGAGTACGCGAGCCGGAGATTGGCTTCCACCATGCGCCGGTGAGCGTGCCGGTAGCGGTGCCCTGCACGCGAGGCGGCAGCCAGGTGCTCGAGGAAGCCTTCGGCACCGCCGTCCCGGCCCGACTCGGCGAGGCCGCGGCAGTGATCGAGGGTCTCCCACAGGAACTGCAGTCCCGGATCGAGGCGAATGAACTCGACCGCCACGTCTCGCCGCCTGCCCGCTTCCCCGCATCCCCGGTCGCGCGCGCGCTCCCAGCTCTGGCGCAGCTCCGCATAGCGCGCCGCGGCGTTGCGAATCGTGCGCCCGCCCCTCGCCCCGTTCTCCGCCTTGCTCGCGCGCTCGTAGTCCGCGAACGGGGAGTGGAGTACCTCGGACATGCGCCGCTCACCCTTCGACGCGCTGTCGAGCGCATCGCCGAACAGAGCGAGGGCCACGGGGATGCATGAGAGGCGCTCGACGAGCCGCGTGCGCGCGTCGCGCATCGCGGTGGCGAGCTCGACCTCGTCCTCGGCGGTGAGCAGCGCGGTCTGCCCGAGGGTCAGCCGATAGAGGTCGAGGCCGCCCTGCTCGGGGCTCGCGGGACGCGCGGTGGCGGCGGGAGCGGCCTCGCGCCGCCGGCCGTCGACCCGCTCGCGAACCGGGAGGCTGCCCTGCTCGTCCTCGAAGGAGACGCCATCGGCGCCGAACTCTCTCAGCTCGAAATCCAGCATGCCCCTCATCCACGGCGTTCCCGCCGCGCCTCCATGTCGTCTATATAATGTCTAACTATCTTCTTAGACTGAGTCTAAAGTCAAGCCTGATAGTTCGACACGCAGTTGACAGCTTGGTTCCCCACCTCCGGGGTTGTTTGCCCTATCGCACGCGGCGATGATGCCGCCGCCAAAGTGATGGGAGCGTGAAGGTGACCCGATTCCGGGTGGTGAGCTGGAACGTCAACGGTCTGCGTGCCTGCGCCCGCAAGGGCTTCACGGACGCGCTCGCGGCGAGCGGCGCGGACGTCCTCGGGCTCCAGGAGGTGCGGGCCTTCCCGGCGCAGCTCCCGACCGAGGTGGCCGCGCCGTCCGGGTGGCACGTGAACCTGAGTCCCGCCGAGCGCCCTGGCTACAGTGGGGTGGGTCTGTACTCGCGCGCCGCCCCGGCCCGGGTCGAGACCAGCCTCCAGGAGGAGCGTTTCGACGCCGAGGGCCGGCTGCTCATCGCCCGCTTCGGCAAGCTCGTGGTCGCCTGCGGCTACTTCCCCAAGGGCAGCGGAAAGGAGCGCGACAATAGCCGGGTCGACTACAAGCTGGACTTCTACCGCGCGGTCTTCGAGCGGGTGCAGCGCCTGCGGCGACGCTACCGCGTGCTCGTGATGGGGGATCTCAATACCGCCCACACCGCCCTCGACCTCGCCAGACCCAAGGACAACGTCAAGAACAGCGGGTTCCTGCCGGAGGAGCGCGCCGAGCTCGACCGCTGGGTCGACGCCGGCTGGGTCGACACCTTCCGCGCGAGGCACCCCGACGAGGAGGGCCACTACACCTGGTGGCGACAGTGGGGCGGGGCCCGGGAGCGCAACGTCGGCTGGCGGATCGACTACGTGCTCGCCTCGCCGGCGGCGATGAAGCATCTGCGCGACGCCTTCATCTGGCCCGACGTGCAGGGCTCGGATCACTGCCCGGTCGGCGTGGACCTGGACGCGGCCGTTCTCGGATGACCCGCCGGCGGGTGCGCTATCCGCCGAAGAGCGCCACCCAGCCGATGTAGACGATGCTCGAGACGACCAGGCCGCCGCACCACACCACCAGCCAGAGCTGACGGCCGCGCCACCCGGCCCAGGTGAGGACGATCCCGACCACCAGCCCGATGACGCCGGTGAGCAGGAGCGCGCCGTCCGTGGCGTTGGCGCCGGCGGCCGCGGCCGCCTCGTCGACCCTGTAGCGCATCGGCGCTCGTCCCGTCCTCGAGTCATCGCGCAGTGTAGCCGAGGGTCGTCGGGGCGGGGCCCGCTCACACTGCGAGGTGCCTGGCGACGAGGTCGTCGTCGAGGCCACCCATCATGCCGCTCGCGACGTGGCGACCCTTGTCCATGATCGCGAAGCGGTCGGCGACGCGGCGCGCGAAGGGGAGCTTCTGCTCCACCAGCAGCACGGTCAGCCCGAGCTCCTCGCGCAGACGCACGATGATGTCGCCGATCTCGTGCACGACGTTCGGCTGTATCCCCTCGGTGGGCTCGTCGAGGATGAGGAGCGTCGGCTCGAGCGCCAGCGCGCGCCCGATCGCGAGCTGCTGCTGCTGGCCGCCGGACAGATCGCCGCCGCGCCGGCCGCGCATCTCGCCGAGCACCGGGAACAGCTCGTGCACCAGATCGGGCAGCCGTCGGCGCCGCGCGCCCGACGCGAGCCCCACGCGCAGGTTCTCCTCGACGGTCAGGCGCGGGAAGATGCGCCGGCCCTGGGGCACGTAGCCGATCCCCTGGCGCGCGCGCGCCTCGGCGCGCTCGCCCACCAGCTCTCGGCCTGCGAACACGATCGAGCCGTCCGCGGCGGGCTCGAGACCCATGACACACTCGAGCAGCGTCGTCTTGCCGACTCCGTTTCGGCCCATCAGGCACGTGACGCTCCCCTTCGGGACGTCGAGATCCGTGCCCCAGAGGGTGCGGCTCTCGCCGTAGCGATGGTCGAGCCCCTCGATGCGCAGCATGCTCCCTTCGCTCCCGTTCCCGCGGTCGTGCTCAGTCGCCGAGGTAGACCTCGATCACGCGTGGATCGCTCTGGACCTGCGCCATCGGTCCCTCGGCGAGGACGGTGCCCTGATGCATCACCGTGACCTTGCGCGCGATCGAGCGGACGAACTCCATGTCGTGCTCGACCACCACGACCGCATGCGACTCGGCGAGCCCGGTCAGGAGCTCCGCCGTGCGCTCGGTCTCCTGGCCGGTCATGCCGGCGGCGGGCTCGTCGACCAGTAGCAGGCGGGGGTTCTGCATGAGCACCATCCCTATCTCGAGCCATTGCTTCTGACCATGGGAGAGCTCGCCGGCGAGGCGCTCGCGCTCTCGGTCGAGTCCCACGGTCTCGAGCACCTCGTCGATGCGCTCGCGCGCGGCGCGGTCGAGTCGAAAGGTGAGATTGGCGAGCACGCCCCGGCTGCCCTCGAGCGCGAGCTCGAGATTCTCGAAGACGGTGTGGCTCTCGAAGGTCGTCGGCTTCTGGTGCTTGCGCCCGATCCCGAGATTGGCGATCGCCGCCTCGTCGAGCCGCGTGAGGTCGTGGTCGCGGCCGAACACCACGCGCCCCCGGTCCGGGCGGGTGCGTCCAGTGACGATGTCCATCATCGTCGTCTTGCCGGCGCCGTTCGGCCCGATCACGCAGCGCAGCTCGCACTCGTCAACGTACAGGCTCAACCCGTCGATGGCCCGGAAGCCATCGAAGCTGACCGTCACCCCGTCCAGGTAGAGCAACGTGTCGGGGCCGGGCGCCTCGCTCGTGACCTCAAGTGCCATGGTCGAAGGTCCCCTGGTCGAGGCTCGCGTCCGAGACCGGCGCCGCGCGCGCGCGCCGGCGCTCGCGGAGCCGCCTTCCGATCCCGCCCGCGAGACCGACGATGCCCCGCGGCAGGAGCAGCGTGACCGCGACGAACAGGCCGCCGAGCACGAACAGCCACAGCTCGGGCAGGGCGACCGTGAAGTAGGACTTGCCGAGGTTGACCACGAGCGCACCGAGCACCGCCCCGTGGAGCGTCCCGCGCCCGCCGACGGCCACCCACACGACGAGCTCGATCGAGTTGATGGGGGCGAACTCGCCGGGATTGATGATGCCGACCTGGGGGACGTAGAGGGCACCGGCAACCCCGGCGAGCACCGCCGAGACCGTGAACACGAAGAGCTTGAACCGCTCGTCGCGGTAGCCGAGCGCACGCACGCGGCCCTCCGCGTCACGGATCGCGGTCACGACGCGACCGAGCCGCGAGCGCACGATCATGCGGCACGCGAGGTAGCCGCCCGCGAGGGCGAGCGCCGACATCACGAAGAGCGCGACCCGGGTCGTATCCGCGCGCAGCGAGAAGCCGAGGATGTCCTTGAAGTCGGTGAGGCCGTTGTTGCCGCCGAATCCCATCTCGTTGCGGAAGAACGCGAGCATCAGCGCGTAGGTCATCGCCTGCGTCATGATCGACAGGTACACGCCCGTCACCCGCGAGCGGAACGCCAGCCAGCCGAACACGAAGGCGAGGGCGCCGGGCACCAGCAGCGCCATCACCAACGCGAAGGGGAAGCTCTGGAACCCGTGCCAGTACCAGGGCAGCTCGGTCCAGTCGAGGAACACCATGAAGTCGGGCAGCAGTGGATTTCCGTACACGCCTCGGTCGCCGATCTGGCGCATGAGGTACATGCCCATTGCGTAGCCGCCGAGGGCGAAGAAGGCGCCGTGCCCGAGGCTCAGGATCCCGAGGAATCCCCAGACGAGATCGACCGACAGCGCGAGCAGCGCATAGGTCATGTACTTGCCGAGCAGCGTGACGACGTAGCTCGGCGCGTGGAACGCCGAGCCTTCGGGCACGGCGAGGGCGAGGATCGGCACGGTGAGCGTCACTGCCGCCAGCAGGCCGAGGAGGATCTGACCGCCCCGATCGCCTGCGAGCCATCGAATGAGCATGCTCGTCAGGCCTCCGCCGAGCGACCGGACTGGGCGAACAGCCCGCGCGGGCGGCGCTGGATGAACAGGATGATGAACACCAGCACCAGGATCTTCGCGAGCACCGCGCCGGAGACCGGCTCGAGCAGCTTGTTGGCGACGCCGAGCGTCATGGCGCCGAAGAAGGTCCCGAGCAGGTTCCCGACCCCGCCGAAGACCACCACCATGAACGAGTCGATGATGTAGGCCTGGCCCATGTTCGGACCCACGTTGGTGAGCTGGCTCAGGGCGACGCCTGCCATTCCCGCGACGCCCGCGCCTACGCCGAAGGTGACGGCGTCGACGCGGTCGGTGCGGATTCCGAGCGCCCGTGCCATGCGTCGATCCTGGGTGACCGCGCGGATCTGGAGCCCGAAGCGGCTGCGTGCGAGCCACAGGGCCAGCCCGGCGAGCACTAGGATCGCGAAGGCGATGATGTACAGACGGTTGTAGGTGAGGGCGAGCACCGGGTTGATCTCGAGGGTACCGCTCATCCAGGAGGGCGTGATGACGCTCCGGTTGAGCGGACCGAACACGGTGCGCACCGTCTGCTGGAGGATGAGGCTCACGCCGAAGGTCGCGAGCAACGTCTCGAGGGGCCTGCCGTACAGGTGGCGGATCACCGTGCGCTCGAGGACGACGCCGAGCGCGCCTGCGACGAGGAAGGCGGCCGGGATCGCGACCAGCACGGAGTACTCGATGGCGCCGGGCAGGAGCTGCTGGATGACGTAGGTCGTGTACGCACCGACCATGACCATCTCGCCATGCGCCATGTTGATGACGCCCATCACCCCGAAGGTGATCGCGAGTCCCACGGCGGCGAGGAGCAGCACCGAGCCGAGGCTCAGACCGAAATACAGGTTCTCCGCGACCTTGTACGCTCGGGTGCGCGCGTCGATGTCCTCGAGGGCCCGCGCCGCGCGCATTCGTACCTGCGCGTCACGCTCGAGGGGCGCGCCGTCGGCGTCGGTCTCGAGGACGGCCGCGAGGAGCGCGCGCACCTTCGGCTCCAGGGATTCCTCGAGAGCCTCGACCGCCTGCAGGCGCGTGCGCGCGTCGGGCGAGCGCACGTCGAGGGTTGCGACGCCGAGGCGCATCATCGCCGCGACCGCGCGGTCGCCCTCGCGCGCGAGGGCCTCGCGCAGCAGCGCGGCGGAGGCCGGCGTCGACTCCTTCACCAGCCGCTCTGCGGCTCCGAGGCGCGCCTGCGGGTCGGGGCTGAAGAGCTCGAGCGAGGCGAGCGTCCCCCGCAGCTTCCCGCGAAGCTTGTTGTTGACCCTGATCTTGGCGATCGCGCGCTTGCGCACCTTGCCGAGGGCCTCGCCGTCGATCGCGTCGGTCAGCGCGTACTCGCGGCCGTCGCGCCTGGCGATCACGATGCGCCCGCCCTTCTTCACTCGATAGAGCTCCCCGGCGAGCATCGCGCGCAGCACCGTCTCGACCCGCTCGTGCTCGACCGCTGCGAGCGCGTCGATCGCGGTGGCCTTCGCATCGAAGGTTCGTGCATCGAGGCCGGCGACGGCCTCGGCAAAGGCACCCTGCGCGCGTACCGCGGCCGGCGCCGCCAGGAGCACGGCCAGGGCGGCGAGCAAGGCGAGTGCTAGGGAGCTCGAGCGAGTCCTGTCCCCGGAACGAAGCATGTGCCTGGTCTCCGCCGCCCCGGGATTCCGCCGAGAGAGGAATCCGTCAGGGCTCTTGCCGTCGGGAGTCGCGCTCCGCGGGCGCCGCCGCGGCAAGGAGCACCGAGATCGGAGTGACGAGCACCCAGGGCACGGAATCGCGCACGGCGGGTGATCACGCGCTTCCGGCCTCGGTCCGCCCTCAGAGCGTCGACCCCGCGGTGCGGGGTCGACGCCCTCGAGCGACCTGCATCGAGTGAGCTCAGCGCACCGTCGGTGTCGCGCCGGCGGTGCGCCAGCTCGGCGCCCGGGTCAGTACGACTGCACTCAGTACACCTGTCCGGAGCACTTGCCCGTGGCGATGTTGAAGTTCCCGCAGGCGATCGGCGGCATCCAGTCCGCGACCACCACCTTGCTGTCGGGCAGATAGTCGGTCCACGCGTCGCCGATCACCGTGCCCGGTGTCTGCCAGACGATCTCGAACTGGCCGTCGTCCTGGATCTCGCCGATGAGAACGGGCTTGGACAGGTGGTGGTTGGGGTGCATCACCGCCGTGCCGCCGGTCAGGTTCGGAGCGGTGATCCCGTACATGGCGCTGCGCACCGAATCGACCTCGGTGGTGCCGGCCTGCTCGACCGCCTTGGCCCACATGTTGAAGCCGATGTAGTGAGCCTCCATCGGGTCGTTGGTCACGCGCTCTTCGCTCCCGATGAACGTCTGCCACTGCTCGATGAACTCGTCGTTAGCCTCGGACTCGGCGCTCATGAAGTAGTTCCAGGCCGCGAGGTGGCCGACGAGCGGCGCGGTGTCGATGCCCGAGAGCTCCTCCTCGCCCACGGAGAAGGCGACCACCGGGATGTCCTCGGCGGACAGACCCTGGTTCCCGAGCTCCTTGTAGAAGGGCACGTTGGCATCACCGTTGACCGTCGATACGACAGCGGTCTTCTTGCCCTCGCTGCCGAACTTCTTGATCTCGGCGACGATCGACTGCCAGTCCGAGTGACCGAACGGCGTGTAGTTGATGAGGATGTCCTCGTCCGCGACGCCCTTCGCCTTGAGATAGTTCTCGAGGATCTTGTTGGTCGTCCGCGGGTAGACGTAGTCGGTCCCCGCGAGGACCCAGCGCTCCACCGAGCCACCTTCCTCGCTCATCAGATAGTCGACCGCCGGGATGGCCTGCTGGTTCGGGGCCGCGCCGGTGTAGAACACGTTCTTAGAGGACTCTTCGCCCTCGTACTGCACCGGGTAGAAGAGCAGCCCGTTCAGCTCCTCGAAGACCGGCAGCACGGACTTGCGCGATACGGACGTCCAGCAGCCGAAGACGACGGCCACGTCGTGAACCTCGATGAGCTCGCGCGCCTTTTCCGCGAAGAGCGGCCAGTTCGACGCCGGGTCGACCACCACTGCCTCGAGCTTCTTCCCGAGCAGCCCTCCCTTCTTGTTCTGCTCCTCGACCATCATCAGGACGGTGTCCTTCAGCGTGGTCTCGCTGATCGCCATGGTCCCGGACAGCGAGTGCAGGACGCCGACCTTGATGGTTTCCTCGGCGCTGGCGGCGCTCAACGTCGTCCCGGCCGCGAGCGCGAGGCCGGCGAGCGCGGCGCGCATGGTGTTCCTGTTCGAATGCATCGATGGTGTCTCCTCGATCTGGTCCTCGTCGGGCCACGCGCTGCGCGGCCGTCCCCCGCCCGTGCAAAGCAAGAGCGATGCCAGAGTTCGAGGAAGGCGCGGTGACGCGCCGTGGCGCGGCGGCACCGGTCCGCAGGCGCGCGAGCCGGCACCAACTCGGGGCATCTGGGTAGGACGGTGCGGGCGCGCGCACCGCATCGGTGCGGTCGGCGGGGCGGCCGGGGGACGCGCCGACTCAGGCGCAGCTCCAGCGCGCGTCCAGCCGCGCCCGGCGCCAGGTGAGCGCGCTGCACGCGAAGAACGCGCAGAGCATCGCGACCCAGTTCCACTCGATGGCGTTCTGGAGCAGGTCCTCGTGTGGCTCGAGCGCAGGGGCGAGGGGGAGCACGACGTAGTTGAATGCGCCGAGCGCGAGCATGAGGAGCGCCAGGACCCGCTTCGCGACGAGGGGTCCGCGCAGCGCCGGGACGCCGCCCCCCACCCGGGCCAGGGACAGCGTGGAGAGCGCGACCGCGGCGAACACGCCGAAGAAGAACCCGAGGACGCAGATTATCCGCAGCCTGCGCACCCAGTCGACCTGCGAGCCGATGATGCCGGCGTTGATCGCGAGCAGCACGGCGGCGAGCGTGCCGAGGAGCACGAAGGCGCGGCGCAGCCCCGGCCCCGAGCCCTCGTCGAGCAGGGCGTGGAGCACGCCCGTGGTGCGCCAGTACGGGATCATCAGCACGGCGCTCGCCGTGACCATCACGCGGTAGATGAAGACCTCGGGCTCGACGCGGGCGGCCTTGCTGATGGTGGTGCAGCCCTCGAGGTAGGGGAAGCACCACTCGACGTGGCCGAGCGATGCGCTGACGAGATAGCAGGCGTGCACCGCGACGAAGAGCAGGAGGGCCACCGCGAGGGGCAGCGTCGCGGCGCTGACGGGCCGCATCAGGGGCGCTCCAGCTCCACCTCGAGGCCGAGCAGGAGCGAGCTCCAGGACTTGCCGTGGCCGTCGAGGTTGAGCGAGCCGTTGACGCCGCCCTCGAGCGCGTCGTCCATGACGAAGTTCAGCCCGCCGAGCGCCGGCAGCTCGTAGCGCGTGACCGTACCGCGAAGCAGGCCCGGAAAGCTGCCGGCGACGTGCTCGGCGGTCAGCGCGCGGGCGAGCGGCTCGTAGTCCCGGGGGTCGTACACGAAGACCGAGACGTTGGAACGATTGCCCTTGTCTCCGGCGCGGGCGTGGGCGACGTCGCGCAGGCGCACCCGGCGCCTCACGAGACGAGGACCTCCAGCGCGGGCCGGATCTGATCGCGGGGCAGCGAGGCCGAGTCGGTCATCACCGACGGCGTGACGGCGCCGCGGTAGCCGCCGCCGGCAGCGGGGCCGCAGCACAGCAGCGACTCCACCTCCCACAGGAGCAGCTCGGCGTCCTCGCGCGAGCTCGCGCGCATCGCGCAGTGCAACCGCACGTCGCGGCTGCCGGCCGCAAGCGCGCCGGTCGCGTGCATCCCCACGCTCGCGTGGAGCGACGCGACGCCGATGAGATCGACGCGCAGCGGCGCGTTCGTGCCGTGCACGGCGCGCATGCGCTCGGCGACGATCTCGCCGGCGAGCCGCGCGCGGTCCTCGGCGCCCTCGCCGGCGTAGGAGACACCCGCCTCGGCGAGGAATCCTCCGTCGAAGGCGACCGTCACCTTGATCGCCTCGGGACGCGCGCTGCCACCGCCGCCGCGAACCGTCACCCGGTCGGCGCCGCCCCCGACGAGCTCGACGGTGGTGAAGTCGGCAGTGACGTCCGGGGTCAGGTAGCGGGCGGGGTCGTGGATCTCGTACAGGAGCTGCTCCTTCACGGTCCGCTCGTCGACGAGGCCTCCGGTGCCCTTGAGCTTGGTGATCGTCGCCCGCGCGTCGGCGTCGACCTCGGCGATGGGGAAGCCGACCCGGGCGAGATCGTGCACGTCCTTGTGACCGGGGTCCGCGAAGTAGCCGCCGGTCACCTGCGCGGCACACTCCATCAGGTGCCCGACCACGGTGCCCTGACCGAGCACGGCCCAGTCGTCCTCGGCCCAGCCGAAGCGGTGGCGCATCGGCGCGAGGAACAGGGACGGGTCGGCCACCCGGCCGGTGATGACGACGTCGGCGTCCGCCTCGAAGGCCGGGAGCAGCGCGTCGGCGCCGAGATAGGCGTTGGCGCCGATGAACGCACGCCCGACCTCGGCGACGGTCCCGGCCTCCCACAGCGGCGTGTCCGGCCCGAATCTGTCGCTGACGTCGTCCCCGGTCACCGCCGCGACGCGCAGTCCGCGCAGCCCGAGAGCGCGGGCGCACTCGACGGTGCGCTCGGCGGCGGCGATGGGGTTGGCGACCCCCATGTTGGTGACGATGCGGGTGCCGTTTCGCCGGGCCGCCAGCAGCACCGCACGCATGCGGCGCTCGAGGAGCGGGTTGTAGCCACGCGTCGGATCGGCGCGCCGGTCCCTGTGCCCGAAGGCGAGCGTGCGCTCGCCGATGCACTCGAAGACGATGGCGTCGAGCGCGCCGCGCTCGACCAGATCGACGGCCGGGTCGAGCCGGTCGGACGAGAACCCCGCGCCGGTGCCGATGCGCAGCGCGCGTGCGTTCACCGGCGCGCCGCCCGCGCAGGCGTCCCGACGCGGCCGGCGCCGGTGTGCTCGGTCGGGCCCGCCTCAGTAGGCAAGGGGGAGCCCCGCGCAGAACCAGCCGGTCGCGTAGAGCCGGCCGAGACCGGAGGAGGTGATGTAGGCGGTGCGCAGATCCTCGCCGCCGAAGCACACGTTGGTCACCATGGGGTCGTGCTCGGGAACGGGCGACGCCGCGACCAGGTGCCCGTCCGGTGAGATGGCGGAGATGCACCCCGCCTCGAGCGTCGCGACGACGACGTTCCCCGCCGCGTCGACCGCGAGCGAGTCGAGGCGCTCGTAGCCCGAGAACTTGAAGCGCAGGGTCCCCGGCCAGGGCGGCCGCGGCGCCGGAGCGAGCTCACCGGGCGCGGTGATTCGCCAGGACCACAGCCGCGCCCCGAGCGTCTCGGCGACGTAGAGCGTCTCGCCGTCGGGCGACAGGCCGATCCCGTTCGGGGTCTCGATCGGGAACACGATCTCCCGGATCGCGCTGCCGTCGGCGCGCGCGTAGTACACCGCGCCGCGATCCATGTCGCGCGCCCGGCGCTTTCCCAGGTCGGTGAAGTAGAAGCCCCCGTGGGCGTCGAAGACGAGGTCGTTCGGGCCCCTGAGCGGCTCGTCCCCGCAGTGCGTATAGAGCGTCTCGACCGCACCGGTGGCGACGTCCACCACCTGGATCGAGCCGCCCGCGTAGTCCTCGCTCTGGACCGTCGGGCGCAGGATGGGCGCGTCGCGGTCCCACTCGAAGCCGCCGTTGTTGCACACGTACACGCGGCCGTCGGGTCCGATCGCGGCGCCGTTCGGGCCACCGCCGCACTCGGCCACCACCTCCACGCGGCCGTCCGCGGTGACGCGGCTCAGGGTCCCGCGCTCGATCTCCACCAGCAGCACGCTGCCGTCGGGCATCGCCACGGGGCCCTCGGGAAAGCGCAGCCCCCGGCAGATCTCACGCATCGAAATCGTCCTCCCGGTGCCTCATCGCTCGCCGGCGCGGCGTGGCGCACTATAGGAGGGCGCGCTCGCGCGTGTCGACCGCCAGGTCGGACCACCGGCGCTCAGGCGACGGTGCTCGCCGGGCTCGCACGGTGGGCCTCCAGCCCCTCGAAGTCGAGCGTGACGCCGTGCCCCGGGCGCTCCGGCGCCGTCGCGACGCCGTCGACGACCGCGAGCGGCTCGGCCACGAAGCGCTCGAGCCCGAAGCCGTGCACCTCGAGGTAGGACGCGTTGGGGACGGCCGCGAGCAGATGCACGTGGAGATCGTGCACGCCATGAGAGGTGACCGGGAGGTTGGTCGCCTCGGCGAGCCGCGCCACCTTGAGCCAGGGCGTGATGCCGCCGAGGGTGACGAGATCGGGCTCGGGAAAGGCCACCTTGCCCTCGGCGATCATGTGCCGGAACTCGTAGAGCGAGTGCAGGTTCTCGCCGGTCGCGATCGGCACGCCACCCTCGCTGGCGATGCGCGCGTGGCCCGCGACGTCGTCCGGGATCGTCGGCTCCTCGAGCCACACGAGGTCGTGCGGCGCCAGGGCGCGGGCGGCGCGGATCGCCTCACGCACCGACCAGCGCATGTTGGCGTCGGCGAGGAGCGCGAAGTCCGGCCCGATCTCGGCGCGCATGGCGGCCACGCGCTCGACGTCCTCGGACAGCCGGTCTCGGCCGACCTTCATCTTGATCGCGCGAAAGCCCTGGGCCACGAACCCCCGGGCCTGCTCGAGGAGCTGCTCGAGCGGGAACTGCAGGTCGATGCCGCCCGCGTAGGCGTGCACGCGCGGGTCGTGACCACCGAGCGCGCGCCACAGCGGCTCGCCTGCGCGCCGCGCGGCGAGGTCGTGCAGCGCGACGTCGAGGGCCGCGATCGCGAAGGCGACGAGACCGCCGCGGCCGACGAAGTGCACCCGCCACCACATGCGCTCCCAGAGCGCCTCGATGCGACGCGGATCCTCGCCGATCAGCGCCGGCGCGAGATCGCGCGCGGCGACGCTGCGCACCGCGTCGCCGCCGATGTCCCCGACGGTGTAGCTGTAACCGAGCCCCTCGTTGCCCTCGTCGTCGCGGATGCGCGCCGTGACAAGCGCGAAGCGATCCATGTCACCGTGGGTCGAGTCCGACAGCACCACCGGCAGCGGTACGGCGTAGTGATCGACGACGATCTCTCGGATCCTCATGACGTCCTCCTCGATGGTCGGGGCGCGCGCTCGATCGCTCGAGCCGCAGGGGTGGCGGCCCGGGGCGGAGCAGGCCCTGTGCGAGGCCTTCGGGGCGTCCGCCAGTCGTTTGTCCGGCTCGCGATCAGTCGAAGGCCAGCACCCCGGTGCCGTGGGCCTCGATGAACGGCCAGTCGTACTCGACGCCGAGCCCGGGGCCGTCCGGCACCGGTACGCAGCCGTCGGCGTCGAGGGCGCCGGGCTGATCGGAGTAGCCGCAGCGGTAGACCGGCGGGACGCAGTTCGCCATCCCGGGTCCCACGAGCGCCATCTCGTACATGTGCGTGTTGCGCACCGCGGACATCACCGCCCGGTGGGCGGGACCGCAGGCGTGGAGCTGCACGTCGAGGCCGAGCGCCTCGCACAGGTGCGCGATCTTCAGCGCGCCGGTGATCCCCATGTCGTATTCGGGATCCGCGTGCACCATGTCGCAGCCGCCCTGGATCAGGAAATCCGCCTTCTGCTCGAGGCCGCGCACGTGCTCGCTCACCAGGAGCGGCGTGCGCAGCCGCTCGCGCAGGCGCCGGTGCCCGTGCGCCGAGACACCGCCGTCGCGGTAGGGGTCCTCGTACCAGAAGTAGCCTGCCTCGTCACAGGCGCGCCCGACGTGGAGCGCATCCATGAAGGTGCGGAGCTGGCAGGCGGGATCGAGCATCAGGCGCATCGCGTCGCCGACCCGCGCGCGCACCCCGAGCACGTTCGCCGTCTCGCGGCGCACGTCGCCGTCGTGCCAGCCATGGATCTTGAAGCCGACGAAGCCCGCCTCGCGGCACGCCTCGGCGTAGTCCGCGAAGGCCTCGGGCGAGTCGAGTCCGCCTGGCTCCTCCTGCCCGTGGTAGGTGCTCGCGTAGGTCGGCAGGCGCGTGCGGAACCCGCCTATCATCCGGCGCACCGACACCGCGCGCCGCTTCGCCGCGAGATCCCACAGCGCGATGTCGAGCGGGCCGTGGCCCATGTGGTCGTAGGCGCGCACCTCGCGCTTGAGATCGTCGTAGACGAGCTCGCGCGCATCCGGGTCGCGGCCCGGCAGATGCGCTGCCAGCATGCGCGCCTGGGCCAGGGTCGCGGGGGTGCCCACCCAGTGCGTGACGTACTCGCCGCACGCGCCGTCGGAGTCGACGATGCGCACGGCGAAGCGCGAGGCCTCGAGGCGCTCGCCGGCCGCGTGGACGAGGTTGCCGACGCCCGCCGCGGCGTGGCCGCCGAGGGCGAGATCCTCGACCTCGAAGGTGAAGGGGTGCAGCTCGACGCGCTCGATGACGCTCATGTCCGGTCTCCTCGTGGCGGCCTCGGCCGGCTCATCGCTCGCTCCGGCTCTCTCGCGCCTCGCCGCGCAGCATAGGCGCCCGCGCGGGTCCGGGTCACTCCGGGATCGGCTGCGGGCGCCCGAGCTCCGGCCACACGAGGAGCGCCACGACGATCGCGATCATCCCCTCGATGGCGCTCAGCGAGATCGCCGCGGGCGCGCCGAGCCAGCTCGCGAGCAGACCGATGTGGATGAAGCCGATGGGCGCCGCGCCGATGCACACCATCAGCACGCCCATCATCCGGCTGCGCGCCTCGTCCGGGGCGTTGAGGAGCACCAGCGTGCTCTGCATCGCGGCGAAGGCGGCGCCGCCGAGCCCGGCGCCGAGGAGCAGCAACCCGCTCAGCACCGGCCAGGTCGACTGGCCGAAGCCGAGCGACATGGTGACGTAGAGCAGCACCCCGGAGACGTAGAGGGTGCGGTACGCGACGGGGCGTCCGAGCACGGTGAGCGCCAGCGCGCCGATCATCGCGCCGGCGCCCTCGGCGCTCGAGAGGACGCCCACGGGAAAGGGCGAGAGCCCGAGGATCTCGCGGCCCATCACCGGGATCATCGTCACCATGGGGAAGCCCCAGAGATTGAAGATCAGCGTGATCGCCAGGATCCCCGCCATGGTGCGGTGGCCGAGGGCCATGCGCACGCCCTCCACAACGCTGGCGAGCAGACTGCCCGTGGTGCCGGCGCCGCCGCGCTCGGGCTCGCGCATCCCGAGCAGCGCGCCGAGGGCGAGGACGTAGATCGCCGCGCTCAGCACGAAGGTTCCGTCGAGACCGAGGAACTCGAGCACGAAGCCGCCGACGAGCGGGCCGAGCATGCGCGTTCCGTTGTTGGTGATCGACTCGAGGGTCATCGCCGGTCCGACGCGGGCGAGGCCGGCGACGTCGCTCATCATCGTGCGCCGCGCCGGCATGTCGACGACCCAGAACACGCCGTTGACGAGGGCGCCGGCGGCGACGTGCCAGACCTCGATGACGCCGTGCGCGGCGAGCCAGGCGAGCACCAGCGAGACCGCGACCATCACGACCAGGCCGACCCGCAGCAGGGCGAGCCTCGCCGTGCGCTCGATGACCGCGCCGACGAAGACACCGCCGAGGCCGAGCGGCACCATGCGCAGCACCGAGATCAGCGCGACCTGCACCGGTGAGCCGGTCACGTCGAACACGAACACGCCCATCGCCAGCATCTCGAGCCAGCGCACGCTCGAGACGAGCGACCCCGCCACCCACACGCGCAGGAAGTCCGGAACCGCGAGCAGGGCGAAGGGCGAGGGATTCACGCGATGTCGTCGCCACCGGTGGCCTGATTGGCCGGGCTGCTCAACCGGTCACGTCCTGGACGTCCTCGAAGGCGCGCTCGGGCGCGGGCCAGGGCGCGTCGCGCGCCGAGGCGAGCACCGCCGCCATCTCGGTCTCGGCAGCCGCGGCGATCTCGCGCAGGGCCGCGGTCCCGACGCCGGCGCGCTCGAGGAGCGCCGCCGTGCGCGCGATCGGGTCGCGCTCGCGGCGCTCGGCGACCTCGACCTCGCTGCGATAGCGCGCCGGGTCCGCCCCGGTGTGCCCGGTCAGGCGGTAGGTGAGGGCGTGGACGAAGCGCGGCCCGCCGCCTGCCCGCACGTCGGCGAACGCGTCGCGGGCGAGAGCCTCGAGGGCGACGACGTCGTTCCCGTCGACGGTGTCGGAGGCTATCCCGAGGCTCTCGGCGCGCGCCGCAGGCCCTGCGCCGGCGCTCACCGTGTCGGTCCGAGTGGTCGCCGCGAAGGTGTTGTCCTCGCACACGAAGATCACCGGCAGCGCGTAGATGCGTGCCCAGTTCAGCCCCTCGAGGAACGGTCCGCGGTTGACCGCGCCGTCACCGAAGATGCACACGACGATGCGCTCGTCCCCGCGCAGCTTGACCGCGTGCGCGGCCCCCGCCGCGATCAGGATGTTCGCCGCCACCACGCCGTTGGCGCCGAGCATGCCGACGCCGAAGTCGGCGATGTGCATCGAGCCGCCCTTGCCGCCGCAGCACCCACCCTCGCGTCCGAGGAGCTCGCGCATCATCGCCTCCGGCTCGGCGCCCTTGACCAGCGTGTGTCCGTGCCCGCGGTGCGTGGAGAGCAGCACGTCGTCCACCCGCAGGTTGGCGCAGAGCGCCGACGCGACCGCCTCCTGGCCGATCGAGGGGTGGATCGGGCCGGGCACGAGACCTTCGTGCAGCGCCTCGAGCGCGGCCTCCTCGAAGGCGCGGATGCGGCACATCGTCGCGTAGTGCTCGAGCAGGCGCTCGCGGTCGAGGTTGCTCGGGTTACCTGGCTGCTCGCTCAAGTTCTGACCATCCTCCCATCCATCGTCGTTCGTCCGCGCGGCCGGCCCGTCGACGGACCGCGATCCGCTCGTGCGCTCAACGCACGAGCTCCACCGCCTCCGCGGCGGACATCCCCGGCGCCATGCCGAGGGCGGCGGCGAGTCGGTTGACCCGGCTCAGCACGCCTTCTCGCAGGGTCGAGCGCCCGTCCCCGATCCGCGCCGTGGCGCTCGAGACCGTGCCGGCCGCCACCCCGCGCCCGGCGAGCGCCGGCAGGCGCGAGACGCCCGCCTCGTCGGCGCCGATCCCTGCGTCGTTGTAGAACGCCGCCGCGGCATCGACCCGGATGGCGAGGGCATGCTGGCCCGCGACGAGTCCGCCGTGGGAGCCGCTCAGCACGACCTGCCCGGCATCCTCTTCCTCGACCAGCGAGATCGAGTCGACGCAGACGATCCGCAGGCCATGCCCGTTGGTGCCGATCTCGAAGCGGGCCTCGGCGTAGGGCGCGGGCTCGCGCGGCGGGATCGGGGCCGAGGCGAGGCGCCGCGCCGCCTCGGCGCAGGACATCCCCGGCGCGCAGCCGGCAAGCGCCGCGACGGCGTTGACGCGGCTGACGCGCCCGCGCGCGAGCATGTCGGCGGCGTCGCCGATGCGCGCCGAGTCGTGGGCCACGGTGGCCGCCGCCATGCCGATGTCCTCGCACAGGGCGAGCGCGCCGACGCCGGCCTCCTCGAGGCCGATCCCGGCGTCGTTGAGGATCGCCGCGCGGGCGCCGGCGCGCGCCAGCAGGTAGCCCGCGTAGCGCCCGCCGTGCGAGCCGCTGATCACCACCGCCCCGCTGCCCTCGGGCGGTACCTTCGTCGCCGTGGGCGCCAGCACCGGCGCCGGGGCCTCGCTCACGCCGCCTTCTCGATGAACTCCACGGTGATCCCATCCGCGTCGCGGAGATAGACGACGCGCGAGCCTGCGTTCGGCCCCTTGTCGATCACGTGGACCCCGCCGATCGGCGCGAAGCCGTGGGGTGCCGCGGCGGCGATGGCGGCGTCGACGTCGTCCACGTCGTAGGCGACGTGCGCGAAGCCGGTGTCGCAGGGCCGGGACTCGACCCGCCCACGCTCCTCCGGGGCGAGGTACTCGATGAGCTCGAGGCTGTGGTCCGGCCCGCGCACGTAGGCGATCATCACGTCGCCTCCCTCGACCCCGGTGACCGTCTCGATGGCCTTCTGATCACGCGGCGCCTTGGAGGTCACCTCGAAGCCGAGCGCATCGCGGAAGAAGGCGGTCGTGCGGTCGAGATCCGAGACCGTGAAGCTGGTGTGGTTGGTGCGCAGCACGTTGAAGCCCATCGGGCGTCCTCCTGGGTGGTGTCCCGCGATCCGGTCCGCGCGCGATCGCGGCACGGCGCGATCCCTGCGCCGCCGGAGCGCCGGCGAGCGTGGCTCCGAGGGCATTGTGCTACAGCGCCGGCGATGCGTCTCGCGCCGCGATCGGGGGAATTGCGGTCCTCGGGGCGCGCGGCGCGATGGGTCCGCGCCACGGGCTCGGGCTAAGGCTCCGGCGACGTCTCAGTCCACGGCTCAGGCTACGGCTCAGGCTACGGCTCAGGCGGCGGTGTATCCGCCGTCGACGGTCCAGGCTGCGCCGGTGACGAATGACGCCTCGTCGCAGGCGAGGAACAGCACCACGCTCGCGATCTCCTCCGCCTCGCCGAGCCGGCCCATCGGATGCATGTGCTCGAGCGCCGCGCGCTTGGCGGGGTCCGAGGTGAGCGCCGCGGTCAGGTTCGTGTAGACGAATCCGGGGCAGACAGCGTTGACGCGCACGCCAGCCTTGGCGTTGTTCGCCGCGAGGTCCCGGGTGAGCTGGAGCACCGCGCCCTTGCTCTGCGGGTACGGGCTGAAGCCGTCCGAGAGCCCGAGGCTGTCGTGATAGCCGACGAGGGACATGATCGAGGCGAGATTCACGATCGCGCCCGAGCCGGCCGCGCGCATCCCGGGGAGCGCGGCGCGGCACATGAGCACGGTGCCGAGCGCGTTCACCTCCATCACCCGGCGCCAGGAGGTCTCGTAGTCCACGTCACCGAGCGCGCGCGGGGAGATCCCCGCGCAGTTCACCAGCACGTCGAGCCGGCCGAAGCGCTCGTGCGCCGCGTCGACGGCTCCCTGTGCGGCCGCGGCGTCGCTGACGTCGACGACGCGCGATGCGAGCGCGTCCGCGCCGAGATCGCCCGCGAGCCGGGCGAGCCCCTCCTCGTCGCGGTCGGCTCCGAGCACCGACGCGCCCTCGGCGAGCATCGCCCGCACGCAGGCCTCGCCGATCCCCGTCGCCGCGCCGGTCACCAGCGCGGCGCGCCCCTCGAGTCTTCCACTCATGCCTGTCCCCTCGTGCGCCGACCCTCGCGAGTCGAAGATCCGTGAGATGATGCTGGCCCGCGCGCCCGCGGCCCTGCGAGCGATGTTAGCGCGGGTGTCGCCGGGGAGGCACCGAGTCCGCGCGCCCCGGCCCAGCCACAGGAGGAGTCCGACGATGTTGTTCGACGTACGCATCTATCGCTGCCGGCCCGGCACCGTCCCGAAGCAGATGGCGCTCTACGAGGCCCACGGGATGGAGCCGCAGATCCGCAATCTCGGGCAGCCCTACTTCTATGGCATCGTCGAGACCGGCCCGGTCAACGCGTACGTGCACATCTGGGCCTACGAGAGCGCAGGGGATCGCGAGGCGAAGCGCGGCGCGATGCTGGCCGACCCGGACTGGCAGGCCTTCCTCGCGATGAGCACCGACGCCGGGTACCTCGAGAGCCAGGAGAACTGGCTGCTGAACGAGGCGCCCTTCTTCACGCCGAGGGCGTAGCGTCGCGCGGCGAGCGCGACGCCCAGCTGCCGCCGCCGAGCGGCGCGCCGGATCAGGCGGCGGCGCTCGCCAGCAGCTCGCCCATGCGCTCGAGCGCCGCGCGGATGTTCTCCACGCTGTTGGCGTAGGAGAAGCGGACGTAGCCCTCGCCGTAGGCGCCGAAGCTGGTGCCGGCCACGGTCGCGACGCCGGCCTCCTCGAGCAGGCGGTTCTGCAGCGCGCGCGCGTCGAGGCCGGTGCCGCTGACGTTGGGAAATGCGTAGAAGGCGCCGCCCGGGGTGCGGCAGGTGACCCCCGGCATGCGGTTCAGCCCTTCGACGATGACCTGCCGCCGCTCGTCGAAGGCCGCCATCATCACGCCGACCTCTTCCTGGGGGCCGCGCAGCGCGGCGATCCCGGCGTGCTGGGCCGAGGCGTTGACGCAGGAGTGGCAGTTGACCGAGAGACGCGTCGCTCCCTCGACGAGAGCGTCGGGCCAGACGCCGAAGCCGAGGCGCCAGCCGGTCATCGCGTAGGTCTTGCTCCAGCCGTCGAGGAGGATCAGCCGGTCGACGATCTCCGGATAGCCGAGCAGGCTCACGTGCTCGCGCCCGTCGTAGGTCATGCGCGAGTAGATCTCGTCGCTCATCACCGCGACGTGCGGGTGCGCGGAGAGGCCTGCGACCAGGCGATCGATCTCCTCGCGCGGCACCGCGCCGCCGGTCGGGTTGGCCGGCGAGTTGAGGATGAGCAATCTGGTCGCCGGCGTGATCTGCGCGAGCACCGCCTCGGCATCGAAGGAGAAGTCCTTCTCCTCGAGAAGCGGGATCGGCACCGGCGTCGCGCCGGAGAAGCGGATCACCGACTCGTAGATCGGGAATCCGGGATTCGGGTACAGGATCTCGGCACCCGGCTCGCCGAACATCATGATGGCGAAGAACATGGTGACCTTGCCGCCGGGGACGCACACGATGCGGCCAGGGTCGATCTCGACCCCTCGGCGCGCGGCGAGATCCTCCGCGACCGCCTCGCGCAGCTCCGGGATCCCCGGTGAGGGCGTGTAGCCGTGGTGCCCGTCGCGCAGCGCCTTGATCGCCGCCTCGACGACGTGGGGCGGGGTCTTGAAGTCCGGCTGTCCGATACCGAGGTTGATGATGTCGCGCCCCGAGCGCGCGAGCGACTCGGCGCGGGCCAGCACCTCGAAGGCCGTCTCCGTCCCGAGGCGGGACATCTTCTCCGATAGCTGCATCGCGGATTCCTCGGCGTGGTCGGGTTGGCGGCGGGACGGCCGATTGTAGCGGATGCCCGCCCGCCGGGTTCCGGCGCCGGCTCGGCGCCGGGCCGCACGGCGCCGGGCCGCCCGCGAGTCGTGTACGATGGCCGACCCAGCGAGAAAGCGAGAGGATGAAGTCGTGAGAGAGAGCAAGGCCCGGACGACCATGGAGAGCGGCGGCGCCGTGATCAACGGCTGGTGTGCGATCCCGAGCTCGGTCAGCGCCGAGACGATGGCCACCCAGGGCGGCTTCGACAGCGTCACAGTCGATCTTCAGCACGGTCTGGTCGACTACCAGGACGCGCTGCCGATGCTGCAGGCGATCTCCCAGACCGAGATCACGCCGATTGCGCGGGTCCCCTGGCTCGACAACGGCATCATCATGAAGCTGCTCGATGCGGGCGCTTACGGGATCATCTGTCCCATGGTCAACACGCGCGAGGATGCGGAGGCCTTCGTCGCCGCCTGCTCCTACGCGCCGGACGGGATCCGCAGCTTCGGGCCGACCCGCGCGATGGTCTACGCCGGCGCGGACTACGCGAAGCACGCCAACGCGACGATCCTCAAGCTCGCCATGATCGAGACCGCGCAGGCGCTCGAGAACGTCGAGGAGATCGTGTCCGTGCCCGGGCTGTCGGGGGTGTACATCGGTCCTTCGGATCTGAGCCTCTCCCTCGGGCATACGCCGAAGCTCGACCAGGAGGAGCCCGAGGTGGTGGCGGCGATCACCAGGATCCGCGAGGCGGCGAAGTCGAAGGGGCTCTTCGCGGGGATCCACTGCCTGAATCCGCCCTACGCCGCGAGGATGATCGAAGAGGGCTTCGACCTCGTGACCCTCGCCTCGGACAACCGGCTCCTCGCCCAGGCTGCGAGCGACGGCGTCGCCGCCATCCGCGGCCACGCCAAGGGCGCCGACGCCGGCGGGACCTACTGAGCACGTCGGTCCGCCCGGCGGCACGGCCGCCGGGCGCTGGCTGGCGCGAGATGCGGGCTAACCCTTCTCGGCCTTGAGGCGCTCCCACACGGGGCGGAAGTCGTAGGTCGCGTAGAACTCGGTCGAGAACCCGCCCCAGGCGCACTGCTCGATGGCGAGGTTGACCTCCCGGAGCCGGCTCGCCGGCACCGCGAGCGTCACGACCTGGCCGATCCCCATCATCACGTACCACGAGACGACCTCGATACGGTCGGGCGGGAAGCGCTTCCAGAACCCGGTGGCGTCGAGGTGCTCGTTGATCTTCGCGAGATCCTTGTCCTGCTGATGCTTCAGCATGATCGTCAGCAGGATCTCGTCGTCCTTCGTCTCCATTGCTTCAGCTCCGTCGCAGCGGCGGGACACCACGCCAGGCACTCTATCGACGCAGCGCCGCGCCGGCCAAGCGTCAGGGCGCGATGGCACCGTGTAGCATGGGCGCGAGTCCATTCACGCCGGAGGCCGGCCGATGCGCATCGAGAGCTTCAGCACACACCTTGTGCGCCTGCCCTACGGCTCGGGCAGCGCCGGCGATCGCCTCACCGACTGGGGCACGCTCGACTACGTGCTGCTGCGCCTGGAGACGGACGACGGGCTGATCGGCTGGGGTGACGGCTTCGCCTACGGCGTCGCCGAGGCGACTCGAGCGGTCCTCGATCACACCATAGGCCCGAGGCTCGTCGGGCTCGACGCCCGCGACATCGGCGGGATCAACCACCGGCTGCAGGTCGCCAACCACCTCTGGGGCCGCTACGGGATCACGATGTTCGCGATCAGTGCCGTCGACGTGGCGCTGTGGGATCTCGCCGGAAAGGCCGCGGGGCTTCCGTTGCACCGCCTGCTCGGCGGTGCGCGCCGGCTCTCGATACCGTGCTATGCGAGCCTGTTCCGCTACGACGACCCCGCGCTCGTCGCCGAGCACGCCAGGCGCGCGCTCGGCGACGGCTTCGCCCACGTGAAGCTGCACGAGATCGGCGAGCCGGAGGTGCAGACCGCGCGCGAGGTGCTGGGGGCCGACGTGTCGCTCATGGTCGACACGAACTGCCCCTGGACCCCGCGCGAGGCGCGCGTGATGGCCGAGCGCCTCGGGGACTACGATCTGCACTGGCTCGAGGAGCCGATCTTTCCCCCCGAGGACTTCCGTGCCCTCGCCGAGCTGCAGGCGGCATCGGGTGTGGCGCTCGCCTCGGGGGAGAACCTGTGCACGGCGTTCCAGTTCCAGTCGATGATCGAGGCGGGGGCCGTGACCTACGCCCAGCCGAGCGTGACGAAGGTCGGTGGCGTCACGGAGATGATGAAGGTGATCGCGCTCGCCGAGCCCCAGGGCGTCGCGGTGGTGCCGCACTGCCCGTACTTCGGCCCGGGCCTGCTCGCGAGCCTGCACGTGCTCGCGACGTGTCCGGACGAGGCGCTCGGCGAGTATCTGTACTTCGAGTCCCTGGAGGCGAGCCTGTACGGCGAGGCGACGTTGCCTGCCGACGGCATGCTGGCCGTGCCCGAGGGGCCGGGCCTCGGTCTCGAGCCGGACCCGGACGTGCTCCGCGACTACGGGCACTGAGGCCGAGGCGATCTCACTCGATGGCGGGCACCTGGGCGACGGCGGCGAGCTCGGGCAGCACGACGCCTCCGGCGTCGGCTCCAGGAAACGAGAACACGAGGCTCACGCTCACCGTCGGCCTCGAGGTCACCGTGCTCGAGAGGCGTTCCACCCATCGCCATCGGCTCGCACGAATCGCCGGGGCGAGGATTCGCTCGAGAACACGGTCCATACGCGCCAGCGTCGCCAGATCCGTCGCTGGCATGGTCACCGGGTCGACCAGCTCGAACGGGTCGGCAGCCGCCTCGAGGAGGGTCCTCGCGAGCGCTCTCGCCGGCGCTCGGCCGACCACGCCGATCGCCATGCTCGGGTAGTAGTGCACGTACTCGGGCACCCGCACGGTCTTCGCCATGCCGCCGTCGCAGTCCGGGAAGTACGCCTCGAAGCCGAAGGTCCGGGTCGCCGAGCCGGGCACGAGCCAGTAGCGCCGCCCCGAGAGCTCGACGTAGGGCACCACGCTCAGCCACAGGTCGCTTCCCTCGGGGAAGCCGCTCGCGAGCGCCCGGGCGCGGCGCGGGGAGACGACGGCGCGCGAATCCAGGATCCGGCCCATGTGCTCGTCCCATGCGCGATCCCTGACGTAGGGCCGACCGGGCAGCAGGACCTCGATGCCCGCGGTGATCTCCTGCCCGGTCTGCGCCGCGAAGGAGGCGTCGAGCGGCCACGTCTTCCCCGAGTGGTCGATGCACCGGTCCCAGCGGATCTCTGCAAGCAGCAGGCGTGCTTCGTCGAACGTGCCGGCGGTCCACCACCTGGGCGCATGCTTCGAGGCGAAGGTCTCGGCGAGCCGGGCCCGCGATGCATCCTCCTGCGCTCCCGCGCCCGACAGGGGTGTGAGCGCGAGGAGCGCCAGCACGCATCGCGTGACGACCGAGCGCCGGCAGGCGTGCACGCACCGTGCCATCCCCAGCACGCGTCTCCGGTGTCGCAACCTTCTCATGACCGATCGCCTCGCGCGCCGCGGTAGCACCTGACGGTAGACGCGCGGTTGAGCGGCGACGCCGGTGCCCGGTGCGGCCAGCGACCATGATGGCGCGGTGCGCTGGCCTTCGCCAGGCGAAGTGTTCGTGTTCCCTCGGGCGCGTCGCCGAGCGGGTGCCCCGAATCGTCTCGCGAGCTGGCTGGCAGCGCGCGTTCGCTATACTGGTCGCCGCCTGCTCCGCGTCGCGCCATCGGGCGCCGGAGCCGCAACGGGGAGCGCCGGGTGCCGCAACGGGCCACAGCCGTCGTCTCGAGGCTCGCGACGCTCGAGCGCGAGCTCCAACGGCTGAGCGGCGATCTGAATCGTCTGGTCGCCGTGCTCGACGAGATCCTCGCCCTGCTGTCGATCACCAGGCGCGTGGCGGACCTGATGACGCGTCTCTACGAGCTCCTCGAGGAGGCGTACTACGGCCTCTCCGCCCTGGTGGGCATTCCCATCGTCGGCCAGGTGGCCGAGGCGCTGCAGGAGGTGGTCGGCACCATCAAGAACCACGTGCAGCCGTACAAGGAGCAGATCGAGCACCTCGAGGACTCGCTCGCGCCGCTGCGCAAGCAGGTCGAGCCGGCGCGCGATCGTCTGGGGGAGCTCCGTGCGCCCGTCGAGGAGCTGAAGGCCTTCGTCACGCGCGAGCGTGGCTGGCTCTCGACCACCAACGACACCGTCGACGCGCTCCCCGAAAGCCGCTACGGGCGCTGCCAGGCGGTCTCCCTCGACGACCTGGCGAACGGCCTGGGCGGCATCGTCGACGCGTGTCTGGCGAAGACCCGGCGCGCGCGGCCCGAGCTCGAGCAGGTATTCGGCAGCCTCGCCGGCGTCGAGGCCGCCTGCGCCGGGCTCGGTGATTCGGCACGGACGATCGACGAACTCATCGGCCAGGTCGGGGACGTCCAGGACGACGCGAGCACCGTGGAGGACGTTCTGAACACTCCCATCGGGTTCGCAGGGGCCGAGACGACCATCGGCGACGTGCTGCGCATGGTCAGCATCATTCCCGAGGAGGTGCTGGACGAGATCATGTCCGAACTGCGCGGGCCGCTCGGCGCGCTCGAATCGAACCTGGGTCTCGAGCTGCCCGACCTCCCGGCGCTGGTCAGCGGGTTCCGCAAGGTGCTGACCGACCTGCAGGCCTCGAAGTCCAGGATCGACGAGGCCACGCCCGAGCTCGCCGCGCTGGCCCGCGACGACGACGTCCAGCGTGCATTCGCCGCAGTCGCTCCCTGAGCGCTCTCCCCGCCGCGGGTCGCAGCGACGCCGGCGAGGCACTGCCACGCGCTCGTCCTGCCTTCCCACCCGGTCCGGGGTCGCCGACGCGCGCCGTCACGGGATCGCGAGGGTCTGGCCGATGGCGAGCGTGGTCGGGTCGTCGATGCCATTGGCGCTCATCAGCGCCTCGACGGTGACGCCGTAGCGCCTGGAGATCCGGTAGAGCGTCTCGCCGCGGCGAACGCGGTGAGTGCGGGCGCGCCCGGGCTGGGTCGGTGGCGCGGACGTGGCCACGGCCGGCCGCGCCGGTGCCGGCGCCGGTTCTCGGCTCTCGGCCGTCGGGCGCTCCGGCGTGGCGGCAGGTTCCGGTTCGGGCCCCGGCGCGGGCTCCCGCGCGGGCTCCCGCTCAGGGGCCGCGGCCGGGGCTTCGACGCGCGCCACGCGCAGCGACTCGACGAAGGTTGCGAGATCCGCAGCCGATCCGCGGAAGACGTCGAGGGGCACGTCGCCGGCGATGCCGGGAACCGTGCCGGCGTCGCTGTAGCGCCAGAAGCTCCAGCGCTGGCCCGGCGGCGAGTTCCTGGCGCGCTCGTCGACGACCCAGAGCGGATGCTCGGAGAGCGCCGCGGGCAGCCGGGTGCGATCGCGATCCGCTACCCGGAGGATCGGTCGCTTGCCGTGCGCCTCCTCGACGCGGGTCAGCCAGTCCAGCACGGACGGGTCGAGCGCGCTCCCGCGCGGCACTACGAGCACGCCGGGCAGATCCCCCGCGGCGAGCGGGCCGACGGTCGCGACGAAGTGCTCGGCCTGCGCGCGCGGATCCTCGTCGGCGTAGAAGACGTGATAGGCGCCGCGCGCGATCCCGAGCTCGCGCGCCCCGTTCCAGTTGCTCGCGAACTCGGGATCGATGAAGCGCCGGCCGCCAGTGGCCCCGATCAGGGCGAACGCGATACGTGCGCGCTCGAGCTCGGGCCAGTTCACCCGCCCCTGGTAGCGTGCGACCTGAACCCCGCGCGCGTGGCGCTCGAGTCCTGGGGGAGGCTCGCCCGCCGGCTGCGGGGCCACCGTCGCCCGGTTCCGCTGGGCCGGCCCCAGCCTCGTCTCGCCGATGAACGCGGCGAGCGCCTCGGCGTCGCCCGCGAACGCGATCACCGCCGCCTCCCGGTCCTCGATACGCGCCTTGTCCGCCAGCGTGCCGAACCGCCAGTCGTTCTCCCCGTCCGCGGCGAGCCGCCAGGCCCGGTAGCTCTCGAGCTCACCGGGGAGCTCGACGCCGGCGCGCAAGACCGGGCGCCGCCCGAGCGCCGCCTGCACGTACTCGAGCCAGATCGCGAGCTTTCCCCCCGCGTCGGCGATCTCGTCCCGCTCCAGGACCAGTGCGGGAGGCAGGTCTCGGCTCGAGAGCTCGGGAACGGTCGCAAGGAAACGCTCGGCCTGCGCCCGCGCGTCCTGGTCATCGCGCCAGACGTGATAAGCGCCGCGCACGACGCCCGCCTCGCGCATGCCCTCCCAGTTGGCCGCGAACTCCGGGTCGACGAAGCTCGAGCCGGCGCTCGCGCGGGCGAAGGCGAAGGTCACACTGGCCCGCGCGAGTGCCGGCCAGGGCACGCGACCGTGCAGGTGCGACACGCGCACGCCGCGGACCCGGTCGCGATGCGCGGCGGGTGGCTGCGGGATGTGGAAGGGGACCGACGGCGTTGCCCGCGCAGGGGGGGGCGCGACCCGAGTCGCCCGCACGCTCGCGAGGTGTCCGACGAGCGCGCCCGCGGTCACCAGCGCGATGCACAGCACGACGACGGACGCCGCGAGCAGTGTGGCTCTGGTTCTTCTCACTCCCTTGCTCGACGATCGCCCGGCGCCGGGCCACAGGCATTCGATTCGCCCGGGCGCGCCACGCACAGACGCGCTCCGATGCGCGCTCGCGGGGCGTCGAAGATGGCTCCCTGTCGAGGCGGCACGGTAGCCTCTGCCATTTCGCGACGTCAACCGATCCTGCGCTCGCGGGCGCCGAGAATCTGTCGAAGAGCTCGCGAGCTGGTGGCCGGACGAGCGTACCCACCCCTTCGCGGGGCGACCCGCGCGGGGGGGGAATATGCAGCTGGTCGAAGGCGCGAACGTGTGGCATCGACGCGAAGACCGATCTAGTGTGCTGTCGGGTCGCTCTTTCGCGCCCGTCGGTGGACGTCGCCGGCCCGTTCGTCCTGCGCGTGGATCGGCGGCCGTGGAGGGAGCTTGGGAGATCTCGTCGCGGTCCGAAGCCGTCGCCGGTCGCAGCAGGGTAAGGCGACGAGACGAAGGCCACAGCAGACTCGCCGGGCACCGGGTGGGGAGGGTCGAGGGCGTGGACGGTGACGAGCGGGCGAGGGCCGACGAGGACGACGAGGCCGAGTGGGACGAGGCGCGCAGGCCACCTCTCGACGCCTACAGCTGGGTGATCTTCTTCCTGCTGGCCGCGATCGTCGCCTGCCTCGTGCTGCTCAGCTACGCGGTGATCACGCTGCGCGCCGATCAGGCTCGGGGCCCGACACCCGTACCGCCGGAGGATGTAGGAAACGTAGTCCTTGAGGCCGAGGGCGGGCCGGGGCTAAGCTTGTCCCGGCGCTCTCGGTCCGAAGCCGTCGACGAGGACGGTGGCCCGACGCGAGTCGGGAGCCGGGTCATGACCAGTTTCGGCCGGCGGCCAGTCTGACGGCGAGTCCAGGAGGGATCTCGAGATGGCGATTGACAAGGGCCTGATCGGCGGCGTCATCAACGCGTTGCCGCTCGACCGCATGATTTCCGGGCCACTGAACGCGATGGTCACGGCGCAGACGCAGGCGAGCAAGGCCTACGCCGACTTCCTGATGAGCGTGTGCATGGACCTCGGGGAAGACGGCAAGGCGAGCGCCCGCGAGATCCGCTTCACCTACGACGAGACGCTGGTCGACACGGAGGGGACGGTCACCGGCCTCATCGAGAAGACCATGCGGATCCCGCTCCTCGCCGCGATCACGCACCCGAATCTGTGCATCGAGGAAGGCAGCATCGACTTCGAGCTGGAGGTCAGCCAGTCGGAGGAGACCAAGAGCTCATCGGAGGTCGAGGGCTCGTTCGCGGCCCAGGCAGGCTGGGGCCCCTTCAGCGTCAAGATCTCCGGGCGTGCTTCGCATCATCGTGAGCAGACGCGCAAGACCGATACCCGCGCCAAGTACTCCATCCATACGACCATCAAGCGCCAGGGCCCGACCGAAGGGCTGATGCGTGTCATCGACTTCCTGACCGACGCGGCGACCAAGCCGGTTCAGCTGCCGGACAGCAAGAAGGACGCCGGCGCCGCGGCGCAGAAGCTGCAGAGCCCGGAGGGCACGGTCAACAAGAGCCTGGCGGAGGAGCGCGCTGCGACTCCGACCTAGGCGCGAGAGCACCGATGTCGATCGCTCCCGGATCGGAGGGAGTCCCCTCTGCGGCTGTGGGAGGGAAGCGGGAGAGGATCGGACGCGGATGCGCGCGCGGGCCACTCGGGTGGATCACGTCTGCGAACACCAGCCTGGCGTCGCGCCGGGGTCGCATCGCGGCTCGCCAGGCGTCCCGGAGCCGGTCCTTGGCATGAGCGCACCAATCGCCGGAGCCCGACATGGCTGACGAAGACGACCTGCGCAGAAACGTGCTCGAGCCGCTCCCCATCGAGCGGCTCATCGGCGCGCCGCTCGAGGCGATGATCGAAGCGCAGATCAACGCGAGCCGGCGCTACCGCGAGTTCATCGACAGCGAGTGCCTCGAGCCGGGCGAGGACGGTGACGGGACGCGCCGCGCGAAGATGATCAGCTTCGACTTCCCGGAGGTCGTGGTCGACGGCGAGGGCGCCCTGCGCGAGGTCCGCCAGCGCTCGATCCAGATCCCTTGGCTCGCCGCGGTCTCGCATCCGGTTCTCGCCATCCAGGAAGGACGGGTCGAGTTCGAGATGGAGATTACCGAGGCGAAGAAGGCCGAGGCCGCAGACGATACGCCCGAGCACACCAAGACGGCGATGAAGGGTGTCGTCACACACCGTGGAGGCCAGACCCGCACCACGGACACTCGAGCCCGCTACAGCTTCTCCACCTCCCTCAAGCGGGAGGATCCGCCCGAGGCCCTGATGCGCGTGATCGATTACCTGACCGAGGCGGCGACGAGGCCGACGCTGAAGCGGACCGAGCCGGACGACGACCAGGGTGCAGCGAACCCGCCGACGGACCGCGGTTCATCATAGCCGTGGCGAGAGTCCCCTCGCTGATTCGCACGACGCTGGCGTGGCTGCGCCGGCTGTTCGCACCGTGCTTCGCGTGCGAGCCGGACGAGGTCCGCGGGGCCGTCGAGGTCGACCCGACGCTCGTCGTCGAGACCGCGAGGGACGCGGTGCACGTGGTGAGCGAGACCCCGGCAATTCGTCTCACCGACACCCGGCCGCGGCTGCGGGTGAGCCTGGTGCTGCGCGAGGTCAGCCCCGAGCTGCTCATTCGCACGCTCGCGAGCGCGGGTGTCACCGGGCTCGCCGAGCCGAGCAACCCCGGTCGGCGAGCCTGACAGCTCGTGGATCGATCACGCCTGCGCTGCGAACGCCCGTCGTGGCGCTCGATGTGGCCAGGAGGGCCGTGGATCGGGCGTTTGCCCCGGCCCGCTCCCGGCTGCGCACCGCCGCGTCCCGGCGAGGGTGACGAGCCTCGCTGCCGTGCGCGAACGGATCACGGGCTCTGAGTCCCGGCGAGGTCGCATTCCGTGGCTCTGTTTCGCAAGGACGACGACGGCAAGGGCGTCCACTCCCAGCAGCTGACCGACATCACCCGCGGCCTCCAGCACGCGGCCGCGGCGACCATGGACATGGTCGCGGATCAGTTCATCCGCATGCTCGAGGAGTTCTTCGTCCCGGAGGAGGACGGCACCCTGCGGGCGAAGATGGTCAGAGTCCAGGTCAGCGAGACGGACTTCGTCGAGCTGCCGATGATCTCTCTCGTGCGCCCGCGCGGGCTCACCCTCGAGGGGATGCGCGTGGATCTCTCGGTCAAGCTCGACCGTTCGAGAGTCAAGGATGTCCTCGGGGTCAACGCGACGCGCTCCTCGTTCACCGTCAGCATCGCTCCGAAGGAGGCGGGCGCCGAGCGTCGCCGGCGGCGCAGTGACGTCATCGACGTCTCCCTGGAGTTCAAGGCGTGGGAGGCGCCCGAGGCCGCGATGAAGCTGATCGACATGTACACCAACCTGGTGACGCCGGAGACGCGCGCCTCGCCCGAGGGTGAGCGCCAGGTACAGGCCTATGCGACCGGGCCGGAGTACCAGGCGCTGCGCCGACGCTACGAGCGGCGCCAGCGCGAGTTCGAACGCAGGCTCCGGGAGCAGCAGGAGGGGGACGAGGAGGGCGAGCCGTAGCGCGGTCGCCACGCCTGACCTCTCGGATCCTGTCAGGCGTCGGTCTCGCGCTCGGGCTCGGTCTCCTCGACCCAGTAGGGTTTGCGGCGAAAGCCGACGTGATAGGTGGTCTGCTGGACGGTCACCTGCGCCTTGCCGGTTCCGTACAGCAGCGTCGAGACGTCCTTGCCGATGATGCGTCCCTTCGGCTGCGCCTGCAGGCAGCGGTTCAGGATCGCGATCTGACCGTCCATCTCCTCCTCGCTCACGGGCCGGTTCAGGTTGCCGACGGTCACGCGCTTGACGTAGGCGATGTCGCTGAGATCTTCCGGCTGGGGATCGTCTTCGCTAGCCACATCGGGACCTCGGGCTCAGGCGCGACGCGTCTGCAGGCCGTCGAGAACGCCGTGTGCCGACAGCATGCCCTAGCTCGGATATTGCACCAATTTGCGAAGGGATCGCGCAGGGCCTTGGATTCACAGGGCTTCTTTGGAACGCCGGGAATACTGCCCGTATTTTCAAGGTCCGAAGAAGCCCTGTGGATTCAAGGAACAAGCGAGGATTCGTGAACTTGGTGCAATCTCCGGGCTAGGCACGGGGACGTGCCGGCGAAGCCGTCTGCTGGCGCGAAACGTACAGGGCGCCCGCCCGTGCGGTCAAACCGCCGACTCTCACGACACCATCACGCCGACGCGTGCGAGCTCGAGCAGCATGTCGTCGAAGTTCTCCTCTATGAAACGCGCGGCAGTCGCAGCGTCAGATCCCTCGTCTCCCGTGCTGGCCGTTCCCGTCCCCTCTCGCCCGCCGTCCTCGCCGGCGGCCATGCTGTGCTCGCGCGCCTGCGCGGCCAGCGCCGCGCGCAGCGAGGCACGGTCGCGGGTGCCGTCCATCAGGCAGATCAGAGCGCGCATCGCCGGCGGGAGCTCGCGCAGCACGGTGTGCTCTCGGGTGACCACCGGCTCGCCACGTTCGGCCTGGTAGATGGCCATGGGGCTCGCGCGGGGACGTTCGCCTGGGTGCAAGCAATAGTCGGGCTGCCAGGTCTGGAGCTGGATCATGCCCTGGCTGAAGCAGCGCAGCAGGTGCTTCGAGAGGGTGTCTCGGAACCGGGCGTGATCGAGATCGGCGAGCGCGAAGCGGGTCTTCAGTCGCTCCAGGGCCCGCACGGCGAGCGCCTCGAAAGGCACTGCCGACGGTGCGTCCTCCCCGAGCTCGAGCAGCGCCGCCTGCAGCATCGGCACGTCGGTGTGGATCTTGCTGCCGTCGAAGGCCTCGAAGGTGCTCTGCTCGCCCAGTGTGACCGACTCTGGCGGCTCGACCGGCAGGCAGGTCGACGCTGCGAGCATCTCGGCGACGCGTGCGGCGTCCATGTCTGTCGCGATCTCGGCGTCCTCGTGGCACAGCAACGTCTGGCGGAAGCGCCGGTTGCGCAGGAAGTCGAGGTATTGCTCGAACTGCACGACATTTCCGCTCATGGCGAGCAGGGTCTGCACCGTCTCCTTCGGGAAGCCGCGCGGCATCATGTTCTTCACCTGCGCCTCGGCGAGGTAGCGAAGACCGTGCTGGTCCGCCCGTGCGACGAACTCGCAGAAGTACATCGGATCGTTGTTCGGCTCGAGGTAGTCGTGGAACAGGTAGGCGTCGGTGCTGCGCGTGACGTCCTCCTCGAGCGCCTCGAGCAGGACCAGGTACTCGGGCCGATCGAGCGCTGCGGTTGCGAGCAGCGAGGCGATCGCACGCGCCTCTCGGATGCGATCGACCGGCTCGTCCACGTGCAGCGTGTGGAACAGCATCAGATCACGCATCTTCTCGTTGTCGTGCCAGCCCGGGTAGGTGTTGTAGCTGACGTACGCAACGCCGTGCGGCGCGAGGTTGACGGACGCGACCTCTAAGATCTTCTCCTTCACCGGGTCGGGCACCCAGGAGAAGACGCCGTGACAGAGCACGTAGTCGAAGACGCCCCAGCTCGCGTCCACGTCGAGGATGTCCGCCTGCTCGACGCGGACGTTCGAGAGCCCGAGACCGGCGATGGTCTCCCGCGCGAGGTCGACCTGCACCGCCGAGAGATCGATGCCGACGAACTCGCTCCCGGGCAGGTGGAACGCCATCGGGGCCAGGTTCGCGCCGCTGCCGCAGCCGAGCTCGAGCACGCGGGCGCCGGTGACCGGCCGCGTGGCGAGACCGAAGAGCCGGCCGATCGTCGCCAGCCTGTCGGGGTGGGTCTGCGGGAACGCGTTGCGCTCGTAGGGGATCAGGTCGTAGCTGTTCGCCTGGTCTGGCGACGGGCTCGGGGCGGAGCTGCTCATGACGGACTCACGTGCTCGCGAGGGAGAGGACCGGCGCGCCTGCGCAGGCGGATGCGTTAGGATTCGCCATCGGCCCGGGCCGCGCGGGCGGACCCCGCGCGACGGACTGGCGGATGGATGAAGCCGACTTCGACGAGCTCATCGAGGCGATGGTGGAGACGTTGCGCTCGATCCGCGATGCGCGCCCGGAGGAGCCGCCAGTCTGGCTCGAGCGCTTCCTCGTGCGCAACGAGGACGGGGAGGTCTCACCGCTCACGCTCTCCTTCCAGCTCCCTGTGCGCCCCGGCGAGTCCGACGGAGAGACCGTGGAGCTGCCGCTCTTCGACGTCGTGCCGCCGGTCCAGCTCGGGCTCGCGAGCCTGTCCGTCGAGCTCGACTGCGTGCTCGAGGAGGTGCCCGCCCCGGATGCGACCGGGGAGACGCGGATGATGATGTCGCTGCGCCCGTCGGGTCGG
>CAJIAT010000387.1_pt1 | contig 36533 bp, 30 predicted proteins | sample 9199161 | NCBI WGS metagenome assembly CAJIAT01 (sample SAMEA7708281, study PRJEB35096) | sediment metagenome | biome: marine neritic benthic zone biome [ENVO:01000025]; feature: sediment [ENVO:00002007]; material: shallow marine sediment [ENVO:03000034] sea grass bed [ENVO_01000059] ... | reverse complement strand
TTGATGTCGGTGTGAGCGAACATCTGATCCTTCGCGCGTGAGTACTCGACCCATCTGGCGCGAGACTGCAGGTCCATCGGGCTCAGCTTCCAACGTTTGTGCGGGCTTTCGATACGCCCCTGAAATCGCCGCTCCTGCTCCTCGTCGGAGACGGAGAACCAGTACTTGATCAGGATGATGCCGGAGCGAACGAGCATTCGCTCGAACTCGGGGCAAGAGCGCAGGAACTCCCGATACTCTTCCTCATTACAAAAGCCCATCACCCGCTCGACGTTGGCCCGGTTGTACCAGCTTCGGTCGAGCAGCACCATCTCGCCGGCCGCCGGCAGATGTGCCACGTAGCGTTGGAAGTACCACTGGGTCTGCTCGCGCTCCGTGGGTGCGGGGAGAGCGACCACTCGGCAGATGCGTGGGTTCAAGTACTGCGTGATTCGCTTGATCACACCTCCCTTGCCCGCCGCGTCTCGACCCTCGAAGACGACGACGACCTTGAGGCCCTGGTGCTTGATCCACTCTTGCAGCTTCACGAGTTCCAGCTGCATGTCGAAAAGCGCTTTCTCGTAGACCTTGTTCGACACTCGCTTGAGGTCGCCCGACTTCGGCGTGCTCTCGGAAGTGGTGTTCGCGTTCCTGTCGCCTGGTTCCCCGGCCTTGCTGTTGTTCTTCGACATGTCCCAAACCTCCTCGCTCGGCGACACGCTACACGATGGGCGCTGGCGCCGGTCCGTCAGAATTGGCTGTTCCGAACTCGAGAACACTCGAAATCCGCGTGCCGCGCCCCAGGCTGGCGCCGTAGGGCGCGGGCAGGCCTTCAAGTCCCCGGCAGATCCGCTCTCTTCGTGAGTCGATAGGATACGAACTGCTTTGGTCTGTCGGTTCGAAACACCGGCCCCTCGATCGTGCCGTCCTCGTGTTTTCCATTGAAGCTCACAGAAAAATGCTTGTCCGAAGACCCGAACATCGTGCGCGGGGTACCGTAGTACTCGACCTCCCACGTCATGCTCACGCCCTCACCGTCGGCCTCGTAGCGACCAACCGAGTAGTGGTGGTGGCCACCACCGATGAGCCGTCCTTTCTCGAGGATCAGCACGCCTGTCGTTTCCCACCCGAACAGGCCGTACAGCTCCGAGCGCCAGATGCCATCAACCACCATGACAATCCCCTCCTCCGCACTGCGATTCCAAAGCGCATCGGGATGACGCCGTGCCTCACCGCGATTTCCCGAGGGCCGCGGTGACGCGAAACTCGCGCGCGATACGTTTCCGCCGAGCGACACGGGAAGCGGACCGTATCGAACTCGAGACCGGAGTCCATCCGGAAGCTGGGCAGCGAGCGCTCACCCGTGAACGCCCCTCCACCACCGGGTCGCCACTAGTCTACGCTTCCTGGCGCGCTCGACGCATCCATGGCGGGGCGCCGACTGAGGCCGGCCATTCGCGCACGGCTGCTAAATTTAGACGCTCGTCCATACGCAGCCACAGCGTCCCCGATCCCTCCCCGATTGGTTGACGCAGGCGACGCTCGGCTTCTGGGCTCCGAGTCCGACTGTCGACGTTCAGCCATCGGCGTCTCCCGCGGGGAGCCGATACAGGGATCGGGAGCGGTTGAGGTGCTCGGTCATCACCCGCACCGCGCCCTCGGGATCGTGCGCGGCGATGCGCTCGAGGATCTCGGCATGCTCGTCCAGCGTCACCTGCTCGCGCCCGCTCTTGCGCAGGAGCTCGATGTGGAACTGGGCGAGCCAGTCGAGCGTCGCCTCGCTCACCGCCGCGAGGATCGGGTTGCCGGTTATCGAGGCGATGGTCGCGTGGAATCCCATGTCCGCGCGCACGAAGGCCGAGCCGTCACCGATCGATGCGCGCTGACGCTCGAAGGCGGCGCGGAGCCGCTCGATGTCCTCGGGCGTGGCGCACGCCGCCGCCGCTCCCGTGACGGCGGTCTCGAACAGCAGTCGCGCCTGCTTGAGATACTCGAGGTCGGCCGGCGATCCGGACAGGAGCTGACGTACGGCGCCGTCGATCTGGCGCAGGATGCCATCGGCAGTCGGGTGGACCACCCGGGCGCGCTCCCCCTGGCTGATGCTGATCAGCCCGCGGCTCGCGAGCGACTGCATCGCCTCTCGGACCGCCGGGCGCCCGACGTCGAAGCGCGCCATCAGCTCTCGCTCCGAGGGGAGCTTGTCGCCCGGGGCTAGCTCCCGGTCGACGATCCGACGGTACAGCGCGTCGAAGATGTCCTCCGCGCGCTTGCGTCGGCTCCGCGCGGGCTGTCCATCCGCTCCTGCTTCCCCCGGGGGATCGCCGGGGCCCGCACCCGGCCGGCTCGTCACGCGGCGACGACCCGCATGACCGCATAGGGACCGAGCTCGAGCCGGTGCAGGCCCAGCATCTCCGCAGCGCTCACGATGGCGGCGGGATCGGCGCACAGTGACTCGAAGCGCGTCTCGTCCAGGGTCAACACCGCGCCCTGCGTCGAGCCCGGGATCTCGAGCGAGAGCTCCATGGGCTCGGCTCCGAGATTGGCGATCCACACCGTGACCCCGCCGTCCCCCTCGTAGGCGAGTCCCTGGACTCGGGCCGGCGCCGAGCACACGACCTCCCTGGTCGTCGCCCCGCTCGCCGCCATCAGACCGCGCAGGACGTGATAGACGGGGTAGACGCCGGCGCGCCCACCCTGCTCGTCGAACCAGGGCTGTGCCCAGTCGGTGCGTCGATAGACGATGCCGTGCTCCCCGACCGGCGCCGAGAGCGCGAGCGCGGCCACGCCGTGGCGCGCCGCGTGGGCGAGGTAGCCGAGGGTCCAGGCGGCGTTGAGCAGCCCGCGCTGGCGCGGGTCGACGCGCGCCATGGCCACGCGCGCCGAGCCGGATGTCTGCGCCGGAGCGTCGCCGTAGGGGTTCATGCGCATACCGATGGCGCTCGGCCCGATGCAGTAGTCGCGGCCCTGCCCCAGAACGCGGGCCGATCGCATGATCGAGGGCAGCGACTCGAGGGACTCCATCACCGTGAGGTCGTCCGCCGCGTGGACGATCGGCGAGGTGGAGTGGGTGATGAAGTCGATCGCGTCGGCCGGAGGCGGCTTGCGATTGAGCTCGGTGAAGTAGGCGTGCATGCCGCCGCCGATCCGCGCGCCCGGGAAGCGCTCGCGCACCGCGGCGTACAAGGTCTCGAGCGGCGGGACCTTCGGCCACACCCAGTCCGGCTGATAGGACTTGAGATAGGCCTCGGGGCAGGCCACCACCGCGGCCGGCTCGAGACCCGCCTCGCGCGCCGCGCGGGCGGCGGCGTCGAGATCCGCGGCCAGGACCTCGGCGCTCTCGGTGTAGGTCCCGTCAGCGGCACGGCACGGGACGACGAGCTCGAGCCAGAGCGGCGCGCTGAGCGCCCCGCCGAGCGCGGCCATGCGCGAGAGCTCGGCCACACCGTGCCCCGCAGCTGGATCGCGGCGGCAGACCAGATAGCGCGGCCCCGCCGCCCGCAGGACCTCGACGTGCTCGAGCGCCGCCGCCGCCCACTCCGGCGAGGCCGCGAGACCGATCTCGGGCAGCCGGTGCCCGACCGGCTCACCGACGGCGACCGAGACCGCCGCGCTGGCCGTCGACGTTGCCGCCCCGGCGCCGCGCACCTCGAGAATCACCGACTGCGCCTCGACCTCGCCGGCGGCCAGCGTGTAGGGCGCCGGCCGCTTCGCGAGCGGGCGTATGTAGGTCTTGTAGGAGGCGTCCGACCAGTTCCGCTGGTCCTCCATCTCGTACGCGTCGCCGTGCATCGCGCAGCGCACCTCGACGCCGTCGCCGACCCGGTGCGTGATCGCGCGGATGTCGAAGAACGGCTGGCTCGGCTTGATCAGCGCGGGGAAGACCGAGCGCTCCTCGTGTCCGTCGGTGTGCTCGACGACGGCGCTCTCCCCGGCGACCCCCTCGACGCCGTGCAGGACCACGAAGCCCGTTCGCATGGTGGTCCAGTCCGAGAGCGGCTCGACGTCCGCCTCGAAGCGCACGACACCGTCCGCGGACCCCTCGATCCGCGCGCGGTACTGCAGGCGCTGGCTCGCGTCCTCGCACACGCCGAGGTATCGGACCCGGAACGAACGGGCGCCCTGCTCTATCTCGAGATCCCGGATCTCGGGCGTGTAGGTCGCCCAGCTCGCGCTCCGCGCCACGAAGGAGACGGCGCGGATCGCCTCCCGACCGCCGACGCGGACGTAGCGGAGATTCCCCGCATCGAGCAGCGCCTCGAGGGCGCCGGCCCGAAGGACGTGAGTCTCCGGCACCGGCTCGTCGGTGCCGAACAGCGCGACTGCGCCCGAAGGCTTGGCCATGGTCCCTCCTCGCGCGGATGCGACGCGCACCCGCGCTCACAGCACCCGGTCGGTCTCCGGGTCGATGAGAATGGCGCGCTGCATGTCGACGAGCAGGTCCAGCTCGACCCCGGGACGCTCCACGTCGTGGGCCTGGAGCTCGGCGGTGACCTCGTCTTCGCCGAGGCGGAAGGCCGCATAGACGCGGGTCCCCGTCGGCTGCACCAGATCGATCGTGACGGTCAGCCGCGCGTGTCCCGCCGGCCCCTCGCCCGTGGCGCCCCCGGCCGGGCGCATGTGCTCGGGCCTCACCCCGAAGACCAACGCTCGGCCGACGTGCGACTCGTAGATGCGACCCCGCTCGACGGGGAACGCGAGGCTGCGCCCGTCGGCGAAGCGCACCGCGGTGGTGTCGCCCTGCGCCTCGAGCGCGGCCGGCAGGAAGTTCATCTGCGGTGAGCCGAGGAAGCCGGCGACGAAGCGCGTCGCCGGGCGCTCGAAGAGATCGAGCGGCGCGCCCTGCTGCTCGATGTGGCCGTCCTTGATGAGGACGATCCGATCGGCGAGCGTCATCGCCTCGATCTGATCGTGGGTGACGTAGATGCTGGTCTTGCCGATCTCCTGGTGCAGCCGTTTGATCTCCACCCGCATCTCGTCCCGGAGCTGGGCGTCGAGGTTCGACAGCGGCTCGTCGAACAGGAACAGCGCCGCGTCACGGACGATCGCACGCCCGATCGCCACCCGCTGACGCTGCCCGCCGGAGAGCTGACGCGGCCGGCGCTCGAGGAGCTCGGCGATCCCGAGCATGTGCGCCGCCTCATCGACCCGACGCTTCGCCTCGACGGCGGGGACCTTGCGCGCGCGCAGGCCGAAGGCGATGTTCTCGAACACGCTGAGATAGGGATAGAGCGCGTAGTTCTGGAAGACCATGGCGACGTTCCGGTCGCGTGGCCGAAGGTCGTTGACAACCTCCCCACCGATCAGGACGTCCCCGTCGTCGGCGGTCTCGAGGCCCGCGATGGTGCGCAGGAGCGTCGACTTGCCGCAGCCCGACGGACCGACCAGGACCGTGAACTCCCCCTCCGGGATCTCGAGGTCGACTCCCCGCACGGCGTGCACGTCGCCGTAGTACTTGTGGATGTTCGAGAGCCTGAGGTCGCTCATCCCTTCACCGCTCCCATGGACATGCCGCGGACCAGCAGCTTCTGGGCCATGGCGACGGTGAAGAAGACGGGCAGCGAGCCGACCACGGACATCGCGCCGATCTTCGCCCAGAAGGTCTGCTGGTGCCCGAAGTAGTACGACACCTGCACCGGGAAGGTCAGGACCTCGGTGCGTGTGAGAATGAGCGCGAAGATGAACTCGTTCCAGGCGAAGATGAAGGTGAACACCGCGGTGGCGAAGATTCCCGCGCGGGACATCGGGAAGACGACCTTGAGCAGCGTCTGCCACCTGGTCAGCCCATCGACCAGGGCGCTCTCCTCGAGCTCGACGGGAACATCCTCGATGTAGCCGCGCATCATCCAGATGACGTAGGGAAGATTGAACGCCGTGTACAGGGCGATGAGACCCACGTAGGTGTCCACGAGGCGCACGATCGAGTACAGGAGGAAGATCGGGAACACGATGGCGATCGGTGGGATCATCCGCTGCGAGATGATCCAGATCGCGAGATTCGTGCCGCCGGTCCTGTAGCGCGCGAGGCTGTAGGCGGCGATGGTGCCGAGGAACATCGCGATGACCGTGCTGATCCCGGCGACCACCAGGGAGTTCCAGACCGAGCGGAAGTCCCCTTCCCGGTACAGCACGGCGAAGGTCTCGAAGGACGGCGCTTCCGGGAACCACACCGGCGGCGAGGCGAACACCTCCTCCGGGGACTTGAAGGCCATGATGAACAGCCAGTAGATCGGGAACAGGAACAGCACCACCACGAGCACCACCGCGACGAGCCGGGCGGCGAGCTTCCAGCCGTCGCGCCGCGCGAACCAGCGCGCAGCCGCCCGCCGGCTCAACGCCCGATCTCCACGCGCTTGAGCAGGAACATCACCAGCAGGGAGAGGCTGATGATGACCACGAACGTCAACGCCGCGGTGAAGCTGATGTCGAACCGCTCGAAGCCCTTGAAGTAGGCGTAGACCGATACGGTCTCGGTCATGTTGCCGGGCCCGCCGCGGGTGAGCGCGAACACGATGTCGAACAGGCGCACCAGATCGAGGCCGCGGATGGTGAGCCCGACGATCACCACGGGCATCACCGCCGGGAGGACGATGCGGCGGAAGACCATCGGGCCCGATGCTCCGTCGATCTCGGCCGCCTCGAGCTGCGAGCGATCCACGTTCGAGAGCGCCGCGAGAAGGATGAGGAACATGAAGGGCGTCCACTGCCATATCTCGCACACGAGAATCGCCGAGTAGACGACCACCGGATTGTCGTTGACCAGCCAGACGACGTCGGCGGGACGCCCGAGCAGCCAGCCGAGCACCTGGTTCACCGGCCCGAAGATGTTGTCGAACATCAGCCGCCACATCGTGCCGGCGACGAAGGGGGCGATCACCGAGGGTAGCAGCAGCAGCGCGACGAAGGCCTGTCGGCCCGGGAGCCGGTCCAGCAGCAGCCACGCGAGGGCGAAGCCGAGGGCGAGCTCGAGCGGCAGGGCGATCGCCGTGAGCACCCCCGTGTGCCAGAGCGACTCCCAGAAACGATCGTCGCCGAACAGCCTCCCGTAGTTCAGCAGGCCATGAAAGGAGTAGTCCTCGACCCTTCGGTTGATCTTCTGGAAGCTGACGACGAGCGAGTAGACGACCGGGAACAGCCCGACCAGCAGGATCACGGCCACCGATGGCCAGATGATCAGCAGCCGGAACTGACGGTCGACGAACAGCGCCCATCGGCTGACGCGCACCGGTCACCGATCCTCGCAGCCGGGACGCCGCGCCGGGGCGCGGGAGCGGCGCCCGCCGTGGCCGCCGGCGCCGGTGGGGCCGCGGGACACGCTCCCGCGGCCCGCCCCCGTCAGTTGGGGTAGGCGTTCGGCTTCGCCGCCCACACCGCGTACGCCTGGCGCTGGTCGTCGACCCCGATCTCCTCGGTCAGCTCGTCCCACTCCTCGGCTGCGCGGTCGAGCGCCTTGCGCGCATCGCCCCCGGCGAGGGCCTCGGTCAGCGCGCGCGTCAGGGACTCCTCGTAGGCGAAGGTGTCGATGATCGAGAGGTCGAGCAGCCCCGACACCGCGCCCTGCTGCAGCGTGTCGAGGTACTCGCCCGCCGACGGCCACAGGCCACGGTACTCGGCGCTCTCGAAGTGCGAGGTGCGGAACGGATCGCGCAGCGCGTAGGGGAGCATGACCCGCTGCAGGCTCGTGTCCTTGCTGTTCATCCACTGGGCGAACAGATACGCCGCTTCCTTGTTCTTGCTGTTCGAGGACACGCACAGCGAGAAACCGGCGGCGAGCTGCGGGCGCCCGCCTGGCGTCGGCGCGTAGCCGACCTTGCCCGCGACCTTCGACTTGGGCAGCCAGGACAACGCCTCGAGCTCGGTGCCGTAACCGGCGGACCAGCGACCCGGTGGCGGCCACCAGATCTGCATCGCGAGATCACCGGCGAGCCAGGCGTTCAGCACCTCGATGGGCCCCCAGCCCGCCGCTCCCGGCGGCATGTTGTCGAGCTGCTTGACCATGTCCTCGAGGACCGCGACGCCGACGTCGCTGTTGATCGTCGACTTCATGGACTTCGCGTCGAAGAACCTGCCCCCGGCTCCCCGGAAGCGCTCCTCGAACAGGAAGTGCACGAGGCCGGGAGAGTGGATCAGCGCCGAGCCGTGCCCCTTCGGCCCCATCTTCTCGGTGAAGAACTGCGAGATCTGGTAGAACTGCTTCCAGTCGGTCGGGGGCGCCAGGTCGTAGCCGTACTGCTTCTTGAACGCGGCCTGGTTGCCCGCATCGCCGAAGAGATCCTTGCGGTAGTACATCAGCAGCACGTCACCGTCGTCGGGGAAGCCGTAGATCGTGCCGTCGTAGGTCATCTGGTTGTCGCGGTACGTCGGCGCGATGTCCTGCAGCTCATCGCGGAACCCGTGCTTGTCGACCATGTCGTCGAGGGGCTCGAGGGCCCCGGCGGCAACCAGGTCGGGCATCCACGCGGGAACGACGTTGAGCAGGTCGTAGGCGCCGGTGCGCGCGCGATGCTCGGCGGTCGTCTTGGTGAACAGCTCGTTGATGGGGATCTCGACGACCTCGACCTTGATGCCGGTCAGCTCCTCCCATTTGGGACCCGAGAAGTTGATCGGATCGTGGGCCTGGAGCCCCGCCTCCCAGGTGATCGTCAGCGTCGTGCCCGCGTACTTCTTGGCCGCCTGCACCGCCCGATCGGCGGCGCTCTGGGCCGCAGCCCCGCCGGTACTCGCGAGCGCGAGGCATGCGGCGGCGAGCGCCGCGCGTGTCGCTGTGGTTGCTCTCATCGGAGTTCCTCCTCTACAGGTCGGCCGCGAGGGCGCACTCCCTGCCCTGCGGCCGTGTCCCGTCCCTCCAAGCGAACGGGTACGCTCACCGAGCGCGAGTCACGTGCCCGCGCCGTTCCGTCGAGGCGCGCCGGCGTCGCGCTGCGCACCGTTGCGCCGCCGGCGATGTCGTGTCGGCGCCGGCCTCAGCCGAACTGCTCGCGAAGCCTCTCGACCTTCGCCAACCAGTCCGCGTTCTCGGTGATCGACCGGTTGACGATCCCGCGGGGCGTGCGCCCGTGCATGAGATCGAGCGCCGCCCGCACGTCCGCCGCACCGATGCCGCCGAAGCACTGGTTGGTCCAGCACAGCGAGTGCGGCGTCACGATGACGTTGTCCAGCGCAAGGAGCGGCTCCTCCGCCGGCGTCGGCTCGGCCTCGAAGACGTCGATACCGGCGCCGGCGATGCGCCGCTCGCGCAGCGCCTCGGTCAACGCGCCCTGGTCGACGACCGGACCGCGCGCGGTGTTGATGAGGTAGGCCGTGCGCTTCATTTGCGAGAGGCGTTCGGCGTCGACGATGCCCCGTGTGCTCTCGGTCAGGGGGCAGCTCACCGAGAGGAAGTCCGACTCGCGAAACAGCTCCTCGAGCCCGACGAGGCGCACGCCGAGATCCTCGGCGAGGGCGGCGTCCGCGTAGGGGTCGTGGGCGATGAAGGTCATGTCGAGGGGCCGCGCGAGGCGAAACGCCTCGGCGCCGATGTTCCCGATCCCGAGCGAGCCGAACGTCAGGCCCACGAGACCGACGCCCATGTGCGCGCCGCGCTCTTCCCAGCCCTCGGGGCCGCGACGGGTCAGCCGATCCTTGGCCATCAGCTTGCCCGAGAGCGCCAGGATGAAGGTCAAGATCGCGACCGCGACCGGGCGCCGCACCCCGTCCGGAGTGATCACCGCCGCGATCCCGTGTCGATCGCAGACCTCCAGATCGACGTTGTCGTAGCCGACGCCGAAGCGCGCCACCATCGCCAGGCGGCCGCTGGCGGGCACGCTGTCGGCCCGGAACTGCGGCACGAGCAGGATGAGCGCGTCGAAGCCCTCGAGGCCCGCGGCCGGCATCGCGCCGTCGACGGGCTGCACGTACTCGACCTCGATCCGCGGATCGTCGGTGAGCGGGCTCATGTCGAAATCGGGAAAGGCAGGTGCGCCGTCGGGGCGCTGGAAGTCGCCGCTGACGGCGACGCGGAAGCTCGCCATGTTCACCCCCTCCGCGCGGCAGCCGGTTGTTGTGCAAGTCGTTCTGCGAGTCGGCTGCTCGCCCGTTCGTTGCACCGCGACGCGATCGGATCGGTGCCCGTGGCGGCGCCACGAAACTATAGACTTGTCATACCAGTAGGGTCAACGACCCCCGCGACGGCGGATCCGGGAGACGAGACCGACTGCGGCGTACCCTCACGGGCCTCGTTGGAATCCCTCGAACGGAAGGTATACGGTTGCGTCAGCCGCAGCCGGCGCATCGAGCGCCGCGTGTGAAAGCAACCCGTAGCGTGGGGCCGCTCAGCAGACGCCGCGCGCCGCCCCGGGCCGCCCCTGCCAGGGTTCCGGCCAGGGAACAGAACTCGAACAGGCGGCGACCGGCCAGTTGCTCCCGAGGACGCCCGGAGCCCTGGCCGGCACCTCGCCATCGCAGACGGAGGAAATTGATGAAGACGAAAAAGACAGAGCTCGAGCGTGCGGTGCTCGGCGAGATCAACCGGCGCCAGTTCCTCGGCGGCGCGTCGGCCGTCGCCGCTGGTCTCGCGGTGCCCTCGCTGCTCCCGCGCCGGGCCTTCGGCGCCCCGAAGAAGGGCGGGCACCTGCGCATGGGCAAGGCCCACGGTCAGACGACCGACACGCTCGACCCGGCGACCTTCGAGAACGGGTTCACGATCGCGCTCAGCCATGCGGTGCACGGCTACGTGACCGAGGTGGGCGTCGACGGGTCGGTCCAGCCCGGGCTCGCCGAGAGCTGGGAGTCCTCCCCCGACGCGTCGACCTGGACCTTCAAGCTTCGCAATGGGGTCACCTTCCACAGCGGCAAGCCGCTGACGACGGAAGACGTCATCGTCGCCATCAACTACCATCGCGGCGAGGGCTCGACCTCGGCGGCGGGCCCCATCGTCGCCGACATCGAGGACATCCGCGCGGACGGCCCGGACCGGGTGGTCTTCGAGCTGAAGGGCGGCAATGCCGACTTCCCGTTCACGCTCAGCGACTACCACCTCGCCATCGGACCGGCCAAGGACGGTCAGCTCGACTGGCGCTCGGGCGACGGCTGCGGCGTCTACAAGCTCGATAACCTCGAGACCGGCGTCGCGGCGAGCTTCGCACGCTACGCCGACCACTGGGCCGATGACCGCGGCTTCTTCGACTCGATCGAGATGCTGGTGCTCGTCGATCCGAACGCGCGCACCACCGCCCTGCTGTCCGGCGACGTCGACGCCATCGACCGCATCGATCTGAAGACGGTCAACCTGCTCAAGCGCAAGCGGGGACTGACGGTCCACTCCGTGGCCGGCAACCAGCACTACACCTTCGCGATGTCGTGCAACAGGGATCCGTTCACCGACCGCAACGTGCGACTCGCCCTCAAGCACGCGATCAACCGCGAGGAGCTCGTCGCGAAGATCCTCCAGGGCTACGGCGTGGTGGGCAACGACCACCCGATCGGACAGGGCCAGCGCTTCTACAACAAGGATCTCGCGCAGACGCCCTACGATCCGGAGAAGGCGAAGTGGTATCTCAAGGAGGCGGGCCTGGACTCGCTCAAGGTCGATCTCTCTTCGGCCGACGCGGCCTTCGGCGGCGCGGTCGACGCGGCTGTCCTGTACCAGAACGCGGCCAAGCCCGCGGGCATCGACGTCAACGTCGTGCGCGAGCCGAATGACGGCTACTGGTCCGACGTGTGGATGAAGAAGCCCTTCTCCGCGGTCTACTGGGGCGGGCGCCCGGTCGAGGACGCGATGTTCAGCACCGCGTACAAGAGCGGCGCCTCCTGGAACGACACGTTCTGGTCGAATGCGCGCTTCGACGAGCTGCTCGTCACCGCCCGCGCCGAGCTCGACGAGGACAAGCGGCGCGCGTTGTACTACGAGATGCAGGAGATCGTCAATCAGGACGGCGGCGCCATCATCCCGATGTTCGCGTCCTACGTGTTCGCGACGGCGGACAAGGTCGGAGTGCCCGACAAGATGGCATCGAACTGGGACGTCGACGGCGAGCGCTGGGCAGAGCGCTGGTGGTTCACCTGAACTAGTTAGCGCGCTGCGTCGCGGGCGCCGGGCTGTCCGGCGCCGGCGCGTCACCCCGCGGCTTCGCCTGCATCCGGCGGGGCCGCGACCAGCGCCGCGAGCTCGGCGAATCGCGAGCCCTCCCCGAGCAGCGCGCCCGCACCGTCCCACACAGCAGCGCTTCGCGCCGGCGCGAGCTCCGTCGCGGCGAGCCCGTCGGGCTTCCTGCGGATCTCCGCGAGCGTGAGCGGCGCCTCCGGGCCGCCGCGGGCGTCGACGTCGCCCGAGGCGAGCATCCGCCCGTCGCTGCTGCGAGCGCCGAACAGGTCGACAGCACACTCGCGGGCGATGCGGCCCGCCTCGAGCCCCGCTGCGCCGCCGGCCACGCCGAGCGGGTCGACGAGCAGCCGCGCGGCCCGCGGGAGCGCCGGCTCGGGCATCACCGTCTCGCCGAGCACGAAGGCGGCGATGCGCGCCTGCAGCTCCACATCCTGCGCTCGCCCGCCGCGCGCTGGCGGGGCGCCGCGCGGCTCATGCCGCGGCGCTTGCCACGCGCGCGAGCCGCCCGAAGAAGCGCCCGGGGATCGCGGCTCCGAGCGCTCGGGCGGCCACGAACATCAGCGCCTGGTTCGAGGCCACCACCGGCTTGCCCGTCGCGGTCTCGAGGCGCTCGATCACCTCCACGCTGCGCATGTCGGTGCTCGAGAGCACGATGGCTTCCGCCGCGTCCGAGTCCGCTCGCAGGCCGATCTCGAAGACCGCGTCCGGTGAGAGCGCGCCCTGCTCGTGGTTGCCGAGCGCGGTGCGCACCTGTGCCCGCGAGACGGCCTCGAAGCCCGATCCGGCGAGGAACTCGATGGCCCGGTCGTTGAGGCCCGGGACGTAGGGAGACGCGAACCCGATGCGGGTGACGCCGAGATTCCTGAGCGCGAGGACGAGCGCCCCGGCTGCGGTGATCGTGGGCGCCCCGACGTGCCGCCTGATCCGCGCCGTGAGGTCGCGGTCGAAGCGCGGGCCGTGGGTCAGGGTCGCCGAGGTGCATCCGTAGAGCACCACGCCGGGGCGTGCTCCGGCGAGCAGACCCAGCGGCCCCTCGATCGGCGCGGTGCCGAACCCGGCCGTCTGCCGCTCGTCGGGCGTCTCGTCGACATCGTAGCCGCCGATCCGGGCGAAGTGGACAGAGACCCCCTGCGGGCAAAGCAGGGACGCGTCGGGCTCGAGGTTCACGTTGGTGTAGGGCACCAGCACCCCGATCCGGCCGGCACCTCTCGCGTCAGTGCTCACATCGCGTCCTCCTCGCGCTGGACTCCCGCGCGTCGCATCCCGGCGAGCACGCCGCGGGCAAGGGCGATGCTCTCACCGTCGATCACCGTCGATCACCGTCGCGCGAAGGCACTGACCGAGGCCGTACCCACCCATCGTACGCGTCGGCAGGCCGGCGCGCCGCAGCCACGCCTCGGCCGGCGAGCGGCACCGGCATCCTCGAAGCCGATGAGTACAAAGTTAGTGGAGCTGACGGGAATCGCCAGTCCCATGGCCAGGCTCGGTCAGGACGAGGCGACCCAACGCGCGCTCAGTCCGCTGGCGCGCCAGGCGAAGCCGCTCGCGGCGAGGTAGGCGCAGAGCATCAGGACCCAGTGCCACTCGACGACGTTCTCGACCGTTTCCTTGCGCTCGTAGATGTAGTCGACGAGCGGCATGACCGCGTAGTTCAGCACGCCGAGGGCGAGCATGACGAGGACGATCCCTGCCTGAACCCGGGCGTGTACGCGCAGCGTGCGCGAGCTGCGGGTGGCGGCGAGCAGCGAGATGCTCGCGAGGGCCACCGCCAGGAAGGTGCCCACGAAGAAGATCAGCACGCAGATCTTGCGCAGCCTGATCGCCCAGCGCATGTCGGTGCCGAGCAGCGCCGCGTTGACCACGAGGCACACGGCCGCCATGACACCGAGGACGACGAATGCGCGGCGCAGCAACTCGTCGCGCTCCGGCGCGAGCAGACGGTGCCAGGTCCCGGTGGTGCGCCAGTAGGGCACGAGGAGCACCCCGCAGGTGATGATGAGCGCGCGATAGATGTAGACCTCGGGCTCGCGCCGCGAGGCCCGGCTGATGCTCGTGCACCCCTCGATGTACGTGATGCAGGCGGGCACGTGCTCGAGGGCGAGGCTGACCGCCCAGGAGGCGTGCACGGCGAGGAAGAGCGCCGCGGCGATGGCGAACGGCAGCGAGGCGCCGGGAGTGCCCGGGTGCTCGCGGATCGAGATGGCGCTCACCGGCAGGTCCTGCCGGCGATCGCGCGCATCGTCGATCGGATCCCTGGTTCGGGCGCCTCGTACCCGGCGTCCAGGCCATCAGCCCGGGGTCCGGCGACGCCCGGCCGCGATCCGCTGCGGCAGCCGCCGGGCGCATGGTGCTGGGCTCGTCCGTTCAAGGGGCTCATGCCTCGTCGATCCGCTCGGGAGCGAGAGCCGGTGACGCGTGCAGCGACGCGCCTACGGGGCCTCGGGGTTCTCGCCGGCCTGGTTCGCTGCCCAGCTCGCGCCTCCAGCACGGGCTCGGCCGCGCCGGCGCACGGCGCGAGATCGGCGCGGAGGATGCCCGAGGCGCGCCGGCCCGGCAACAGCGCGCGGACCGCGCCCCACTCGCCGGCGCTCAGCTCGGCACCGCGCCGCCGTCGACGTTGATCGTCTGGCCGTTGATGTAGCCGGCCTCGTCGCCCGCCAGGAACGCGGCGAGAGAGGCGACGTCACCGACCCCTGCAGCCCTGCCGAGAGGGACGAGACCGACGCGCTCGCGGGTCGGCTCACCGGCCGTCTGCCCCCGGAGCGCGGCGCGCTGGTCGTCGATCTTCGACCACATGTCGGTCTCGACGATGCCCGGTGCGAGGGCGTTCACGGTGACGCCCTTCGGACCGAGCGCGAGCGCCATCGAGCGGGTCAGCGACATCACGCCGGCCTTGCTCGCGGCATAGGCCGCCATGTCGGCGATCCCGATCCGGGCGGCAATCGAGGCGGTGTTGACGATGCGCCCGCTCCCCTGTGCGACCATCTGCCGGGCCACAGCCTGCCCGCAGAGGAAGACACCCTTGAGATTCACCCCGAGGATCCGGTCCCAGTCGGCCTCCGGGAGGTCGAGGAACTCGTGGACCTCGATGACGCCCGCGTTGCTGAACGCGACGTCGATGCGTCCATAGCTCCCGACGGCCTCCTCGACCATGGCGTCCACGTCGGCCTTGGAGGTGACGTCGACCTCGAGCGCGAGGGCACGTCGCCCGAGGCGCTCGATGCGCGCCGCGACGTCCGCGAGCGCGTCGCCGCGCACATCGGCGAGCGCCACGTCGGCGCCGCACTCGGCCACGCGCTCGGCGATCGCGCGTCCGATCCCGCGCGCCGAGCCGGTTACCAGGACGATCCGTCCGTCGAGGCCGGCCATCGTCAGCCCCGGTCCGGCTCGAGCAGCAGCTTGATCGCGTCGCCCGGGCGCTTCATCGCCTCGAAGGCCTCCGGGAATCCGGCGAAGCCGGTCGCGCCGGTGACCAGCGGCGAAGGGTCGATGCGCCCGCGCCCGAGGAGATCGACGACGGCCCCGAACTCGGCGTGGGAGTAGACGAAGGTGAAGGTGATGTCGAGCTCCTTCGTGATGGCCTGCGCCGGCGCGATGACGTCCCTGGCCATGCACAGGCCCACGATCACGACGCGCGCGTCGAAGCCGGCATAGTCGATGGCGAGCTGGAGGCTGCCCGGCAGGCCGACGCAGTCGAAGATCACCTCCGGTGCCCGCCCGCAGACCGCCTCGGCACGCGACCTGACGTCCTCGGAGCTCGCGTCGATGGCTGCGCTCGCACCGAAGCGTGCCGAGCGCTCGGCGCGCTCGACGACCAGATCGCTCACCACGACGTGGCGCGCGCCGAAGAAGCGGCACCACAGTGCCACCGCGAGGCCCACCGGCCCCGCACCCACGATGAGCACAGAGTCCCCCGGGCGCAGGTGGGCACGGCTCACCGCGTTGAGGCCGACGGCGAGCGGCTCGACCAGCGCGCCGTCGCGACAGGTGAGCGACTCGGGCAGCCGGAAGGTCTCCTGCACCCCCACGCGGGTGTACTCGGCGTAGGCACCGGTGAGCGCCTCGCTCGCGCGCAGCGCCGCGTCCGCGCAGCGATAGGAGCGGCCGGCCAGACACGCGGCGCAGCGGCCGCAGCCGATGGAGGGTTGGGCCACCACGCGCTCGCCGACGCGCCAGCGTCCGCGAAGATCCTTGCCGACCTCGACCACCTCGCCCGCGAACTCGTGGCCCATGACCGTGCCGGGCGCGAGCGCCCGCCAGCCGGCGCTGCCGTCGGTGCTCTCGGACCAGTGCAGATCGGTACCGCACACCCCGCAGGCCTTCACGGCGATGAGCAGCTCGCCCGGGCCGGGCTCCGGATCGGGTACCTGCTCGACGACCAGCGGCTCACCTGCGCCTTTGAACACGGCGGCTTGCATGTGCCTTTCCCTCCTCCAGCAGAGCGATGGGCCGTCCCAACCCGTATCGTCTAATTGCCTGTTTCGAGTCTCAGAGCACGCTCGAGGTCGTGACTCGATCGGCCAGCTCGCGACCGTGCGCAGCATGGATGCTGCGCCCGAGCCCACACGGATGTGTTCACGGCGCGTCGCGAGATGGCCGATCGAGTCACGGCCGTCGGCTCCGCTGTCTCGTGACTCGAAAGAGACATTCAGAACTCCGCGACCGTGCGGATCGCCTCGACGATGCGCTCCTGGGACGGGATCGTCGCGCGCTCGAGGGCGTCGTTGTAGGGCATCGGGACGTCGAGGGCCCCGACCCGCTCGATCGGCGCGTCGAGATCCAGGAGCGCCTTGCTCGCGACCACCGCGGCGACCTCGGCGCCGAAGCCGCCCGTCGACCAGGCCTCGTGGACGATCACCAGACGCGAGGTCTTGCGCACGGAGGCGAGGATGGTCTCCTCGTCGAGGGGACGCAGCGTCCTCGGATCGACCACCTCCACGCTCACGCCCTCTCGCTCGAGCTGCTCGGCGGCGGCAAGCGCCCGCGGCACCATCGCCATGGTCGCGACCACCGTGACATCGGTGCCCGCGCGCTTGACGTCGGCCTTGCCGATCGGCAGCGCGTAGAGCGCCTCGGGGACGGGTCCCTTCGCCGTCATGTAGAGCAGCTTGGTCTCGAGGAAGATCACCGGGTTGTCGTCACGGATGGCCGAGACCAGCAGGCCCTTGGCGTCGTAGGGCGTCGACGGCGCGACCACGACCAGCCCCGGCACGTGCGTGAACCACGCCTCGAGGCTCTGGCTGTGCTGCGCGGCGAGGCGCACCCCGCCGCCCTGGGGCCCGCGCACGACCAGCGGCACCGTGTTCTTGCCCCCGAGCATGAAGCGGAACTTCGCCGCCTGGTTGACCAGCATGTCCATCGTGAGGGCGATGAAGTCGAAGATCTGGATCTCCACGACCGGGCGAAGGCCCGCGATCGCGGCGCCCACGCCGCAGCCGACGAAGGTCGCCTCGGAGATCGGCGTGTCGCGCACGCGCCCCTCTCCGTACTTGTCGACGAGGCCCCGGCTCACCTGGAAGATGCCGCCGGTGCCCGCCACGTCCTCCCCCATCAGCAGGACACGCTCGTCGCGCGCCATCTCCTGGTCCAGCGCCTCGTTCAGGGCCACCACGAAGTCGACGTCGCGGCTCCCCGGGCCCGGCGCCGGCTCGGGCTCGAGGTGCGGCGCGTAGACTGCGCCCTCGAGGGTCGCGACGGTCGGCTCGACGCCCGCGCGCGCGAACTCGACCGCCGCTTCGAGCTCGCGCTCGACGTCGGCGGCGATGGTCTCGACCCGCGCGCCGTCGCTCCCGCGCAGCGTCGCCTCGACGCGCGCGATCGGGTCGCGCCCCATCCACTCCTCGTACTCCGCCTCGGGCCGCGGGTCCTTGAGGTTGGCGCGCATCGAGTGCTGGCCCCAGCGATAGGTCATGGCCTCCACGAGGGTCGGCCCCTCTCCTGCGCGCGCCCGCGCCACCGCGTCGCCGACGACGTGGTAGACCTCGGCGACATCGTTGCCGTCGACCGTGATCCCGGGGATCCCATAGGCGGAGGCACGCTCGGCCACCTGATCGACGGCGGTCGTGCGCCGGAACGAGGTCGTCAGCGCGTACTGGTTGTTCTCGCAGACGAAGACCATGGGAAGCTTCCACACGGCGGCGAGATTGAGCGACTCGTGGAACACGCCCTGGTTGCTCGCCCCGTCGCCGAAGAACGCGACGACCACCTGGTCGCCGCCGCGAAGCTGCGACGCCAGCGCTGCGCCGCACGACAGCGGCATCGAGGCGCCGACGATCCCGTTGGCGCCGAGAATGTTGAGGTCGAGATCGGCGATGTGCATCGAGCCGCCGAGGCCACGGCAGTAGCCGTCCTCGTGGCCCATCAGCTCCGCCATCATCAGGTCCATCCGCGCGCCCTTGGCGATGCAGTGTCCGTGCCCCCGGTGGTTGCTCGCGATGTAGTCGGCCTCGCCGAGGTGTGCGCACACCGCGGCGGCAACGGCCTCCTCGCCGACGTAGCTGTGGGCGGTGCCCTTGATCTCGCCGGCCTCGAAGAGCTCGGCCACACGCTGATCGAAGCGGCGCACGCGCTGCATCGTCGCGTAGAGCGACTGGAGGGTCTCGGCAGGCAGGCGAACGTTGTCGCTCGGTCCGGGACTGTTGCTGGACATCGTCGTGCTCCCCTTGTCGATGGCGCTCGTGTCGGGCCCCGCGTGGCGCCCGCTCGCGCTCGGGACGGCGGACCCCTTCATCGAGTGCCGGGCGAGGAAGTCGTCGAGAATCGACCGGAACTCCTCCGGATGGGACAGGAACGGCGCGTGCGCGGCATGGGCGATGGTCCGCGTCTCGAGCGCCGGCCAGGTTCTGCGCCAGTCGGCCGCCATGGCGTGCGGCACCAGCGCGTCGCGGCCACCGGTGACGAGCAGCGCGGGCGTCGAGACCCGGGAGACCGAATCGCGCAGATCGCTGGTGGCGAGGATGCGCTCGCCAGCGGCGAGGCCGCTCGGATCCGTGGCACGCACCCGCCCCGACAGCTCCGCGATGCGCGCCGCGGCGTGCCCTTCCGCGGCATCCTGAAGCGCCAGGAACTCGGCCACGGTCGCCGCGTGGTCGGAGCGCAGCCGAGCACCGAACTGCGCGAGGCTCGCCCGGGTGATCGCGTGCGGCCAGTCCTCGGAGGCGACCATCCGCGGCGTCGCGCACACCAGCACCAGGGCATGGGCGTGGGCGATCCCGCGTTGGGCGGCAGCGAGCGCCACCAGGCCCCCCAGGGACCAACCGATCCAGATTGCCTCGGCCGGCGTCGCCGCAGCCACGGCGTCGGCGAGATCCTCGACCCGAGCGGCTGCATCCACGGGAGCCGAGCGGCCGTGACCGGGAAGGTCCACCGCGTGCACCTCCCAGTGAGCGGCGAGCGCGTCGGCGAGATCGTCGAAGATCCCGAGCTCGAATCCCCAGCCGTGGAGCAGGACGAGCGGCCGCCCCTGGCCGCGGACGATAGTGTGAACGGCGTCGGTCACTGTTCCCGTGTCGAGCGAGCCCCGGCCCGCGTAGAGTAACGCAACGGTGCGGCCGATTACGCGGCGCATGGGCGCCCTGCGAGTCGCCGGGATTCAACCGTTTCGCCGCCGTCGGGGGAGCGTGATCACGTGGAGCAGCCGGGGGCAGACCGTCGATCGGCGCCGCGCAGCGCCGCCGCGATGACGCGCCCGCTCGCCCGCGCCGCGCGAGCCAGGTCGGCCCGCTGCCCGTGACCCGCCGCGTGGCGCTGGCCGCCGGGGCCGTCCTCGCCCTCACCGCGGCGATCTACTGGCCCGGTCTCGGCGGCGACCTGGTCCTCGACGACACGGCGACCCTCGAGCCCCTGGTCCTGCTCTCCGAGGGCCGGCTGGGCTGGGACGAGGTCATCCGCGGCGGCCACGCCCGGCGACCCGTCGCGATGGCGAGCTATCTGCTCAACTGGGCGACGACGGGCGACAGCGTCCGTGCGCTGAAGCTCACCAACGTCCTGATCCATCTCGCCTGCGGCGCCCTGGTACTCCTCCTGGCCGCGAGGCTGCTCGCCCGCGTCCCCGGCGTGAGCCTGTCTGCGAGCCGTTGGACCGCGCTGTGGATCGCGGCGGCGTGGCTGCTCGCGCCGCTGCTGGTCAGCACGGTGCTCTACGTCACCCAGCGCATGGCCATGCTCTCGGCGCTGTTCGTCCTCGCAGGCCTCCTCGGCTACGTCGTGGGCCGCGAGCGGCTGGCCGAGGGTCGTCGCGACGGGCTCGCGTGGATCCTCGCGAGCGTCGGTCTGTGCCTCCCTCTCGCCACCCTCAGCAAGCAGAACGGGGTGCTGCTCGTCCCCCTCGCGCTGCTGGTGGAGCTCTTCTTCTTCCACGCCGACGAGGCGCGGGCGCGCCGGCGAGCGCTGCGGACCCTCGCGGCACTGCTCGGCCTCGCGGCGGTCGCTGGCCTCGCCCTCGTGGTCACGACCCCGAGCTCGTTCTTCGACGCGTACCAGCACCGACCGTTCTCGATGTGGGAGCGCCTGCTCACCGAGGCACGCGTGCTCTTCGACTACATCGGCAACCTCCTGCTGCTGCCCGGCGCGGCGCCGTTCGGGATCTACCACGACGGCTATCCCATCTCGCGCGGGCTGGTCTCACCGCCCACCACCCTCCTCGCCGCGTCCGCATGGCTGGCAGCGCTGGCCGCGAGCTGGCGCTGGCGTCACACGGCGGCAGGGCCGGCGCTGTTCGGGATCTGCTTCTTCCTCGTCGCGCACCTGGTCGAGTCGACGGTGCTGCCGCTCGAGATCTACTTCGAGCACCGGAACTACCTTCCGAGCGTGGGCGTGTATCTCGCCCTCGGCTACGGCGCCGAGCGAGCGGTATCCCACGCGCGCAGCCGGCGCCTCGTCGCCGTCGCGATCGCGCTCGTGCCGCTCGGCTTCGCCGCCATCACGGTCCACCGAGTCCTGATCTGGCAGTCCTGGGAGCGCATGCTGCTCGCCGCCGAGCGCGCCTACCCGGACTCCACGCGGGTGCAGACCGGGCTCGCGACCCTGCGCATGAGCCGGGGTGAGCTCGACGAGGCCCTCGACCATCTGCGCAAGGCGTCATCCCTGCTCGAACGGCCAGGGCTCGGGCTCGCCCTGCACGGGCTCGGCGCCCACTGCCTGGCCGGCCAGGCGCCGCCGCCGGGCGCCTACGATGCCCTCACCGAGGCCGACGTCGTGGACGACTTCCACACGGTCAACGCGATCACCTGGCTCGCCGACGCCCTCGAGCGCGGGCGCTGCCCCGATCTCGACGTGCCGCGCATCGCCGACGCCCTGCATCGACAGCTCGGGCTCGACCAGGGGCCGGGGCTCTACGGCCAGCGCTGGCTGCTGCACACGCGCACGGCGAGCCTGCTGGCATCGGCGAGCCGCGTGCGCGACGCCCTGCTCCACCTGGACACGGCCTCGCGGCTGAAGCCCGACCGGCTCGAGCCCGGCCTGCTCGCCGTCGGTCATCGCCTGGCGCTCGGCGACGTGGAGGACGCGCGCGCGACGCTCGCCGATCTGCGCCGGCGAGACCGGGGGCGGGTGGACGGCCACACGCGGCTCATCGCCGAGTACGAGCGTCGCCTGCGCTGACGCCGGGCGTCCGGGACTGCCTGCGCGAGCGTGAGAACCGCTGGTCACGCGCCGTGGAGCGCCCGGCGCTATATAGGTGATCGCAAATATGCTCCACCCGTATAGCTTCCGCGCCGCTCAGCCATGACCGAACCCCTCCCTGTCCCTCCCCCGGATTCCCCCGGATTGGGGAGGGAACTCCCTTAGACCCGGGAGTGATCGACATTTCTGCTCACGTATTTAGCCCGGATAGTGCACCAAGTTCACGAATCCTCGCTTGTTCCTTGAATCCACACGAGTCCAAGACCCTGCGCGAGCCCTTCGCGAATTGGTGCAATATCCGGGCTAGGCGCCTCCTGCAGGCTTCGTCGCTCGGCGAGCTGCGCGCCTCGGGCCTGGCCCGGGGCAAGACGCCACGCGCACGACCATGGCATGATTGGAGGCCAGTGCCGAGGAGACGATCCGGAGGGCGATCATGGCGAAGAAGGACTGGGATTTCGTGCTCGACAAGGCCGCCGACGCCGAGTGGAAGCCAGGGCTGCGTGAGATCTTCGACTACCGTGACCTCGGCACCAAGGCGGGCACGAAGGGCGAGTACATCGCGCACATCGTCAAGGCCAACGGCAAGAAGATGAAGGACGAGGTTCAGCACTGGCACCTGCACGAGTGCGATTTCCAGCTCGTATACGTGCTGAACGGCTGGGCCGTGTTCGAGTACGAGGGCCAGGGGGTCAAGCGTCTCGAGAAGGGCGACTGCCTGCTCCAGGTGCCGCACATCGCGCATCGGGAGATCGAGTGCTCCGAGGACTTCGAGGTGCTGGAGATCGTCTCGCCGGCGGACTTCGCCACACGCAACGTCGATGCGCCTGAAGGCGCGAGCTCGGACGCGGCCGACTGACCCGCCCGGCGCCGCTGGCGACGGAGCTCGCGCCGCGGGCAACCTCGAGCGTGCGGGCCGTCGCGTAGGACGGCCGTGCGAGCAGCGGTCGGTGGCAACGACCTGGGTCTGGTCGGGCGACACGGGCCACCAGCGCAGGCCCGGCGAGCGGGCCGGGCACCCGGTGCCGCGCGACGCCGCCGGACGTAACGTTGCCACGGGTGGCCAGGGGCCTGTGCGCGATCGAGCCGGCCCGTCGGATCAGAGGACCTACAGCCCGTGCCATCGCCGGCCGCGCTCTCCAGGCGCATCGTCCCCTGGCTCCTCGCGCTGCCGTGCCTCGCGCTCGGCGCCGAGGAGGGCAACCTTTACCAGCAGGCCGTCCACATCCTCGGCGGCAACGGGAACGTGGTGAGCCGGTGGGACGAGCCGATCCGCTTCGCGGTGATCGGCGGCAGCGAGACGCCGGCGCGGGAGATCGTCGCCGAGGCGGCGGCGATCGCGGGGCTCGAGCTCCACTACCCTGCGAACGATCTCGACACCGTTCCGGCTTACCTGAGCGCGCTCGAGTCGACCCCGCCCTTCGCCCTCGCCGAGCCCTGCGACGGCAGCGACGGCAAGCCCTGCTTCAACTTCGTGGTCCTGCTCGCGAGCCACGAGCAGATGCGCGCGCTGGTGAGTACCATCCCCCTCGCCCCGGAGTACGGTCACACCCTGAGCAACGACCCCGCGCTGCACTGCTTCTTCGCGCCGTTCAGGAACGGCAGGCGGCAGATCCGGCAGGTGGTGATCTACGTGCGTGACGATCTCGGACCGGCGATGACGCGCACGTGCCTGCAGGAGGAGATCTACCAGGCCTTTGGCCTGTTCGGCGACTACACCGGCTCGACGCTGTTCTCGTTCAACAACGTGGTCGCGCCGAAGGCGATCACCCGCTACGACCGGGAGCTGCTCGCGGCGCTCTACGACGAGCGCGTCAAGCCCGGATATCCAGTGCACATGGTCGCGACGATCTTCGTCACGCGAATCGACGCGACCGCGCACTGAGCGCGGCGCGACACCGCGCACATCCCGATCATTCGATCTCCAGCTCGTTCATGGTTCGCGCCGTGCCCTCGCTGATGACCGGATCTCGCCCGCCGCGCAGAATCGAGTTGCCTTCGTAGAGCGTGCGCTGGTCGACCGCCGGCGGGCTGAGCCAGTCGTCCTCGCTCATCTGGCCGCTCTGCCCGTAGGCGGCGAGCGCATTCTCGTAGCAGGCCTTGCGCACGTCGGCCTCGGGCACGCCGCGCTCGAGGGCGAGCTTGGCGGTCTTGGCGACCGCGAGGGGCTCGGAGATCCCCCAGTCGCACGCCGAGTTCACGATCGCCCGCTCTCCACCGTACTGCTGGAGGATCTCGACCATGCGCGCGGTCCCCATCTTGGTGCTCGGGTAGATGGAGAAACCTGCCCAGTAGCCGCGGTCCAGCGTCTCGCGCACGGTCTCCTCGTTGTTGTGATCCACCACCACCTTCGTGGGATCCATGCCGTGCTCGTCGCACACGTCCATCGAGCGCGAGGTGCCGCGCTTCTTGTCCCGGTGCGGCGTGTGGATCATCACGGGCAGCTCGAGCTCCTTGGCGAGCTCGAGCTGGGCACGGAAGTAGCGGTCCTCGAGATCGGTCTGCTCGTCGTAGCCGATCTCACCGATCGCGACCACGCCCTCCTTCGTCGCGAATCGCGGCAGGATGTCCATCACCGCGTCGGCGAGCGCCTCGTCGTTGGCCTCCTTCGAGTTCAGGCCGATGGTGCAGTAGTGGCGGATTCCGAACTGTCCGGCGCGGAACCGCTCGAAGCCGAGGATGTGAGACAGGTAGTCGGCGTAGGAGCCGACATTGGTGCGCGGCTGACCGATCCAGAACGCCGGCTCGATGACCGCGACGATGCCGGCCGCCGCCATGGCTTCGTAGTCGTCGGTGGTGCGCGAGATCATGTGGGTGTGAGGGTCGATCAGCATCATCTTCCGTCTCTCCCGCGGCCGGCATCGGGCCGCCGCCGCTGTGTTGTCGAGTGTGCCTCGACCAGGCCCCCGATGCACACCGGGGGGGCTCCGGGCCGCGGCGGGACGACCGTCGCGGGCGAGTCCACACGCCCGCGGATCCACGCTCCGATCAGTCCGGGCCCACGCCAGCCAGCTCGCTCGTCACATCGCCCCAGGACAGGCTGCCGTCGTCGACGACCCGGGCGAGATCCGGCGCACCGGCGAGCACCTCCGCCGCCTCCGGCGCCGGCGACGCGGCGAGGGCGAGGGCCGCCGCCCGGCGCTCGACCGGCGCCCCCGTCTCGAGGACCCGCGCGAGATCGGTCACCGCCGCGCCGGCGGCGAAGGGCCCGACGCAGCGCCAGAGCTCGGGCGAGACGTCCCGGTGCGCCGCCCATCGCTCGTGCGCGTAATCGCAGAGCATCCCGGCGAGCTCGGCGTTCGCGCGCTCGTCGAGCCCCTGGATCGGATCGAGCGCGCTCCCGACGAACAGCGCCTTGAGCACCATGTGGTTCCAGCGCTCCTCGGAGAACTGCTCGCGCGGATAGGGGCTCGCATGGGCCACCGCCTCGAACACGGCCCGCATGTTCGTGCGCAGGCCCTCGGCGGCCTGGGACTCGAGCGACGCCGGATCGGGATAGAGCGCGAGGCCGCGATAGAGCGCGATCGACTCGCCGACGTCCGCGCTCCTGCACAGGTCTGCGAAGCGCTCGGCAAAGGGCTGGTTGCCGCCGCCGGCGGTCTCGAGCAGGACCAGCACCCTCGCCGCGTCGGCGACGCTCCAGGCGCCCGGATCCCACCCCGCGCGGACCGCCGTCGCGGCGGCGAGCTCATCCTCGCCGAGGGCGAGATCCGCCTTGCCGAGCCGGCGAGGGATCATCCCGAGCGTGATGTGCAGCGCCCGCTCGGTGTAGCGCTCGGCGAGCTCTGCGCGCCGGCCGTCGAGCCAGCTCGCGGAGTCGCCGGTCAGCCGTTGCTCGAGCCATCGGGAAAGCAGCGCTTGGGCCGTGGTCGTCATCGATCGTGATCCCGTGCGGGCCCGTGAAGGCCCATCCTCTGCGTGCCCACGAGTCTAACAGGCTGGCCGGGAAGCACGGCCCTCGGCTCGCCTCCGGCGTCGCGGCGCTGCCCGTTCCTTGCGCATCCCCACGCGCGCTCCGTACCATCCCGGCCGTGAAACCGGTACTGGTCATCCTGGCCGTCGGGCTCGCGCCGCGAATGGTCGGTGAGGCCACGCCCCGACTCGCGGCGCTCGCTCGCGCCGGCGCGCTGCGTCCCCTTCGCACCGTCGTCCCTGCGGTGACCTGCACGGTCCAGTCCACGCTGGTGACCGGGCTCGCGCCGTCGGGACACGGCGCCGTCGCCAACGGCTGGTACTTCCGCGATCTGGCGGAGGTGCTGCTCTGGCGTCAGCCGAACCAGCTCGTCGCCGGGGAGAAGATCTGGGACGCCGCGCGCGCGCGCGACCCGGCCTTCACCTGCGCGAAGATGTTCTGGTGGTACAACATGTACGCGGCGGTGGACTGGAGCGCCACGCCGCGCCCGATGTATCCGGCCGACGGACGCAAGATCCCCGACCACTACGCCGAGCCCCTGTCCCTGCGCGACGAGCTGAACGCCAGGCTCGGCACCTTCCCGCTGTTCAAGTTCTGGGGACCGATGACCGACATCGGCGCCACGCGCTGGATCGCCGACGCCACGATCCACGTGATGGAGACGAGGGATCCGACCCTTACCCTGTGCTACCTGCCTCATCTCGACTACAACCTCCAGCGCCTCGGCCCCGATCTCACCCACCCGCGGGTCCTCGAGGACCTTCGCGAGCTCGATGCGGTCTGCGGGGAGCTCATCGACGCAGCGAGCGCGAGCGGTCGAGAGGTGGTCGTGGTCTCCGAGTACGGCATCACCCCGGTGAGCGGCGCGATCCACATCAACCGCGCCCTGCGCGAGGCCGATCTGCTCCAGACGCGCACCGAGCTCGGACGCGACGTCTTCGACGCGGGCGGATCGCGCGCCTTCGCGATGGCCGACCACCAGCTGGCGCACGTGTACGTCCGGGACCGGGACGACGTCGCGCGGGTTCGCGGGATCGTCGAGGCCCTAGACGGGGTCGAGCAGGTCCTCGGCGAGGACGGGAAGCGGGCCGCAGGCCTCGACCATCCGCGCTCCGGCGAGCTGGTGGCGATCTCGCGCGCGGACCGCTGGTTCAGCTACTACTACTGGCTCGACGACGCGCGCGCCCCGGACTACGCGCGCACGGTCGACATCCATCGCAAGCCGGGCTACGACCCCGTGGAGCTGTTCCTCGACCCGGAGATCCCCGCGCCGAAGCTGAAGGTCGCCTGGACGCTCCTCAAGCGCAAGGTCGGCATGCGCTCGCTGCTCGAGGTCATCTCGCTCAAGGACACCGATCTCGTCAAGGGCTCCCACGGCCGCGTGACCGATGACGACGACGACGGTCCGCTCGTCATCTCGACGCGGTCGGACCTGGTGCCCGAGGGCCCGGTCGATGCGACGGGCTTCAAGCAGCTCGTGCTCGACCACCTCTTCGAGGGCTGATCGGTCCGCACTGATCCGCCGGGGCTGGTCCGTCCCGGAGCGCCCCCCGGCGCATCAGGTCCCGGGCACGAAGCGCTGCAGGAGCAGGGTCAGGGCGAAGCCGGCGCCGGCGAGCGCCGCGTACCCTGGGGCGCCGGACGACACGAGCAGCACCGCGTCGAGCAGGCAGATCCCGGCGATCAGGCTCACCACCGCCCGGGGGATGTCGCCGGGGCCACGGCGCCGCACGAGGTGCAGCGCGAAGAGCATCCACCCGGTGAAGGCGAGGAGCGCGATCCACCCTGGCGCCGACGCGCCGGCGACGGCGGCACCGTAGAGCACGGGCACGGCGAGGAAGGCGAGCGGCCAGAGGTTCTCGATCCGGCCGAGGTTCTCCTGCTTGGCGACGTAGGTCAGGCCCACGAGATAGCAGAGCAGGATCACCGCGCCGACGAGCACCGGCGCCGGCGGCGGCGCGACGAAGGCACTCGCAGCGCACAGGTAGACGAGCATCCGGCAGGCACCCATCACCACCGGGCTGAGCGGGTTCGCCTTGTGGTGCCAGTCGTAGAGCAGGATGGCGCCGGCGAGGGCGAGGCCGGCGACGGCGGCCCAGGCGCCGGTGCCCGCCCGCTGGGCCGTCAGGTACAGCACCACGACTCCAGCGAAGAGCATCGCGCCGCCGGCCACGGAGACGGTGCTGCGCGAGACTCGCCCTGAGGGAATCGGCCGCTCCGGGCGCTCGTGCGCGTCGATCTCGGCGTCGAAGGCGTCGTTCAGGTACATGCCCCCGACGTAGAAGAGCGTCAGCGCGGCCATCACCCAGACCGTGCGCGCGTCCGGGACGGCGCCGGCGAGGGCGATCCCCGCGAGCACGTTGGTCCACACCGTGGGCAGGTTGGAGACGCGCCCCAGGGTGAACGCGTCACGCAGCGTCATCGAGAACCATCACCGGAGGCGAAGGGCCCGAGGTCCGAGACGCCGAAGAACCGTACCGAGAGCTGCGCCCTGCCCCATTCAGGCGCGCCGGGGATCGAGCCGATCGCCGATGAGCTCGGCACGCACCCAGCCGAGCTCGCGCGCGATCGCACTCGACAGATCCACGTTGCGGTACTGCTCGGGCAGGACGTCCCAGGTATAGGTCTCCACCTCGAGGTGGTCGGAGATCGGCGAGCTGCGGTGCAGCGCCAGGATCTCGCGCAGGAAGTCCTGGGTCGTGGAGAAGTGCTCCATCTCCTCGAGAAAGACCGGCACGTGGAAGTGGCTGCGCCACTCGCCCTCGGCCGTCCCTGCGGCCGCGAGCGCCTGGTCGAGATCGAGATAGCGCACGACCTCGCCGTTGCGACGCGCCATCGTCTGATGCAGGTAGACGGGCTCGTCGAAGGGACGCAGCGCCGCCAGCGCGGCCTCGTCGACGGGACGCACCTTCAACGCCGAGCTGAGCTGTAGCTTGGCGATGTCGATGCCCGCATCGCGCAGCGCAGCCACGCTCGCCGCCGGATCCTCGAACTCGACCGCCGCGTGGCACACGTCGTAGCACACGCCGAGATGACGACGGAGCGCGTCCTGGGACTCGCCCGTCCCGAGTCCGGTCCACCGGGCCAGACGCGCCGCGGCCGCGTCCGAGAACAGCTCCGAGTCGTAGAACGCCACCGTCTCGGCGATGGTCTCGAGCAGGCAGAAGGGCTCGGGCTCGAGCGCGAGCGCCACCGTCTTCCCGGTTCGCTCGCGCAGCGCGACGAGATGCGCCGCGTGGCGCAGCAGGTGCTCGACGATCGCTGCGACCTTGGCCTCGCGCGCGGCGGGATCGGTCACCCAGGGCTTGAAGGTCCCGGGCACCGTGCTGACGCTGCCGCGCATCCCGTCCGGCAGCAGCGCCGCGAGCTGGTCGGCGAGGCGATCGGTGTAGGCGAGACGCTCAGGGGCGCTCCAGTCCGGCAGGTAGGCCTCCTCCTTGACCCGGCGACCGTGGAAGGTGCCGTAGGGGAAGCCGTTGATCGTGAACACGTAGTAGTCGTCGCCGAGGAGCTCGCGGAGCTCGGCGAAGGTCCCGGGCTCGGCCAGCGCGTCGGCAGCGGCCGCGGCGAGCCGCAGCCCGACCCCCATGGGCGCGCCCGGCGAGATCTGCGCCTTGATCCGGGGCAGATGCTCGCGCAGCCCGCGGGCGACATCGTCCCACGTCTCGGCCGCGTGGATGTTGGTGCAGTAGGTCAGGTGGCCGTCGACCCCTTGCGGCGCGAGGTCCACGTCAGCCCGACCTGCGCCGCCTGAGCCAGTCGATCGACTGGGCCACGAGCGCCTCGTCCATCTCGTGGACCTCGAACCCGTCGCCGATCCCCCCGAGCAGGGTGATGGTGAGCTCCCCGCCGAGGTGCTCGCGGAAGTCGCGGAGCCCGTCGAGCACCTCGAGACGGCCAGCGGTCGTCGTCTGCTCGAGGGCTGCATGCCAGAGCGTGAATCCCAGGTGCTCGAGCAGGAACGCGATGCGCTCTTCCTCGCCGGCCTCGAGGTGCCCGGCGAGCACCGAGTAGCGCGCGTCGAGCGCGATGCCGATGGCAACCGCCTCACCGTGGCGCAGATGATGACGGGTCATGCCCTCGAGCTTGTGCGCGGCCCAGTGACCGTAGTCCAGGGGCCGGGCGCTGCCGGTCTCGAAGGGATCGCCGCCGCGAGCGATCTGGCGCATGTGGAGCTCGGCGCAGCGCCGGATCATCTGCGCCATCGCGGGCCGCTCGAACAGGGCGAGCGCATCGGAGCTGCGCTCGAGCCAAACGAAGAAGTCCCCGTCGCGGATCAGCGCCACCTTGACCGCCTCGGCCATCCCCGCGACGCGATCTCGTGGCTCGAGCTGGTCGATGAACTCGATGTCGTTGAGCACCGCGAAGGGCGGCGCGAAGGTGCCGACGAAGTTCTTCTGGCCGTACAGGTTGACCCCGTTCTTCACGCCGACACCCGAGTCGTTCTGCGCGAGCACCGTGGTCGGCACCCGTACATGGCGTACGCCCCGATGCGTTGTCGCCGCAACGAGGCCGACGGCGTCGAGCACCGCTCCGCCGCCGATGGCGATGGCGTAGGAGTGCCGGTCGATGTGCTGCTCGTAGAGCACGCGCTGCATCCGCTCGATGAAGTGCAGCTCCTGCTTGATGACCTCTCCACCGACCACCGACACCGGCGCCGCGACGAGTTCGATCCGATCCTCGTGCGCGGCGGCGTACTCGACGATCTCCCGGGCGAGCCCGGGCCGGCTCCTCAGCAGCCCGTCGTCGAAGAAGACCAGGCAGCGATGGCGCCGCTCCGGCTCGCGGCGCGCCAGCGCGTCGGCGAGGACGGGGTTGTCCGGGCGCAGGAGGCCCTCGGTGAAGTAGACGGGGTACTCGTAGGGCACCTCGAAGCGTTGCCAGTGCACCGAGGCCTTGCTCGCGGCCTCGGCGGCGAGCGTCTGCGAGTTCGTCGGGGGCACCTTCATCGGGCTTCCCTCGTGTCAGTGGCGCGCCGCCGGTCGCGCGGGCCGAGCCCGCGATCCTGTGCTTGACGGTGCGCGGTGCGCAGAGCGTATGCTCAGGAGTGTTGTGGTTGCGACGCCGAACGAGGTCGGGGCGACCTCTCTCGACATCCTGTTAGGAGCCACCATGCGCGTCATCAACGCCATCCTGTCGCTGATCCTGATCCTGTTCGTGGCCGTCCAGTACAACGACCCGGACTTCCTGTACTGGATGCCGGTCTACGCGATCCCTGCCGGGTGGACGGCGTTCGCCGCCTACCGTCCAGCACGGCTCCGGGCACCGCGCGCGGCGCTCCCACTCGGCGCCTGCATCGTGCTCGCCGCCATCGGCACCGTGCTTCACTGGCCCGCCGAGGCGGGCTTCTGGCAGCGCGAGGTCTGGTGGGAGAGCGAGACCGCTCGCGAGGGCATGGGCCTCATGGTCGTGACCCTCGCCCTGCTCTTCGCCGCCCTCACTGCCGCGCTCTACCGGAACCGCCCGCTCCCGCCGGGCTCCCCGCACGATCCCGAGGAACGGCTCGCCGGGAACTGACCCCCGGGAACTGACCCGACGCGTCGACGGGGCGAGAACTGCCGGGCGACTGCCGGGGCGACTGCCGGGGCGAGAACGCCTCGCTAGGGCGAGAACTCCTTGCTCATGATGAACGCCACGATCGCCATGCGCTCCTCGAGGGTGTAGACCGCCTTCCACGCCGGCATCTTGCGGAAGCCGTTGGTCACGCGGTCGTACACGTAGTCCGCCGTGTAGCGCTTCGGCTTGAGCTTCGGCGCCTTGCCCGGATAGGCGTTCTTGCCATGGCAGTGCCGGCACTGCTTGGTCCACAACCCCTTGCCCGCCTCGACCTGCGAGGGGTCGGCGAGGAAGTCCTCGGTGAAGACCGCCTCCTCGAGCTGCTCGCCTGCGTCGGCCTTCGCGCCGGCCTGCCCCGCGGGGAGCGCCGTGGAGTAGCCGGCCGCCGCGACCGCCGTCACCAGCAGCGCGGCCGCGGACCATCTCGGGAACTGTCGTGCTCGCATCGACTCGACCCACGAATCCTCGGATGCGCATAAGCATGCCACACGTCACGCGACGCGAGCACGCCGGCGCGCCGACCGGGACCTGGCCGCAGCCAGGCCCCGGCCGAAGCGGGTTCCTCAGTTGGCCGGAACGATCTTGTAGATCGTGTCGAGGTTGCCGACGGGACCCGTGGTGATGGAGGTCAGCGCGTAGACCTCGCCGCTCGCGTCCTGCGCGAAGGCCAGGATGTACGGCACCTCGTCCATGTTGGTGGCCTTCATGTGGTCCATCGTCCACTTGCCGCCGGACTCGCTCGCGACGAAGAGCTGGCCGTCCATCTCGGCGAAGGTCCTGCTCCAGTCACCGAAGATGTACTTGCCGTCCCACGCCGAGTGGCTGCCGCGGTAGACGAAGCCGCCGGTGATCGAGATGCCCTTGCAGCCGTCGGGCCGCGCGCTGCAGTTCTCGTACTCGATGATGGGATCGGTCAGGCCGGACTTGTCGCAGGACGCCGGATGGCTGTCGGGGGCGTAGTAGTCGAAGCAGTGGGTGGCCTCCATCAGGCGCCAGCCGAGGTTGCTGCCCTTGGAGACCACGCTGATCTCCTCGAAGCTGTTCTGCTGGACGTCGCCGCAGAACAGGGCGTTGTCCCCGCCCATGTCGAACGAGCAGCGCCACGGGTTGCGCAGGCCGAGGGCCCAGATCTCGCCTCGCGCGTTGCTGTCGCTCACGAAGGGATTGTCGCTCGGGACCTTGTAGGGCTCGCTCGTGTTGACGTCGATCCGCAGCATCTTGCCGTGGAGCGAGGTCATGTCCTGACCGTTGCCGACCTTCGGCTCGTGGCCGATGCCCCAGTCGTTCGCGTAGCCGCCGTCACCGGTCGAGATGTAGAGCATCCCGTCGGGACCGAAGCCGATCCAGTGGCCGTTGTGGTTGAACTGCGGCCAGTCGATCGAGTGCACGAGCCGGCGGGTCTTCGGATCCGCCTTGTCCGGGTCGTCGGCGGACACGCGATACTCGGCGACGACGTTGGAGTGGCTCCACCACAGGTCCTTCGCCAGATCGCCCTGGGCGTCGAGGTGCGCGCTGTGGGCGACGTAGAACTTGCCGTTGCTCTTGAAATCGGGGTGGAAGGCGATTCCGAGCAGACCGCGCTCGTCGAAATCGCCGAGCAGGGTCGGCATCTCGTTGCGGATGTCGAGGAACGGCTCCGCCTGCAGCTCGCCGTCCTCGATGATCCGGACCCGGCCGAACTGCTCGATCACGAACAGGCGATCGTCGCCCTCGGGCTGGACCATCGCGAGCGGCGCATTGAGGCCGGTGACGAACGGCTCTAGCTTGACCTGGACCTCCGCGTTCACCGCGGCAGCCGTGGAGAGCAGCATCGCGGCGCCGCCCGACAACAGGACATTCCTCAGCTTACACTGCATGTTGTTCCCTCCAGAGGCGCGGGTCGACGGGATGGCCGACCCATCTTGCTTCTCTTGTTCTTGCTCTTGTCGGTCAGACCCGAGCGGGCCCGACCAGAAGCCCAAGACTATTCACTACGGCGAACAAGGTCAACGGGTGACACCTTTCCTTATGATACCTGCGATCGCGGCGACACCCCCCCCGGCTGCCCTGGAGCCCGCATCCCGGCAGCTGCGCGGGTCCCCCTGCCCCCGCGTCCGCCGATGAGCCGCCTCGCCAGAGCGTTCGGGCTCGCCCGCTCGCTCGCCATGTACCACGCGATCCCATTCCGCGCCCGGCGCCTCGACCGCCTCTACGCGCCGTTCGTCGCGGCGGGCGACCTGTGCTTCGACGTCGGCGCCCACGCGGGCAACCGGGTGCGCTCATGGCGCCGGCTCGGCGCGCGGGTGATCGCGGTGGAGCCGCAGCCGGACTTCGTCCGCCTGCTGCGGCTGCTGCACCGCCGCGATCCCGACGTCGTGGTCGAGGCGACGGCGCTCGGGCGCGAGCCGGGCGGCGCGACGCTCCTGGTGAGCGAGGCGACCCCGACGGTGAGCACGCTGTCCCGGTCCTGGGTGGAGCAGGTACGCGCCGGCGCCGGCTTCGAGCGCGTGCGCTGGGCTCGCGAGGTCGAGGTGCCGGTCACCACCCTCGACCGGCTCATCGACCGCCATGGCCTGCCGGACTTCGTCAAGGTCGACGTCGAGGGCTACGAGGCCGAGGTGCTCGCCGGGCTCTCCTCGCCGGTGAGGGCCCTGTCCTTCGAGTACCTGGCCTCGGCGAAGGACGTCGCCCTCGCCTGCGTCGAGCGGCTCGCGGCGCTCGGCGGCTACAGGTACCGCTGGTCGGTCGGAGAGAGCCACCGCCTGGTCGAAGGACCGTGGCTCGACTCGCGGGAGATCGTCGAGGTGCTGTCGAGCCTCGCGCCCGAGGCGGGCTCGGGAGATGTCTACGCGCGCCTCGCCCCGCTGTGAACGAGCCCTTCGCGAGCCACATGGCGCTCGGGCCCTCGGCCTTCGCGCCGGGCTACGTCAGCCGCGCCGGCCGCGTCGACGCCGCCCGCGCGGCCGGGCAGAGCCCCCGCTCCGCCCTCGCCGAGCACGGCATCGAGCGCGGGTCGGAGAATCGACCGCGGCGGCTCGCCCGAATCGCACTGTGACGGCGGGCATTTCGCTGTCGTTGCCACCCGACACGCGCGCGCCGAGTGCCCGAGGCGCCCCGCCGGGCGGCGCACCGTGCGCTCGATCACGAAGCCGATCGCGACGCGCTCGCCGCGCCGAGGACTGTGATCGGGTGCCAGCGGGATCGTCGACCTGTTCGCGCTCGCTGCGTCCGACCGCCGGCGCGCTCGCGCCGTTCGTCTCCCGCACCGGACCGCCCGTCCGCGCCGTTTCCCTGGCATGGGCCATGCATTGGAGCGATGCATTGCCAGACTCTGGGTGAGCCGACGATGAGCGTAGCTGCACTGGTACCACCGAATGCGAGCAGAAGGGTCCCCCGGGGTGACCGGCACGCGGGTACGCGCCGCAGCGAGGGTTCGACCACCGACGGTTCGACCACCGAGGTGCCGGTTCAGCTCGCGCGAGCGGACAGCGACGGCTCGGTCCCGGCGCTCGCGCGCCTGCCCTCCCCGGACAGGATCGAGCTCCGGTGCTCGCGCATCGCCCTCGCGCTGCTCGTCCCGGAAGGTGGACGGTTCCTCACGCCGCAGACCCTGCCCCGGCTCCGCGCACGCGTGTACGTTCCGCAGCGCCGATGCAGCGAGCCGGTGCTGGTCGGATGCGCCCTCAGCGAGGTCGTGGTGTCGGGCTCGGGCGAGTTCATCCTGCGCGGGAGCACCACGGACGTATCTCCCGAGGATCGAGTCTCGCTCGCGCAGTTCTGCGCCCGATGACGCGGCAGGGCCGACGCGCAGCGGATCGGCGTCAGCCCTCTCCGGGGGCGATCCCCGTGTCCTCCTCGAGCGCTTCCTCCTGCGCGGCCAGGGTGCGCCGCTCGCGCTCGCGAACCTTCTCGTAGAACGCCTCGAGCTGCGCCAGCTCCTCCGCGGCCGAGCGCTGCGCCCGCGCGATCCGCTCCGGATCGGTCTCCTCGGGCAGGAGATAGCGCTCGTTCACGAACTCGCGCAGCACCTCATCGAAGAACAGGCCCCAGGCGACCTCGTCGTCGGGGTCGTCCGGGCGCAGGTCGCCCGGGAAGTCCGGGTCCTGAAGCGGCGGCACCAGCGTCGCGGGGTCCGGTGCCGCGTACGGCTCCGGGAGCAGGAACAGCCCCTCGTCGATGAAACCGAGCTCGCCGAGACCCGTGGTCTCGAGACCCGGGATGATCGTCGGCACGTTCGCACCGCCGGTGAAGCCAGGCGCCGAGTACAGACCCAGCCCACCGAGATCGATCGAGTACGCGGCGAACATCGCGTCGATCTGCTCGCTCGATGAGTCCTCGACCCCGAATCCCGGGTCGATCTGCGCCTCCTCCGGGGAGCCCTTGAGGAGCTGGAACAGCGGCGCGTCGACGTTGAAGCGACCGCCCTCGGCATCCGACGTGCTGCCGATCCGATCGTTCGCGATCATCACGACGAGCTCCGTCGCCTGCACCGCGAAGGTCCCGGGCGTGGAGCCGGTCCCGCCGCTGATGCGATCGGTGATCGACCCCGTCGTCGGGTCGTCCTGACGGCCGAGGGCATTCAGGCTGACCTGCCGCCCCCGCACCGCACCTCCAGAGCCGAAGGTGATGTCGCCGCGCGCGACGATGGTCAGCTCCGAGCTCCCGGCGTTCAGCGGCGCCGTTATCCGGACGTCGTAGTCCGTGGCGATGCTCGGTGCCACGAAGCCGGGGAGCGAGTCGGGCAGGCTCTTGCTCGCCATGATGTCGATCGTCGTGCCGCTGAATGGCCCGCCGAAGCCGGTCGGGCGAGCGTTCCCGAGCGCCGCGAGGTTGGTGCCGGAGAACACCGCGTGCGAGCCGCCGAGCTCGAGAGCGCCGCTCGCGTCGAGCGGCGGTGGATCGTTGGTGGTCAGCAGCAGCGAGGCGCCGTCCTCGCCGGCGCGCACGAAGTCGTTGAAGGTGAGGGAGTTGCTCTTGATCACCGTGTCGCCGAACACGCGCACGAGGCCGTTGGTCACGAGCGCGTCGCCGCCGCCCATGGCCAGATCGCCCTCGAGCCGGGTCACTCCGGTCCCGCCGATCGTGAGCGTCCCGCCGGGCGGCGCTGCCGCGACGGTGCCGTTCAGCCGCAGGCCAAGGGTGCCGCTGCCGGCGTTCACGTTCGCCGCGTCGATGGCCGTGACGTTCAGGAGATCGGTGTCGATCCCGCCGGTCATGACGTCGGCGGCGATCCTCGTCGGCGCCGCGATCGCCAAGAGGTCGTCGGCGTTCAGCCCGATGTCGGCGTTGTCCAGGGCGCTGTCGACGATCGCCGTCCCGCTGCCCGACAGGTTCACCGTGCGCGCGCCGGCCGCGGTGAGGTCGAGCCCGCTCGTCCTCCACGCGGCGGCGTTGGCCACGGCGATGTCC
>CAJIAT010000060.1_pt1 | contig 36775 bp, 29 predicted proteins | sample 9199161 | NCBI WGS metagenome assembly CAJIAT01 (sample SAMEA7708281, study PRJEB35096) | sediment metagenome | biome: marine neritic benthic zone biome [ENVO:01000025]; feature: sediment [ENVO:00002007]; material: shallow marine sediment [ENVO:03000034] sea grass bed [ENVO_01000059] ... | reverse complement strand
CGCGCTAGCCCGCATGTTGCACCAGGCATCGCGGGGCTGGCGCAGGACAGGTGCGTCTGGGCGCCGCTGTGGAGCGCGAGCCCAGGCGTGCATGGACCAGCCAGGTCTGCGATAGGCAGCGAGCCGAGGACAGAACGTCGCCACCGCAGCTCGTCGCACCGATAAAGTTTCCCTCAGCGAGTCAGTCAGTTGCAGCCGGCTCGCTGCCGGCCTGGTGCAATATGCGGGCTAGCCAGCTCAGAGATCGCGAACGAGCGCGCGATGGAAGCGAAGGTACCCGCGCTCGGTCCGCCGCAGATGAGGGCGCGCGAGGCGGTGGAGCTCGGGCAAGCGATGCCAGGGCACCGCCGGAAACGCGTGATGCTCGGCGTGGTAGGGCATGTTCCACGCGAGGGCGCGCACGAGCCGGCTGGTGAACGTGGTGCGCGTGCTCTCGAACACGTTCGCCACGTGGGGGCAGCGCCCGTGCTCGGCCATCAGGTACAGGCGCAGGAACGGCTGGCCGAGGAGCGCCGGGATCACCCAGGCGAGGAGCAGAGCGCTCGACCCGGCCGCGAGCGAGACGGCGAGGAGCGCCGCGTAGGCGGCGAGCATCCATCGCGCCTCGCGCCGGACCGCGCGCTGCGCGCCGCGGCGAACGAACGCGTCGTCGCACCGCCCGAGGGCGTTGCGCACCAGCGTGCGGGCGTTGCCGTACCACACCGGCAGCCCGGAGAGGTGCACCAGATACTGCGCCAGGGTCCGCGGCGCCGGCGTCGCGAGCTCCGGGTCGCGCCCGGGATCGTGGGTGTACCGGTGGTGCGCGAGGTGGAAGCGCCGGAACCACTCCGCGGGAACGAGCAGCGCGAAGCCGCAGAGCCTCGCCACCGCGCGATTGATCCAGGGCGTCGCGAACGCGGTGCGATGGACGCTCTCGTGGAGCGGCGTGAAGAGGAAGACGATGGCCACGCCCTGGACGACCACGAGCACGGGCCAGCCCGGGATCTGCGCGACGACGCCCCAGCCGAGCGCGGCCACCGCGCCGAGGTGCGCGGCGAGATGCAAGAGCCCCGGGCGATCGGAGCGACGGATCAGCCGGGCCCGCTCGCCGCGCGGGATCGAAGCGACGAAGCGGCGATGGTCCATGGTGACGGTATGATCCATCAGCGATCGCCAGTTGACCCGAGGCGAGCCTGGGTTCGCCGAGGCTAGCCCGAGCTAACGCCGCGCGACCTTGTCCTCGCTCCACTCGAAGCCCGTGAGCCGGGCGAGCTCCGGCGGCTCCAGCACCTGCTCGTAGCGGCGCCCGCCGATGATCCAGGTCGGGTAGGAGTCGATGCTCTTGGTCACGCACGCGACGGCCCGCGGACCGTTGCGTCCGTCCGGGGTGCACTCGACGTAGGGCAGCCGCTTGGCGGAGGCCTCGAAGAGCGACTTCTGATCGTTGCAGACCGGGCACCAGAAGGCGCCGTAGAATACCGCCCCGCTCTCGCCGAGATGCGTCGCGAGCGCGCTCAGCTCGGGCTTCTCCGGCCCGGCTGCCGGGTCGAAGAGCCCGCTGAAGTGCCCGTGCAGGCCGGCGACGATGGCGACGACCGCGATCGCAGAGCCCGGGACCCAACCGCTGAGCGACGGCTCCCCCGAGTCCGTAGGACGCAGCACCGAGAGGCCGACGAGCAGCGCGGTCAGCAGCGCGAGGGAGGCGAGGCAGTAGGCGCAGGCAGCCTGGATCTCGACCAGCGAGACGACGGTCAGGTAGACGCTGATGGCGAAGCCGATGAGTGCCAGGAGCCAGGCCTGCCCCCAGGCCCGGCGCAGCCTGCGCGAGCGCCACACGAGCCCGGCTATCAGGGCGTAGGTGAGGAGGCCCCAGCCAGCGATCGGCACGCCGAGGAGCGTCGACCAGCGGCTCGACTGGACCACGTCGCAGTCCGAGCCGACGCCACAGGCGAGCGGGGTCGCGCCGAAGAGCTTGATGCCGGTGAGATAGGCGGTGAGCACGATGCCGGCCACGGCGAGGGCGAGCATGGCGATGACCGGACCGGTGACGGGCCTGTGGGCCGCGGCCTTGCCGGCAACGGGCTTGCCCGCCCCGGTCTTCCCGGCGACGGGGCGGGCCGCCTCGGTCTTGCGCGCCGTGCGCCCGCGTGCCGCCTGGGCGCCCTTTCGCTTGCCCGAACGCTTCTTGCTCATCGCCGTCCTCGCTGCCGCTTCGCCTGGCTTGCTCCTCGGCCCCAGCTTAAGAGTCCACGCGGGTCGCGGAAAGTTCCAGCCGCGCCACCGGCGCAGAGCGTGCCGTGTCCGGGCTACCCGGACTTCCCTGGGCTCAGGCCGGCGGGAAGATCTCCTCGAGCCTTCCGAGCAGGCGCGTGAGCTCGGTGGTCATGAAGGCGAAGTCCGCGTCGAAGCGGGCGAGCTCGTCGAGGTCGTCGCCGGCGTCGAGCTCGTCGACGGCCTCGAAGCGCAGGCGCCTGACGCCGAGATCCGCGCTGAGCACCAGCGAGAGGCGCTCCTCGAAGCCGAGCGCCACGCGCTGGACGATCTTGTGCGCATCGAGATGCGCCCGGATCTCCGGGCCCGTGAGGTCCTGGCGCTGGCAGCGCACCACCGAGCCGGCGTCCGCCGGGTCGCGCAGCTCGCAGTCCTCGAGCAGCGTGAAGCCCGCCGGCAGGTTCCGCTCGCCGAGCCAGGCGGTGAGCTCGGAGGTCACCGAGTGGTCGGTCCCGTAGGGCTCGATGCCGAGCCCGGGCACCGAGCGGGCGAGCAGCCCGACGAGCTCCTCGGAGCGCTTGACGCTCGAGGCGTCGACGACCATCCAGCGCGCCGCCGGCGAGAGGTAGGCGTAGGTGTGCCGGCTGCGGGTGAAGGCCTTCGGCATCAGCTCGAAGGTGACCTCGTCGCGCAGGCGCCGGCGCTCGCGCGCGCGCACCGGGCGCGCCTCGCTGTCCTCGATGGCGGCGACGCGCTCCTCGACGGTCTCGCGCACCACGGCGGGCGGCAGCAGCCGCTCCTCGCGCCGCGCGCACACCAGCAGGTGCCCGCCGGTGGCGTGCACGAGCGCCCGGGTGCCGCGCCCGAGCGGCGGGCTCCAGCCGAGACTGAACGGCTCGAGGCCCCCGCAGGGGGTGAACGCGCCGCCAGCGATGCGCTCGGCGAGCTCCTCGGCGGTCAGCTCGAAGTCGAGGTCCAGCCGGTACAGGACGAGATTCTTGAACCACACAGGTGTTTTGCTCCGACGACACGCAATGACCCGGCGCAGCGCGCCAGAATGAGCCCGGTAGCGACCGGAGCCCGCACCGGAAACGACCGTCCGGGGGCGATGATCCCGATTCCGGTCGGAGCGCGACGACACACCGCTGCCCGCGACCCGGTCTGTCACGGTGTCGGGAGGCGAACCCGTCGAAAGGCTACGCGGCGCGCCGCGCGCGAGTGGCGCGGGCCCGGGGGCGCGCGAGTATAGGCGCTGCCGGTCGGGCCGTCACGCGCCGTGCGCTTGCCCGGGCGCGGGCGGCGAGGCACGCTCCACGGCCGCAGATTCGGCGACGTCGAAAGAGGCCAGAACCGCCTGCGTCGACGGTGACGAGGAGAGGAACGCGTGTCCGAGAGGGCATCGAATCGGCCGGGCTTCGGCTGGCGCACCCCCATGATCGTGATCGTGGCGGGCTGCCTGATCTCGCTCCTCGGCTTCGGGGTCCGCTCGGTGTTCGGCCTGTTCCTCGAGCCGATGACCGTCGAACGCGGCTGGGACCGCGAGACCTTCGCCCTCGCGATAGCACTCCAGAACCTGCTCTGGGGCCTGTTGCTGCCGGTGGCGGGCGCGATCGCGGATCGCTTCGGCTCGACGCGCGTGCTCGCCTTCGGCGCCCTCGCCTATGCGGCCGGCATCTGGGGCATGGCGACTTATGCGAGCGGCTTCGCCCTGCAGCTCTTCGGGGGCGTGGTGATCGGGACGGGGCTCGCGTTCACCGCCTTCTCGCTCGCGCTCGCAGCGATGGGCCGCGTGGTCGGCCCGCAGCGGCGCTCGCTGGTGTTCGGCGTCGGCGTCGCGGCGGGCTCGGTCGGCCAGGTCCTGTTCTCACCGATCACCCAGGCCTTCATCTCGAGCTACGGCTGGCACGACTCGCTCCTGATCCTCTCCGTGTGCGCCATGCTGATCCTGCCGCTCGCGTTCGCCCTGCCCCCCGGGCCCGGGGGCAGTGCCTTCGCCGAGCCCGAGCAGAGCCTGCGCGAGGCGCTCGGCGAGGCCACGGGCCACCGGGGCTACATGCTGCTGACCGCGGGCTTCTTCGTGTGCGGGTTCCACGTCACCTTCATCGGCGTGCACTTCCCGGCCTACGTGAGCGATCTCGGCCTCGACCCGCGGATCGGCGCCTACTGCATGGCGATCATCGGGCTGTTCAACATCGCGGGGTCCCTCGGCGCGGGTGCCGCGGGGACACGCTGGAGCAAGCGCTCGAGCCTGGCGGTGATCTACTTCGCCCGCGCCCTGGTCATCGCCGCGCTGCTGCTCGCGCCGAAGACGCCCCTGGTGATGTACCTCTTCGCCGCCGGGATGGGGCTGCTGTGGCTGTCCACGGTGCCGCTCACCTCCAGCATCGTCGCGCAGATCTTCGGCGTGCGTTACATGGCGACGCTGTTCAGCATCGTCTTCCTCAGCCACCAGGTGGGGAGCTTCCTCGGCGTGTGGCTCGGCGGCTGGATCTACGACGCGACGGGCAGCTACGACCCGGTGTGGTGGGCCGGCGTCGGCTTCGGGCTGGCCGCGGCGTTCATCCACCTGCCGATCGACGAGCGCCCGCTGCCGCGGCTCGGCGTGCCCGCGGCGGCCATGCCGCGGGGCCTCGGGACGGCGACCTGGGACGCCAATCTCGGGCCGGTGCTGGTGATGGCCACCGGGCTCGCCGTCATCGTGGTCACCTTCAGCCTGGGCTAGGAGAGCAGGTCGGCGAGCACGCGCTCGAACGCGTCGGGCGCCTCGTACTGGACCCAGTGGCCTGCGCCGGGGACGACCTCGAAGCGGCTCTCCGGGCCGCAGGCCTCGACGATCGCCCGGCGCTCGTCGAGCCACGGGCCGACCGTCGCGTCGTGCTCGCCCCAGACCCCGTGGACCACCGCATCGAGCGCCGGCAGCGCCCGGCGCAGCGAGTCGCCGAGGCTCATGCGACGGCTGCGCAGGCGCGCCCGTTCGTCGTTGCGCGCGTGCACGTGCAGGGCGAGCGGGTCGATCGCCTCGGGCGCGTGCAGCATCAGCCGGGCGAGGTTCTCGCGCAGGGCCGCGGCCCGCTCCTGCGCGCTCATCTCCGGCTCGCGACGGACCAGCTCCAGCGGTGGGCGCCGCACGCCGAGCCCGCTCGCGCCGACGAGCACCAGCGCCGCCAGGCGTCGCCCGAGCCGGCGGGCCACCTGGCCGCCGACCAGGCCCCCGAAGGAGAACCCGACGATCCTGACTGCCTCCTCGCGGGCCACGAGCGCCTCGAGGCCGCCGGCGACGAGCGCACCGAGGCTCGCCGGATCCACCGGCTCGGGGGGATCGGCCGAGTCGCCGAGACCGGGGAGGTCCACGGCGATGACCCGCCACCTGCGGCCGAGCCCCTCGACGTTCCGTATCCAGTGCGTCCAGGAGCCGAAGCCGCCGTGGAGCATCACCAGCGGGGGGCCCGCGCCCCAGACACGCCAGACGAGCGAGCCGCGGCCGCAGGGGCTCTCGTGGCCCGCGGCGGCGTGCTCGAGGGCCGCGACGACGGCTTGCGGGTCGGCGGCGAGGCTCATCGCGCCGGGCGCCAGGGAACGGCGTCATTGAGAATCATAGAGGCCCCGCATGGAGACGTGAGGGAGAATTGATTTCCGATATCAGGCCGCAGGCGGAATAATTCTCATCCAGCAGGGAGTCGACGGGCCCGACGGGCCGCGAGGGAGCGGACGATGAACGATCCGGTCGCCGACCGCCAGCAACGCTTCGACGCGCTGTGGATGCGCATGACGCACGAAGGCCCGCACGCGGCTCAGATATACCGCGAGCTGGAGCGGCTCTACGCCCTGCCGGAGCGGCACTACCACACCATGCGCCACATCGCCGACTGCCTGCGCCTGCTCGATGCCAACGCCGGCCTCGCAGCGGACGTGGACGCGCTCGAGCTCGCCATCTGGTTCCACGACTCGATCTACGTGCCCGGTGCGCCGGACAACGAGGCGCGCAGCGCCGACCTGCTCGGGACGATGGCCGAGGGCTCGCTCGGCACCCGCCTCGCGTCGGTCCAGGCGCTGATCCTCTCGACGGTGCATCCCTCTGCAGTGACGCTCGCCGACGCGCCGCTCATCTGCGACATCGATCTCTCGAGCTTCGCCCGACCGCGCGTGGCCTACCTGCGCGACAGCGTGCGCCTGCGCCGGGAGTTCGGCCACCTGTCGCTGGCCGAGTACTGGGCGGGCCAGCGCGCCTTCCTCGACGCCCTCCTCGCGCGGCCGGAAATCTACCGGTCCGCAGCATTCGACGGCTCCCACGAGGCGGCGGCGCGCGCCAACATCGCCGCGTACACGGACGCCATGGAGCGGCGGATCGGCGAGCCAGCCGGCCGGCGTGCGACGCACTAGGGTAAGACGCGATGGCCATCGAATCGTGGCGCCGCGGCGCGCAGGTCCTTGCCCTGGTCGCGACGACGCTCGCCTGGAGCGCGGTGGCGGCGACGCCCGAGGTGGACGGGGAGCCGTTCGACCGGCTGGTCGAGGGCGGGCACGTGGCCTTCGTGCGCCACGCCCTTGCCCCGGGTACCGGCGACCCTGCCGCGTTCGACGTTCTCGACTGCGCGACCCAGCGCAACCTGTCCGATGCCGGCCGCGCGCAGGCGCGGGCCATCGGCCAGCTCTTCCGGAACGCGGGCGTGCGCCGCGCCCGGGTCTTCTCGAGCGAGTGGTGCCGATGCCTGGAGACCGCGCGGCTGCTGGACCTCGGGCCGGTCGAGGCGCTCCCGGCGCTCAACTCCTTCTACCAGCGCCCGGACGAGCGCGAGGACCGCCTCGCGGCGCTGCGCGCCTTTCTCGCCGAGCTGGGCGACGGCCCGCCGGTGGTCCTCGTCACGCACCAGGTGACGATCAGCGCGATGACCGGGCGCTACGCGGCATCCGGCGAGGTCCTCGTCGCGCCGCTGGATCGGGATGCGCTCGCAGCGGGACGCCGCCTCCCGGTCAAGGCGAGCGCGCTCGTCGAGCCCTGAGGGAGGGGCTCCGTCACACCCCTCGAAGGGCGGGCATCAGCTCCCGGGACACGAGGTGCATGCTCTCGAGCGCGAGGGCGAGCGGCATCCCGGCCCAGTGCGTGCGCAGCACCACGTGGTTCACGCCGAGCTCCTCCCAGAACGGGCGCAGCTGCTCGTAGCAATCCTCCGGCGAGCCGAGCACGAAGCGATCGCGCAGCAGGGCGTCGAGCTCCTGGTCGAAGGACTCCTCGGCGGGCATCACCTTGTCCTGGCCCCAGGCGGCGTAGGCCTGGTACTTGGCGAGGAGGTAGGGACCTGCCTGCTCGATCGCCGTCGCCCGGTCCTTCGCGCAGAAGATCTCGCGAAAGAGCGGCAGCTCGCGCGGCATGGCCTTGCCGATCTGCTCGTGCTCGTCGCGGTATGCGGCGAACTGGCTCCGGATCGTGGCGAGCGTCGCGTGGGGATTGATGAACCAGGTGTCGCCCAGGCGGGCCGCCCGGCGCACCGCCGGCTCGTTGTTGGCGGCGAACCAGAGCGGTGGCCCAGGGCGTTGCACCGGGCGGATGTTCATGCGCACGCCGTCGAGGCGGCAGGTCTCTCCGTGGTGGGTGACCGACTCCTCGGTCCACAGGCGCCCGATGAGCTCGAGGTACTCCTCGAAGCGCGCCACGCGCTTGCCCCTCGGCACGTCGAAGGCGTCGAACTCGACGTCGCGGTAGCCGAGCCCGACGCCGAACACGAAGTTGCCGCGCGCGAGGACGTCGAGGGTGGCGATGGTCTCCGCCGTGTAGACGGGGTTGTGCAGGTTGAGCAGCAGCACGCCGATCCCCGTCGTCATCTCGCCAGCCTCGGGAATGAGCCGCGCGAGGAAGGGCACCGGCTGCAGCTGCTGGTTGTCGCCCTCGTTCAGGTAGTGCTGCCCGGTGATGAGCGAGTCCCAGCCGAACTCCCGGGCGTGATGGACCATGTCCACCTGCTCCTGGAAGGCCGAGACCATGTCCTTGTCGAGGTGGTGCTGGTTGGTGAGGAACAGCCCGACCTTCATGCCCGATGCCTCGCGCGCCTTGCGACCGGCGGGCACCGTGCCGGGTCGCGCGGCACGGGTCAATCGCCACCCGGGCGAGGTACAGTCACCGGCCTGGACAGCCCACCGTCTCGCGGGATGTCCGGGCTGGACAACGCCGCGCACGAATACAGGTCGCGAATGATTCCGAACGCCTTCGACCCGGAGTTCCACGAGCTCCCGACGAGCCTGCCGATCTTCCCGCTGACGGGCGCGCTGGTGCTGCCCGGCCAGCAGCTCCCGCTGAACATCTTCGAGCCCCGCTACCTCGAGATGGTGTTCGACGCCCTCGGCGCCGATCGGATGATCGGCATGGTCCAGGCGCTCCCGGACGCGGCCGGGAGCGATCCACCGGCGATCTTCGAGGTCGGCTGCGCCGCGCGGATCTCGATGTTCAACGAGACCGACGACGGCCGGCTGCTCATCTCGCTGCGCGGCGTGTGCCGCTTCCGGGTGGAGCGCGAGCTGGACTCGATGCGCGCCTATCGGCGCGTCCAGCCGATCTGGGAGGGCTTCGAGGCCGACCTCGGCACGACCGAGCCGCCGGGGATCGCCTTCCCGGCTCTGCGCGTGCTCGTCGAGGGCCATCTGCGGGCGAAGGGTCTCGAGGTGCGCTGGGACCAGCTCGAGCGCCTCCCTGCGGACGAGGTGCTCGACTTCCTCTGCGTGAACCTCCCCTTCGAGCCCGGGGAGAAGCAGGCGCTGCTCGAGGCACCGACCCCGGCCGACCGCGCCGACGTCCTCAAGGCCATCGTCCAGCTCGACGCCGCCCACGGCGAGTCCGGGAGCGACGCGCGCCACTGAGAGCCGGTGAGCCCGCAAGGGCGAGTCGCATCCGGTGCACGCGCGCCGGCGCTGGTGCTATCGCGGGACCCGGTGCGCGAGGCACGCCGGCGAGGGATGGGGTCGGCTGAGCCCGCCGCGAGCGGGGGTCCCGCCAGGCCCCGGCCCCCGGAGCATTCCCACACGAGTCCCTTCCCGGGCCTGCTCCCCGCCGCCCGGCCCCGGCGCCCTGCCGGGATCCCGGATTCGCCCCTTTCGGGAGCGATCCTGAGACGGAGTCGACACCGCTCGTCGGCTGGTACTGCGCCCCCCGGGCGCTCGGCTATCCTGGAAATCAGGGCCCACGGCGGCAAGACCGGGACGGAGAGGAACGAGGATGGACGACCGGACCCGCATGGCGAGCCGGCCTTTCAGGTTCTTCGACAACCGCGAGAAGTACCTCCTCTTCGTCACCACCTGCGGAGAGAAGTGGGCTGTCGCCCAGCGCATCGCGGCGGAGGTCGACTGCCTCGAGCCCAGTCCGCCGGCGCTGCGGGTCTTCGACGCGGGCTGCGGCGACGGCACGGTCCTGGCCTCGGTGCTGCAGTACCTGCACGACCGCCATCCAACGGTGCCATTCGTCGTCGTCGGCAAGGAGATCAGCCTGGAGGACGTGCGGCTGACCCTGGACAAGCTCCCGGACCGCTTCTCCGAGCATCCGCAGACCGTCCTCGCGATGACCAATCTGCGCTACGGCGACGCGCCGGCGCTGCGCCCGGGTCAGGGAGGCGGGGTGGACCGGCTCGGCTGGCACGAGGTCGCCCTGGAGGGAGACTCGACGCACTGCTTCGCGCTCCAGCTCAAGGACCTCAGACCACGCCTCGAGGAGTGGTGGAAGGTCTCCACCAGCGACCGGACCGGCAACCCGGTCTACGACCGGCCCTCGGTGCTCGTCCTGTACCGCGCCGACCAGCGCTTCGCGCTGGATGCCGTCCTGCCGCGCCCGCAGGCGCCGCAGGCGGACTACGACCTGGTCATCGCGGCGCAGCCCTACCGCGCCCGCCAGGACGCGGGGCGCAAGGTGTCGATGGTGCTCGAGCCCCTGGCCCGCTCGCTCGCCGTCGGCGGCCGGCTGGTCGCCATCCAGTCCACCGGACAGGACCCGGGGATGGAGATCATCCGCTCCGTGTGGCCCGGTGAGGACCCCTTCAGGACCCCTGGCCCGATGCTGGTGCGCACGCTCCTGGAGCGCCTCGCCAGCGCGGCACCGGAGCGCCGGTACACGAGCGACGCCGAGCGCAACACGCTGTTCCGCTACGGCCTGCACGTGATGCCCACCGAGCTGAAGGAGCACATCGGCACCTCGACGACGCTCGCCGCGTGGAACGCCGCGGCCTACGTCGCCCAGATCGACGACGAGCGCCTCGACGCGGCCATGTCCGAGGGGCTCTACCTCGACGCGACGCGCGAGGTGCTCGAGCGCCACGGCGGCCTGTGGTTCATCGACGAGTCGTTCGTCGTGGTGCGCGAGGCCTAGGAGCCATGATGCGGCTACCACTTCCGCGATCACCGCTTCGGCGGCCACCGCTTCGGCGGCCACCGCTTCGTCGCGCGCCCCGGCGGACCGACTCGTAGGCTCCCGGCGATGATCGTTCGCTACAAGCTCGCCAGTCGTCGTGATGCCCCTGCAATCGCCGCCATGTCGCGCGATCTCATCGAGTTCGGGGTCGGCTGGAGCTGGCGCACGCCGCGCGTGGCCCACGCCATCGTCGACCCGGACACGGTGGTGGTGAAGGCGATCGTCGGCACGCGCGCCGTGGGTTTCGGGATCATGGGCTTCAGCGACGAGGAGGCTCATCTCGAGCTGCTGGCGGTGACCCGCGACAAGCGCCGCCGCGGCATCGGCCGGGGCCTCGTCGACTGGCTCGAGGACACCGCCCTCGCAGCGGGGATCGGCATCGTGCGCCTGGAGGTGCGCGAGATCCGCCTCGGCGAGCGGCGCTTCTACGAGCGGCTCGGCTACCGCGCGATCGCCGTGACGCCCCAGTACTACGCGGGGCGCGAGGCGGCGGTGCGCATGGCCAAGGACCTCTGGGAGCGGGTCGGCGCCCCGGCCGGCCCGGAAGACGGTCCGGACGACGGTCCGGACGACGGTCCAGACGACGACAGCCTCTGAGGCTCCGCCGGCCGGCGGCTACCTGTAGGCTCCGTTCCAGTCGGTACGCTCCTGCACCGGGGTACGCCCGGAGGTGGCCGCGCGCCCTGGTCCGGGAGCTTCGGTATCCTGGAGGCACTCGACGCACGGCGCCGCGACGCCGGGAGGCACTCGAATGAGCCAGGAGGTCGTGCTCACCTGCGCCGTGACCGGCGGGCACCGCAACTACCACAAGCACCCGGACTTCCCCATCACGCCGGAGCAGATCGCCCGCGAGTGCCTCGAGGCGCGCGCGGCGGGCGCCGCCGTGACGCACATCCACGTGCGCGACCCGCAGACCGGTGAGCCCTCGGGCGATCCCGCTCTGTACCGGGAGGTGGTCGAGCGGATCCGTGACGCCGGCAGCGACGTCCTCATCAACCTCACCACCGGTGAGGGCGGTCGCTACGTGCCCGGGGAGGAGGACCCCACCGTCGGCGGCCCGGGCACCACGCTGCGCAGGCCCGAGCTCAGGCTGCGTCACATCGAGGATCTGCGTCCCGACATCTGCAGCCTCGACGTGGGCACGTTCAACTTCGGCGAGCAGGTGTTCATGAACACGCCGGGCCACCTGCGGGTGATGGCGTCGAAGATCAAGGAGCTCGGCGTCAAGCCCGAGATCGAGGTCTTCGAGCCGGGGCACATCGTGTTCGCCAGGCAGCTCATCGCCGAGGGCCTCGTCGAGGAGCCGCCGATGTTCCAGCTCTGCCTGGGCATCCCCTACGCATCGCCGGCGACCCCGGAGGTGATGACCCTGATGCGCAACCTCCTGCCCGAGGGCGCGCGCTGGGCCGGGTTCGGGATCTCGCGCCAGGAGTTCCCGATGGTCGCCCAGGCGGTGACCCTCGGCGGCCACGTGCGCGTGGGCCTGGAGGACAACCTCTACCTGTCCCGAGGGGTGTTCGCGAGCAACGCGCAGCTCGTGGAGAGAGCAGGACGCATCGTGCGCGAGCTCGGCGCCGAGCTGGTCGAGCCCGCGCGTGCCGCCGAGCTGCTCGAGCTCCCGCCGCGCGGGCAGTCCCCGCCGCGGATCTGATCTGGCCCGGATGACGACCTCACGACGAGAGCTGGTGCCATGTCCGCTCTAGTGTGGTGTCGCGCAACCCCTTGACGCCGATCAGTGCGCCCCCGCGCAGGAAGCGTTCAATGGTCCCGAGGGGCGGGCGTTTCCGCCCCGGCGGCGAAGAGGGAGAGCCGTGAAGTTCGACACACCACTGGAGCGCTGTCCGCACTGCGGCGAGTACGTTCCGCTGGACCAGACGCAGCGCGAGTGCGCGCACGAGCACCGCTGCCCCGCGGGCCGGCGCTGTCCGCTCGACCAGTTCTTCACCGGCCACGACTTCGACCGGTCGCCCGAGCGCGAGAAGAAACGCTAGCCCGCACCAGCCAGGTCTGCGATAGGCAGCGAGCCGAGCACAGAACGTCGCCACTGCAGCTCGTCGCACCGATAGAGCTTCCCTCAGCGAGTCAGTCAGTTGCAGCCGGCTCGGTGCCGGCCTGGTGCAATATGCGGGCTAGGGGTCTGGAGGTGGACGAGCGAGGGCCCGGACGCCGGTAAAGGGGTTCAGAAGCGGTCCTGCCATCGGCTCGCACTGCGCGCTTCGGCCCACCGCGGGCCCGACGACCACCGTGGCACGGGGCGCCGGCGACCCCGGACTCGCGTTCCGGAGCCGACCTCGCGGGGCTGACCGCCCGCGACGGCTCGGACGCTGTGACGGGGATCCCGATTCCGAGCGCGCGCGCCCAGAAAACGCTTCCTGCCCATTCACGGGCGCTCCGGGGCCGACTAGGCTCACTGGAGTGCGCCGAAGGTGATCGGCGCGACCTCACTCCCGCGGAGACGAGTCCGGTGAGCGAATTCACGGAGCGCAGGCACGCCAGGCGTCGAGCTGCGGGGACCGCCGTGGCGCTCGCGGCGCTGCTCGGGACCTGCGCGACGACCCAGGCGGCGACCACCGGAGGACTCGAGCTCCGGCTCGACACGACCCTCGGTGCGGACGCGCCGCGCGGCGCGGACTCACGCACCGAGACCCTGCTGCGCTTCGGGGCCGCGGACCTCAACCGGCGCATCGAGCAGGTCCGGAGCGAGACGGACGAGCTGCGCCAGCGGGGAGACGATCTGGCCACGGTGCTGGCGCGCCAGGAGGCGATGATCGAGCGTCTCCGGACGCTGAGCGGGCACCAGGACCAGGCGCTCGAGGGCCTGCGCTCGACCATTCGATCACGCGCGGCGCGCGCCGCGGGGCCGGCGAGCACACCGGCGCCCGGGCCTATTGCGCCATCGCTCGGGTCGCCGGCCGGGCCGCCGGCCGCGGCGGCGCCAGCGGCCGAGCCGCCCGGGGGCGCTCCTGCGTCCACCGTGGCGACCACGGTGGTGACCGCTCCCGCGACCTCGCGTCCCGCGCCCGCGCCAGCGCGGGCAGCCGCAGGCGGGATCGGAGCGCTCGGCTGGGAAATCTGGGCGGGGATCGGCGGGGCGTTCCTGCTCATCGTGAGCGGCGTCGTCATCGCCGCGAGGCGCCGCCGGGCGAGCGCCCCCGCCACGTCCCGGATCCCGAGCGCACCTGCTCGTCCCTCGCCGCAGGAGACGGTCGCGACGCCCGCTCCGGCCTCCGAGGCGCACGCCAAGGTCCGTGCCGGGAGCGTCGGGACGCCGCCCGGGGCCACGGTGGTGCCGCTGCGACCCTCGGGCCAGCGTGGCGCGAAGCAGGAGCGAGAGTCCAAGGAGCCCGCTCCGCGAGCGCGGGAGAACGAGGCGGGGCCCGCGAGTGGCGCGGACACCCTGGTGGAGGATCGTCCTGCGGACCTGACCGGCGGCAGCGCAGGCAAGGCGGCGGTCGCGAGACCGGCCGACACGCGCGAGAGCGGCTCGGGGACCTTCGTCCTCGGTCCCGCGGCGGAGCTCGGCGCCCGCGTGTCGGAGGACGTAACGACCCAGGGCTCGGGTACGATCGTGCAGATGGGCGCCGGGACCCTGGACGGCTCGGGGACCATCGCCGAGGACCTCGCCCTCGGCTCGGGCACCATCGTCGAGGACGGCTTCGGTACCTTGGTCGAGGACGCCCACGCAGGCTCGGGCACCGTGGCCGACGACGGCGTCGGCTCGCGCACCGTCGCCCACTCGAGCAAGGGCGAGCAGGAGCCTGCAGTCGAGCCCAGCACCGACGCCGCGCGCAAGGGTGCGGACCCGGCGGTTCTCAAGGAGGTCGACACCCTCATCGCCTTCGAGCAGTTCGACAAGGCCAAGGCGGTCCTCGACGGGATGCTCGACCAGGATCCGGAGAACCCGGAGTACCTCCTGCGCCACTACCACGTGCGCACCCACGGCGGGATGGACACCTGCACCGACGACGAGCTGATGCTGCGGGCAATGATGGACGGGCCGCTGTCCGATACGCTGCTTCGGGTGCGCGACATCGGGCGCGGGCTGATGCCCGGCGACCCGCTCTTCAACGACGGCGCCCAGCGCGACGCGGCCGTGCAGGTCCTCGGCCCGAGGAAGACGCCTGCGGACAGCGCTGCACCCGGCGAGAGCGCTTCGCAGGCCACCTCCCCGGCGCACGCCACCCAGGCGGACGAGCTCCCGTCCGACGCCGGCGGGGCGGCGAGCGAGGCGAAGGTCGAAGCCGACGGCGAGCCCGGCGACGCGACCAGCGACGCGGTCGACGGCGACGACAAGGAGGCAGCCTCGCTGCGCCTCGTGCCGATGGACTGACGGCTTCCCCCACGACGGTCGACGCGTGCGAGAATCGGCCGCGGACAGCGCGAGCGGACCCGATGAGCGACACCTTCGACCTGGACGAGCTCGGCGAGCACGACGACTTCGCCGAGTTCGCCGACCTCAGCGCCAGCGACCCCCTCGCCGGCGGCGGTCTCTACGACCGGCTGTTCTCCGATCCCGACACCGCGGACCTGCTCACCGAGCGCGCCGAGATCGAGGCGATGATCGCCGTCGAGTCGGCGCTCGCGCGCGTCCAGGGCCGCCTCGGCGTGATCCCGGCCGACGCCGCGATGCGCATCGACGGCATCCTCACCAATGCGGCGGTCGACGCCGCGGCCCTCGCCCGCGGCACCGCGAGAGACGGCGTGCCGGTGCCCGCGCTGGTCGAGGCCCTGCGCGAGGCCGTGGGGCCGGAAGCCGGGCCCTACCTGCACTGGGGCGCCGCCAGCCAGGACATCGTCGACACCGCGTTGATGGTCCGACTGCGCGCGCTCCTCAATCTGCTCGACGCGCGCCTCGCCGGCCTCCACGACCGGCTCGGAGCCGTCGCGCGAGCGCACGCGGGCACGCCGATGGTCGCGCGCACGCGCACCCAGCAGGCGACGCCCACCACCTTCGGGCTGAAGGTCGCCGGCTGGGCGGCGCCGCTTGCCCGCCACCGCGCCCGGCTCGCGGAGCTGCGCCCGCGCCTGCTCGTGGCGCAGCTCGGCGGCGCTGCCGGTAACCTCGCGGCGCTCGGTCCCCGAGGTCTCGAGGTGATGGACGAGCTCGCCGCCGAGCTCGGCCTGGGCGCACCGCGCGGTCCCTGGCACACCCAGCGCGACGCGATCGCCGAGCTCGCGGGCTGGCTCGGCATGGTGTGCGGAAGCCTCGGCAAGATCGGCACGGATCTGATGCGCCTCGCGCAGCCGGAGATCGCCGAGGCGCGCCCGGGCGCAGGCGGCGGCTCCTCGACGATGCCGAACAAGGCCAACCCGGTGCACGCCGAGGCGATGGCGGCTCTCGCGCGCCTCGCCGCCCATCTGGTGGGGGCGGTCCACGACGCCCAGCTCCACGAGCACGAACGCGACGGGGCCGCCTGGAGCCTGGAGTGGCTGACCCTCCCCCGGCTCGTGCTCGCCACCGGGGCGGCGCTGTTCCACGGTGAGACGGCGGCCGCCGAGCTCGAGGTCGACGCCGCACGCATGGCCGCGAACCTCGAGGCGTCGCAGGGGCTGGTGCTCGCCGAGGCGGCGTGCTTCGCCCTTGCCGAGCACATGCCCCGCCCCCAGGCGCAGGCGCTCGTCAAGGACGCCTGCGCGAGCGCTCGGGCCGATGCCCGCCACCTGCTGGACGTGCTCGCCGAACGCAGCGGCGCGCCGGTCGACTGGGCGGCGCTGCGCGAGCCTGCTGGCGCCACGGGCCTCGCCGAGGCCCTCGTGGAGCGGCTCCTCGCCGCGCCATAGCGGGGCGCCACAGCGGGTCGGGCACCCGCGCTCGCGCGAGAACGCGGGGCCGGGGTGCGCTATCTTTGCGCCGGTCGCCCGCGAGGAGCTTCCCGTGACCCCGGAGCAGGTGCTGTCCCATCGACCGAAGGTGCTGACCCAGGCCCAGCGCGAGAGCTATTTTCGCGACGGCTATCTGCTGCTCGAGCGCTTCGTCGACGAGGACTGGCTGGAGCGGATCTGGCGGGTGACGAACGACTTCGTCGACAAGAGCCGGAGCATGACCGCCTCGAGCGAGACCTACGACCTCGAGGACGCTCACCGCGCCGACGCACCGCGCCTGCGCCGGCTGACCCATCCGGTCGAGCTGCACGAAGTGTACCGGGAGTTCACCCTCGAGGGGCCGCTGGTCGACCTGGCCGAGGATCTGGTCGGACCGGACGTGAAGTTCCACCACTCGAAGCTCAACTTCAAGTGGTCCGGGGGCGGCGAGGAGGTGAAGTGGCACCAGGACATCCAGTTCTGGCCGCACACCAACTACTCGCCGGTGACCATCGGCGTGTACCTGAGCGACGTCGACGACGAGATGGGGCCGATGGGGGTGATCCCCGGGAGCCACGAGGGCGAGCTGTTCGACCTCTACGCCAGGGACGGCACCTGGGCAGGCGCGATCGGCGACGCGGATCTTCCGCGCGTGCCCCTCGAACGCGTGGTCTGGCTGAAGGGACCGCGCGGCTCGGTCACGGTGCACAACTGCCGCATGGTGCACGGCTCGATGCCGAATCACTCGCCGCGGGTGCGGCCCCTGCTCCTGCAGACCTACGCCTCCGCCGACGCCCTGCACTGCACCGGCATCGTCGACCGCGCGCCGCTGTCGAACACCGTGATCCGCGGCCGCCCGGCGAAGTGGATCCACTTCGATCCCCGCCCGTGCCTGAATCCTCCCGACTGGTCGAAGGGCTACACGTCGATCTTCGCGATCCAGCAGGGCGAGCAGGGCGTAGCGTGAGCGATCGCGGTCAGTGAGCCGGTGGCCGACGAGCGCGAGCGCCGCATCTCCTGACCAGGGGTGACGGTCCCCCGGCACACGGCGCTGGTCGCGGGCGCGACCGGAGCGGTCGGCAGCGCGCTGGTCCGCGAGCTCGCCGCCTCGAGCGCCTGGTCGGTGCTCGCGCTCTCGCGCCGCCCGCCCGCCGCGCCCGCCGACGGTGCGGAGCACGTGCAGGTCGACCTCGCCGACGGGCCGGACGCCCGGGCGGCGCTCGCCGCGCACGGCGACGTGTCGCACGTCTTCTACTGCGCGCGGGCGACACACGGGGACGCGCTGGTCGAGGACGCAGGCGTCAACCGGGCCCTGCTGGAGAATCTCCTCGATGCCGTGGAGCCCGCCTGCGAGCTGGCGCACGTGCACCTCGTGCAGGGCGGCAAGGTCTACGGCGTTCACGTCGGCCCCTTCCCGACACCTGCGCGCGAGGACGACCCGCGGGTCGTCGTGCCGAACTTCAACTACGAGCAGGAGGACCTGCTGCGCACCCGCTCGGCCGACACGCGCTGGAGCTGGAGCGCCTCGCGTCCGAACACGCTGCTGCACTTCTCGCCCAGCATCGCCCGGAACCTGGTCTCGACGCTCGGCGCCTACGCGGCGATCGCCCGAGAGCTCGGGGCGAGCCTCGACTTCCCGGGCACCGAGGGCGCGTACCGGAGCATCACCCAGGTCACCTCGACATCGCTGCTGACCCGGGCGATCGCGTGGATGGCGGGCGACGCTTCCTGCGCCGATCAGGCCTTCAACGTCACCAACGGCGACGTGTTCCGCTGGTCGGGCCTGTGGCCGCGGATCGCCGCGGCCTTCCAGATGCGCTGCGGCGCCGTGCGGCCGATGCCGCTCGTGGAGTTCATGGCGGACAAGGAGCCGGTGTGGGCGCGGGTGCGGGCACGCCACGGCCTCGAGGACCTCCCGCTCGCGCGGGTGGCGAACTGGTCCTTCGCCGACGCGACCCTTCGCCGCGACTGGGACGAGATCCTGAGCACGAACAAGCTCCGAGCCTTCGGCTTCGACGGCTGGGCTGACAGCGAGGGCGCCTTCCTCGACATCCTCGCAGAGTATCGCCGCGCCCGGATCCTCCCGCCGTGACGGCCGGACCAGCCGGGCCGATCTCCCGGTCCGTCAGAGATCGCTCATCTGACCCGCGGCGAGCGCCAGCCGCCTGCCCTGCGCCTGCTCGAGCCTGACCACGTCCTCGAGCACGTCGGCGACCTCGCCGGGCACCTGGCCCGGGTCGATCGCCTGATAGGCGGCGACGACCTGCTCGTGCACCTGGAGCGCCCGGGTCAGCACGTCCTCCACGGACAGCTCCGACGCGTCGTCGAGTCCCTCGAGGACATCGGCGAGGGGCCCGCCGGCAGCGCAGTCGAGCCAGGTGTCCAGGACCAGGCGCGAGGCCCCTTCCTCGTAGTGCTCGAGCCCGTGGGCGATCGTGCGCTCCACGTGGGCCGCGTAGTCGAGGATCATGCGCAGGCGCTCGCGCTCGGATTCCGCGCTCAGGGCCTCGTAGCGCTCGGCCAGCCGCCCGTGCAGCTCCCGGGTGTGATCCAGCAGGCTACGAACCTGTTCGAATCGCATGGCCCGCCTCCTGTTCGACCGGGCCCAGGGCTCGAGCGCGCACCCGGCCTGATCCTCCTCGATGACAGCATGCGCCCGCCCGGCGCGCGGGCCATGACGCAGATCATCGAAGCAGGCGACGGGTGGCGGGCGGCGGGCCGCCCGGGAGCGGAGCTCAGATGATCGCGTGGCGCACCTTCGCCGATACCCACTCGCTGAGCACCACCGTCGCGAGGATCACCAGGAGGATGAGCGAGACCTGGGTCCAGGCGAGGTTGGATATCGACGCGTCCAGCTGGATCCCGATCCCGCCGGCTCCGACGAGACCGAGGATCGTCGACTCGCGGATGTTGATGTCCCAGCGGAACACCGAGATCCCTGCGAAGGCCGGCATCACCTGCGGCACGATGCCGTAGGCGAGCACCTGGGCGCGGCTCGCGCCGGTCGCGGTGACCGCCTCGACCTGGGTCTCGTCGATCTCCTCGATGGCCTCGTAGAGCAGCTTGGCGCAGAAGCCGATGGAGCGGAGCCCGATGGCGATGACCCCTGCGAGCACGCCGGGACCGATGATCGCGACCAGCATCAGCGCCCAGATCAGCGAGTTGATGGAACGCGACGAGACGATGACGAGGAGCGCGAGCGGTCTCACCAGGTAGGCGTTCGGCGTCGTGTTGCGGGCCGCGCAGAACGCGACCGGCACGGCGATCACGAGGGCGAGCATGGTGCCGAGCGTCGCGATGTTCAGCGTGTCCCACACCGGTCGCCACAGCGACTCCATGTACGACCACTTCGGCGGAACCATCCGCTCGGCCATGTCCATGGCCTGCTCGGGCGCGTCCTCGACGAACAGCCAGATCGTCTTCTCCGACATCAGCTGCCAGCAGTAGACGAAGATCGCCGTGCCCACGAACCAGCATGCCCACCGGCCGAGCTGCTCGCCCGTGCTGCGCAGGCGCCACACCTTCGTCTCGCCGTGCACGGTGGACGGCACGCTACTGCACCTTCGCCCGGACCCAGCTCGAGGAGTACTCGAGGAACATCACGATGACGATGATGACCACGAGGATCGCCGCCGCGGACTCGAACTCGTAGCGGTCGAAGGCGGTGAGCAGGGTCGCGCCGATGCCGCCCCCGCCCACGATGCCGACGACCGCCGACTCGCGGAAGTTGATGTCGAGCCGGTACAGGCTCAGCCCGACCATGCGCGGCATCACCTGGGGCTGCACCGCGTAGTTGAGCCACTGGAGCCAGCTCGCCCCGGTCGCGCGAACCGCCTCCGCCTGGCCGGGATCCATGGCCTCGATGTCCTCGGCGAGCAGCTTGGCGTAGAAGCCCACGGTGGCGATGGACAGCGCGAGGAAGCCCGCGAACGGACCGAAGCCGAACAGCTTCACCGCGAAGATGGCGAGGATCACCTCCGGGAAGGTGCGCGAGAGCGCCACCACCGCGCGGCACGCGTAGTACACGGGCGGCGGCGCGAGGTTGCGCGCCGCGCCGAGGCCGACGGGCACCGAGAGGGCGACGCCGACCACCGTGGAGGTGACCGTCATCCACGCGCTCTCCAGGAGCCCGTCGAGGATCGCGTCCCAGCGGGTCGCGAAGTCGGGCGGGAAGAATGCCGCGACGAAGCGCTGGCCGCGCGGCAGCCCGTCGGCGAGGCGAGCCCAGTCCACGTCGAGGGAGCCGAGCGCGAGGACCAGGTAGACGCCGGTGCCGATCCACAGGCCCCGGCGCAGCCGAGCGCTCGCGATGAATGGCGGCTTGCGCCAGGTGCGCGACTCAGCCACGCGTGCGGGTCTCAGATCCCACCGACGATGTCCTCGCCCCGCATCTCGTGATCAGCGTGCGACTCGCGCGCGTCTTCGGGCTGCTCACCGTCCTCGTCCACTCGCCGGATCGTCGCCGACCAGTCCTCCTCACCGTAGATGGAGGTCAGCACCTCGGGTGAGAGCCCCTCGGGCGGACCGTCGTAGACGATCTCGCCGAGCTGCAGGCCGACCACGCGCCGCGCGAACATCTGCGCGAGCTGGACGTCGTGGATGTTGATGATCGCGGCGAGCTCGCGCTCCTCGCAGAGCTCGCAGATCAATCGCATGATCTGGCGCGAGGTCTTCGGGTCGAGACTCGCCGTGGGCTCGTCGACCAGCAGCAGCGCAGGGTCCTGGATGAGCGCCCGGGCGATACCGACGCGCTGGCGCTGGCCGCCGGAGAGCTCGTCGGCGCGCTTGTCGACCATGTCGTCGAGCCCGACCCGCTCGAGGAGGCGAAACGCCTCGTCGACGTCCGGCTGCGGAAAGCGGCGCGCGAAGCTGCGCCAGAAACCCACGTAGCCGAGCCGCCCGGAGAGCACGTTCTCCATGACGGTGAGCCGCTCGACGAGCGCATACTCCTGGAAGATCATGCCCATCGACCGTCGCGCTCGCCGCAGGGCCCTCGCCCCGAGCCGCGTGAGCTCGACGCCGTCGAGGGTGACGGTGCCCGCGGTCGGCTCCACCAGCCGGTTGATGCAGCGGATCAGCGTGCTCTTGCCGGCGCCGGAGGGGCCGATGAGCGCCATGACCTGACCCTTGGGCACCTCGAGATCGACCCCCTTCAGGGCACGATCTCCGGTGCGGTACTGCTTGACCAGCGCGTCCAGCTTCAGCAAGGCGCTTCGATCTCCCTGTGGGCGTGACCCCGGAGCTCCCGGACTCCCGCTTCGACAGCGTATCGCGAGGGTGAAGGCCAGCGGAAAGCCGGAGCCCCGAGCGTGAACGCGCGCGGCGCGCGCCGGCCGATCACCGGCGCGCGCCCTGATTCCGCGCTACTTGCAGTCGTAGGAGACGCCGTTCGCGGTGTCGATCTTGCGGATGACGTCCCAGTCGAACTTGTGCGCGATGGACACGAACCCGTTCGCCTGCTTGCCGAACTCGGCCTCGAGCGAGCTGCCGGCCCAGTCGAAGGTGAAGAAGGCCTGCTTGATCTTCGCCGCCACCTCCGGGTGCAGGTTGTGCGCGTGCCCGTAGCCGGTGGTCGGGAAGGTCTGCGAGGTGTAGATGGTCCGGTACTGATCCTCGTTCACCACGCCGCGATCGAGCATGCGGTGCAGCACCGAGTTCGCGATCGCGGCGGCCTCGTAGTCCTTGTTCGCCACGCCGAGAATCGAGTTGTCGTGCTTGCCCGAGAAGGTGGTCTCGAAGTCGGTGTCCGCCTGCAGGCCGAACTCGGACTTGAGCAGCGCCGACGGCGCCTTGAACCCCGAGTTCGAGGTGGGCGAGGTGAACGCGAGCGTCTTGCCCTTGAGATCTCCCGGCGACTGGAGCGCGCTGTCGGCGGGGACGATGATCTCCATCTCGTAGCCGACGATCTTGCCCTCCATCGACATGGTGGCGAAGGGCACGAAGCCCGCGCAGCTCACCGCCACCGGGTTCCCGCCGGTGTTCACGCCGGCGACGTGCAGGCGACCGGAGCGCATCGCCTCGTACTGCGCGGCGTAGGACTGGACCGGGAAGAAGACCACCTTCTTGCCCGTCACACCGGCCATGTGCTCGATGAAGCTGTCCCAGGCCTTCGCATAGACGGCCGGGTCCTCGACCGGGGTATAGGAGAAGATGATCGTGTCCGGGTCGGACCACTGGCCGGGATCGGTCGGCAGGTCCGCGACGAGGTCACGGTCGCGATCGCAGTACTGCTCGTCGAGGGTGCCGCGGTAGGGGCAGTCCTCGGCCTGGGCCGGGGCACCGGCGACGACGAGAGCGGCGGCGGCGGCGAGCCCGGCCAGGCGCCGGAACACGGGTTTTGTCGAGCGCATGTCCTTCCTCCTTGTTTCGAACGCGCCGCGTCTCGGGCGCGGCTTGATCTGTAGCGAGCGCGTACGGGGTACGCGCAACGCCGTTCCCACTTCACCGCCAGGACCAAGCGGGCGGCAAGCGCGGGCTGGCGCGGCGCCTGACGGATGTTACAGTCCCCTTACGCGCCGGTCGATGCCGGGCGTCCAAGCCGGTCGCGCGCCTCGCGGGCCGCCAGAGGAGGAACGGGAATGAACCAGACGACGAGAACGATCCTGATCGCGCCGGTCGCCGTGGTGGCGATGCTCGGCGCACTCGCGGCCCAGGCGGCGGACAAGCTGACGCTGTACTGCAGCCCGCAGATCGAGTGGTGCCAGCTGATGGTCTCGGAGTTCGAGAAGGCGACGGGCATCAAGGTGGCGATGACGCGCAAGTCGAGCGGCGAGACCTTCGCGCAGATCAAGGCCGAGTCGCGCAACCCGAGGGGCGACGTGTGGTGGGGCGGCACCGGCGACCCGCACCTGCAGGCCGCGGAGGAGGAGCTGACCGAGATCTACGACTCGCCGATGCTCAGCAAGCTGCACGTCTGGGCGCAGCGCCAGAATCAAGACGCGGGCGGACGCACGGTGGGGATCTACGCCGGCGCCCTCGGCTTCGGCTACAACAAGGAGCTGCTCGCCAAGCACAACCTGCCCACTCCGGCCTGCTGGGAGGACCTGCTCAAGCCCGAGTTCAAGGGCCACGTGCAGATGGCCAATCCCAACTCCTCCGGCACTGCCTACACCACCCTCGCGACCATCGTGCAGATCTTCGGCGAGGAGAAGGGCTTCGAGTTCATGAAGGCGCTGCACCGCAACATCAACCAGTACACCAAGTCGGGCTCGGCGCCGATCAAGGCCGCCGCGCGTGGAGAGACGACGGTGGGAATCGTCTTCCAGCACGACATCGTCACCCAGGTGGTGAAGGGCTTCCCGCTCGAGGTGGTCTCCCCCTGCGAGGGCACCGGCTACGAGATCGGCTCGATGAGCATCATCAAGGGCGCCCGCAACCTGGACAGCGCGAAGAAGTTCTACGACTTCGCCCTGGATGCCGACGTCCAGCAGATGGCTGCCTCCGTCGGTGCCTACCAGGTGCCGTCGAACTCGAGCGCCTCGCCGCCGAAGGAGGCGCCGGACCTGTCGTCGATCAAGCTGATCAACTACGACTTCAGGAAGTACGGCTCGTCCGCCGAGCGAAGGCGCCTGCTCGCCAAGTGGGACGCAGAGGTGAAATCCCTGCCGCGCTGATCGCGAGCCGGATCCGGAGGGCGGCCGGCGACGCCGGCCGCCCTGACGCTGAATGAGAATCGACCGACCCGTAGCGGGCTGGCTCGTACTCGGCTGGCTCGGTCTGCTCGCGCTGCCCTGGTACGCCATCGAGGACGGCTTCTGGTCCTTCGTCTGGCTCGAGGACTTCTGGAGCGACGACGACCACGCGAGCGCGCTCGCGCAGGTGCTCGTGCACGGACGCGGCTGGCTCGCCCCGATCGGGCTCGCGATGGCGGCGCCGCTGGCGGTGCTCACCCGTCGCCGGACCGATCCCGTCTATGGCGCCGTGCTCCTCGCCAGCGCCGTGGCCGGGCTCGCGTACGTCGCCGCCCAGGGCTTCGCGATCGGGATCCGGGGCTGGGAGTTCGAGGCGCTCGCGGGCCTGCTCGGCGAGCTCGAGTCGCGCCAGTTCGGCCTGGGCTACGGCGCCCTGCTCGCCTGCGGCGCGTTCCTGTTCCTGCTCGCCCAGGGCCTCGCCGCGCGCGGCGCGGTCAACGGCGACGGCTTCGTCGTCGGGTCGATCGCGCTGGTGGTCGCGCTGGTGGCCGTGTTCATCTTCTTCCCGGTGACGCGCATCCTCGCGAGCGCGTTCCAGGACAACGACTACAACTTCGCGCCCGAGCAGTTCCTGGAGAAGATCACCTCGCCCGACATCTGGGGCCTCGGCTGCCTCGGCGGCGAGGTCGCCTGCGGCATCGCCTGGAACTCGCTCGCCCTCGGCGTGATGACCGGCGCCGGGACCACCGCGCTCGGGCTGGCCTTCGCGCTGCTCGCGACGCGCACGCGCTTCCCGGCGAAGCGGCTGCTGCGCGCGATGACGGTGCTGCCGCTGATCACGCCGCCCTTCGTGATCGGGCTCGCCATCATCCTGCTCTTCGGCGTCTCGGGCACGATCACCCAGTTCCTCGAGTGGGCCTTCGGGATCACCCCGAGCCGCTACATCTACGGGCTCACGGGGATCTGGTTCGCGCAGATGCTCGCCTTCACCCCGATCGCCTTCCTTGTGCTCATCGGCGTGGTCGAGGGCGTGAGCCCGTCGATGGAGGAGGCGGCCCAGACCCTGCGCGCTGACCCCTGGCGCACGTTCACCACCGTCTCCCTGCCCCTGATGCGGCCGGGGATCGCCAACGCCTTCCTGCTCGGCTTCATCGAGAGCCTCGCGGATTTCGGCAACCCGCTCGTGCTCGGCGGCGAGTACGACGTGCTCTCCACCTCCATCTTCTTCGCGATCGTCGGCGCCCAGCACGATCAGGGGCGCGCCGCGGTGCTCGCCATCGTGCTGCTCGCGTTCACCCTGACCGCGTTCCTCGCGCAGAACCTCTGGCTCGGACGCAAGTCCTACGCGACGGTGACCGGCAAGGGCGACGCAGGGCTACCGGTGGCGCTGCCGCGGCGCGCGTCCTGGGCGATCCACGCCACCGCGCTGCCCTGGGCCGCGCTGACGGCGGTGATCTACGCGATGATCCTGGCCGGCGGCTTCGTGGAGGTCTGGGGGCTGAAGAACGAGTTCACGCTCCGCCACTACATCGACGCGTTCTCGATCACCCGCGGCCCTGACGGACTCATCTGGAGCGGCGCGGCCTGGAACTCGTTCTCCACGACGCTCACGATCGCCGCGATCGCCGCGCCCCTGACGGCGCTCGTCGGGCTGCTCACCGCCTGGCTGCTGGTGCGCCAGCGCTTCGCGGGCAAGCACGCCTTCGAGTTCGGCACGCTGCTCTCCTTCGCGATCCCTGGCACTGTGATCGGCGTCAGCTACATCCTGGCCTTCAACGTGCCCCCGGTGGAGCTGACCGGCACCGGCGCTATCCTCGTCATCAGCTTCGTGTTCCGGAACATGCCCGTCGGGGTGCGGGCGGGCGTCGCCGCCATGAGCCAGCTCGACAAGAGCCTCGACGAGGCCTCGCTCACCCTCGGCGCGAGCACCTTCACCACCGTGCGGCGCGTGGTCCTCCCGCTGCTGCGCCCGGCCATCGTCGCCGCCCTCGCCTTCAGCTTCGTGCGGGCGATGACGGCGATCAGCGCGGTGATCTTCCTCGTCAGCGCGGAGTACGACATGGCGACCTCGTACATCATCGGCCGGGTCGAGAACGGGGACTACGGCCTCGCGATCGCCTACAGCTCGACGCTCATCGTGGTGATGGTGATCGCCATCACCGCGATGCAGCTCCTCGTCGGCGAGCGGCGCCTCGGGCGCCGGGCCGAGGGCGCGCGCGCGCCGGCGGGTGTCCCCGCATGAAGGCCGCGTCGGTACGCTTCGAGGGCGTGACCAAGGCCTACGGCGAGGTCGTCGCCGTGAGCGAGGTGGACTTCGAGATCGCCGCGGGCTCCCTGGTCACGCTGCTCGGCCCGAGCGGCTGCGGCAAGACGACGACGCTGCGCCTCGTCGCGGGGCTGGAGATGCCGACCTCGGGCCGGGTGCTGATCGGGGCCGAGGACGTCACCAGCCTGCCCGCGACGTCCCGCGACGTGACGATGGTCTTCCAGTCCTACGCGCTGTTCCCGCACATGAGCGTGCTCGAGAACGTCGCCTACGGGCTCAGCGTGGCGGGGATGGCGAAGGAGGAGGTGCGCACCCGCGCCGAGCAGGGCCTCGAGATGGTCGACCTCGCAGGCTACGGGGCCCGCCTGCCGAGCGAGCTGTCCGGCGGCCAGCAGCAGCGCGTCGCCGTCGCCCGCGCACTGGTCCTCGAGCCCGCGGTGCTGCTCTTCGACGAGCCGCTCTCGAACCTCGACGCCAAGCTCAGGCGACAGGTGCGCCAGGACATCCGCGATCTGCAGCGCTCGCTCGGACTGACCGCGGTCTACGTCACCCACGACCAGGAGGAGGCCCTCGCGGTCTCCGACCGGATCATCGTCATGAACCAGGCAGTGGTGGCGCAGGACGGCTCGCCGCGCGAGCTCTACGAGGTGCCCGCGGATCGCTTCGTCGCGGACTTCATCGGCGATGCGAACCTCGTCGACGTGCGCGTCGTGCGCGTGGCCGGCGAGCGCGCCGAGGTCGATCTGGGCGGAGTGACTCGCTCGCTCCCGGCCCGCGGCCTCGAGCCCGGCGCGGCGACGGCCGCGATCAGGCCCGAGGCGATCTCGGTGGAGACCGAGGCCGCCCCGGATCGGATCTCCGGCACCGTGCGCAAGGCCACCTATCTCGGCAGCCACGTCGAGTACGACGTGGACACGCCGCTCGGCGCGCTGTTCGTGGTCGACCACCGGACCGAGCGCCTCGTCGAGGCCGGCACGCCGGTGCACGTCGCCTTCGCGGACCGTGGACTGACGCTGGTACCGGGCTGAGGCTGCGAGGGGGTGGCGGCGTCCCTGCCGGCGGAGCCCGCTCCGTGGGCTCCGTGGCCGGCGTCCTACCGGCCGGTGGGCTAAGAGGCCTGCGCCCACCGCCGCGCATCCGCGGGTTCGGCCAGCATTACGCTGGTTACAAATCATGACACGAAACCGTTACCGAGTGATGACGGAGAACCGGGAAGTTCTCGAAGACAGAACGGAATTCCGTAAACGGCTCCTTGCTGCGAACCGGCTCCTCACCGCTTAGCTTGGCGCCAGGGCCCGCCGCCGGCGGCGCGGTCGAGGGCGAGCGCCCGGCGCGCGGCGAGCACCATCGTCAGCCACAGGACGGCGAACAGCGCGCTCGCAGCCCACGTGAGGCCGAGTCCGAGCAAGGCGAAGTCGTAGAGCCCGTGCAGGAGCATCGCCGCGAGCAGCGGGAGCGCCTGCCAGAGCCATCGCGCGGCGGGCGTGCGCGCGGAGAAGTGGGCGTGGGCGAGCCCGAATCCCCACACCATCGCGAACACGGAGTGCACCGCCGGGCCGACCGCAGCACGCGCGGCCTGCTCGAGGAGGGGCGCGTCGCCTGCGAGGAGCAGCGACTCGGCGCCCGCGAAGCCGATGGCCACGGCGCAGGGATAGACCAGACCGTCGAGGTGCTCGTCGAAGTGGCGCGAGCGCAGCAGCACGAAGCGCGTCACGAGGAACTTCGCGCCCTCCTCGACCGGACCGATCGCGGCGAAGCAGAACGCCGCCACGGCTGCGGTGCCGCCGCCGTAGGGAAAGCCGACGCCCGCCGCCTCGAGAAGCCGGTAGGCGGCGAAGGCGACGGCGCTCGCCAGGCAGCCGAGGGCGACGGCAGCGAGCAGCATGCGCCGCGGCTCCGGGCGCAGCGCATCCTTGACGTCGAGATACATCACCCAGAACAGCGCGCCGGCGACGGTGAAGCCGAGCGCCGGTGCCAGCCCGCCCAGCGTGTCGCCACTCATACTCGGGCCGCACGACCGCGGCCCGCCGGCCAGCCCCGAGACATCCCCGTCGACGACCGTCCCCGTGCAGCCATGCTTCCCCCCGGCTCAACCGGAGGATAGCCAAAGGCCGAGGACGGCGGCGGCGCCGCCGCGTCTCAGGTGCGCAGGCGCTCGCCCCGGGGATCGAAGGGCGGCTCGGCGAGCACGCGCGCGAGGTGGGGACGCCCGAGGATCGCGACCTCCACCTCCCGGCCGGGAACGGCGTGCTCGGGCTTGACGAAGGCGAGCGCGATGGAGGCGCTGACGCTGTGCCCGTAGGCGCCGGAGCTCACCTGGCCGATCGGCGCGCCGCCGGCGTCGAAGACGGGCTCGCCGCCGACCGGATCCGCGCGTTCGGTCTCGACCTCGAGGGTGGTCAGCAGCTCGCGGGGCGGGAGCTCGCGCACGCGCAGCCACGCGTCGCGCCCGAGGAACTCCGGCTTGTCGGCCTTCACGAAGCGGTCGAGCCCCACCTCGTGCGGCCAGTACTCGGGTGAGAACTCGCGGCCCCAGCTCCCGTAGCCCTTCTCCACGCGCAGCGACAGCAGCGAGCGCGAGCCGACCCGGCGGATCCCGAGATCCTCGCCGGCGGCGAGGAGCGCATCGTGGAGCGGCGCTTGCGCGCCCTCCTCGACGTAGATCTCGTAGCCGAGGTCGCCGCTGAAGGAGACCCGTATCACCGTCGCCGCATGGCCCGCGACCTGCATCTCCCGGCAGCGCATGAAGCGCAGCGCGTCGTTCGAGACGTCGGCGTTCGTGAGCCGGGCGAGCAGCTCCCGGGCGCGAGGGCCGGCGACGTTGAAGCCGACCACCGTGTCGGTGAGCGAGCGAACGGTCACCGAGCTCGGCCGCGGCACCATCTCGAAGTAGCGCCGGTGGTAGCGCTGCGCGAGGGCCGAGCCGATCATCAGGTAGCGATCCTCGTCGAGGCGCGACACCGTGAAGTCGCCGGCGATCCCGCCGCGCAGGCCCAGCATCGGGGCGAGGCACGAGCGCCCCACGGCTGGCAAGCGATTGGCGAGGACGCGCTCGAGCCACTCCCCGGCGCCCTTGCCCGCCACCTCGTACTTGCCGAAGCTCGACACGTCGATGAGGCCGACGCCTGCGCGCAGCGCCCGGCACTCCTCGCCGACGACCTGGTGCCAGGGCTGGCGCTCGAAGCCGAAGCTGTCGACGGCCTCGACGCCGTTGGCCGCGAACCACAGCGGATGCTCCCAGCCGTCGTTCAGCCCGAACACGGCGCCCGCGGCCCTCTGGGCCTCGTAGATCGGCCGCGTGCGCACGGGGCGCCCCGCCTCGCGCTCCTCGTAGGGAAAGTGGATCTTGAACCGGTGCGAGTAGCAGTCCAGCGCCCGGGCCTTCGCGTAGCCGCCGCTCGCCCACTCGCCGAAGCGCGCCACGTCCCAGGCGAACATGTCGAGCTCGCTCTCGCCCTCGACGATCCACTGGGCCAGCGTCAGCCCGAGCCCGCCGGACTGGCTGAAGCCCGGGATGATCCCGCAGCACGCGTGGTAGCCGGGCAGCCCCGGCACCGGGCCGAGCAGGGCCGCCGAGTCGGGCGACCAGATCATCGGGCCGTTGATGACGCGCTTGACGCCCGCCTCGGCGAGGGCCGGCACCCGCGCGCAGGCGCGCATCACGTTCTCCTCGATCCGCTCGAGGTCGTCGGGCAGCAGCTCGTGGCCGAAGTCGCCAGGCATGCCGTCCTCGGCGAAGAGGCGTCCGTCACGCTCGTAGGCGCCGACCAGCAGCCCCTTGCCCTCCTGGCGCAGGTAGTACTCGGCGTCGCGATCGGCCACCGACGGGAGCTCCCGGTCGAGGGCGGCGATCTCCGGGATCGACTCGGTGACGAAGTACTGGTGCTCCATCACCGTGAGCGGCAGATCGAGGCCCGCGAGGCGTCCCACCTCGCGCGCCCACAGGCCCGCGGCGTTCACCACCACGGCGGTGCGCACGGTGCCGACCGGGGTGACGACGTCCCACTCGCCGCCCCGGACCGGGTTCGTCTCGAGCACCGGGGTGAAGCGGTGGATCTCGGCGCCGTTCGCGCGCGCCCCGGCGGCGTAGGCGTGGGTGACGCCGGAGGGGTCGACGTGCCCGCCGTCGACCTCGACCATCACGCAGCGCACGCCCTCCAGATCCAGCAGCGGGTGCAGCTCGCGGGCCTCGGGGAAGGAGAGCTCGTGGAAGTCCACGCCGTACTGGCGCGCCTTGGCCGCCTGGATGCGGAGCTGGTGCTCGCGGTCCGGGGTCTGGGCGAGGTAGAGCGAGCCCGGCCGGTGGATCCCGCAGGACTGGCCCGTCTCGCGCTCGAGCTCGTCGTAGAGCCGCATGGTGTAGTACTGGAGCCGCGAGACGTTGTTGACGTCGTGCAGACCGTGGATGTTCGCGGCCGCGTGCCAGGTCGAGCCCGAGGTGAGCTCGCTGCGCTCGAGGAGCACGACGTCCCGCCAGCCGAGCTTGGTGAGGTGGTAGGCGATGCTGCACCCGACCAGCCCACCGCCGATCACCACCGCCTGTGCGTGCGTCTTCACTGCCGTTGCCCGCGGCGCCCCCGATCCGGGAGCGAGGCATTCTGGGCCCCGGTCGGATCGGGCGGCAGTCGCGGTTCCGGCAGCCGCGTACGTGGACGCGACGACGCGGGCAGCGGTACCTGGACCTCAGCGCTCGTCCGCTGCCACGGTCCGCATGAGGACGCGCTCGAAGCGCTCGGGGCTCGGCCCCTTGCAGCGCGCGCCGTCACCGTGGCCCTGGCCGTCGCCATGCCCGTGGCCGTGAGCCCCGTGTCCCGCCGGGTGATAGACGCCCGTGACCATGACGCTCGCGTGGTGCACGCCGGGCACCGGGGCCACCTCGACCTTCGCCTCACCGGCGCCCTTCCCGTCGACCTCGAAGGCGAGCACGCGGTCGTCGTGCCGGAAGCGCTCCGGATCCTTCGACTCCAGCTTCGCGAGGACCTTGCCCGAGTCGTACTTCAGGCCCCTCGACTGGCGCAGGTACGCGCCGCGCACGGTACGCGCGTCGAACCCGCCGGCGAACAGCTTCGCGAGGTCGACGCGCGGCGACATGAGCCTGCCGTAAGCCTGCACGTCCGAGATCGCGCCCTGGAGCACCTCCGGCTCGAGCCGTAGCCGGACCGCATCGGCCGCGTCCGCGAGCAGATCGATCCGCAGGCGCGTGCGCGCGTAGATGTTCACGACAGCGTTGCACGCGTCGTCCGGATCACCGGTGGTGAAAGGCGGCATCAGGTCCAGTCCGTGCACGTTCGGTCTGGAGATCAGCCGCGCTGCTGCGCGACTCCCGAGCTCGTTCCGGGGCCGGAAGTAGCGCGGGCCGCGCACCGGCCCGGCCGAGACCGGCGCGAGCAGCGCCCCGACCGAGAGCATCAACATCTTCGCCATGTCCCGCGCCTTGTACGAGACCATGAGCTGCCACCTGCCGACCCAGACGTGCGCCGGGGCGCCGTCGCGCTGCATGAACAGCGACAGCCTGCCGTTGCTCCGAACCGCGTTCACCGACGGCATCGCGTGCCCCGCGTGGCCACCGTGATGTCCGGAGTGGCCGAATACGACGCTGCCGTCGGGAGCGACGAGGTGGAACGACCAGTGCGGGTCGGCGAAATCCATCCCCTGTGAGGTGATGAAGAAGCTGTCCTCGGCGCTGGTCGCGTAGAAATCGACGTGCGTGTGCTCGCCGGCGAAGAGCTCGAGCACCGGGTCGACGATCGGCGTGTAGCCGATCGCAGCGGCGAGCGAGTTGGTATAGAACTTGTCGATGGTGCCCGCGTTCTCGCCGTGGAAGACCTGGGTGAGCGGTAGGGTCGTGCCCTTGGTGACGAGCTGGGCGAGCGTGGCGTAGTCGACGTCCGCGCCGGTGCCGAAGCCCATCGCGAAGACCGCGGTGTCGCCGAGGCTTCCGGCAGGTATCGACGCGACGGTCGAGCCGGTCGTGCGGTTGCCGTCGGTCAGGATGGCGAGATAGCGCTGCTCACCGGCCGGGAGGTCGCCGAACGGCGCCTTCACGAGGGCCGCGTCCGCATGGGTGAGGGCGTCGGCGAGCGGCGTGCCGCCGCCAGGCGACATCGTCGCGACGACCGCGTCGAAGACGCCGTGCCCGTGCGACCCGCCGTTCTTGACCAGGCCGCTCGGCGTCGCGGCGCCGAAGACGGGCGTGAACTGGTGTGCACCTCCCGTCGTGCGGAAGGTCTCGACGCCGGCGTAGACGTAAGCCTCCTTGCTGGTATAGGCCGCCTCGCAGTCCTGCAGGAAGGCGCTGACGCCGCGCGTCGCGGCCTCCCACTTGGTGACGTCGGGCGCCATGGTGGTCATCGGGTCCGGCGTGAGCTGCGTCATGCTGCCGGTGCGATCGAGGCAGACGCCCACGACGGGCAGCGTGTCGTAGGTGTATCCGAGCGCGCGGTGGTCCAGCGTGTCGACGTTGCGCTGGGCGCCGAGCGCGCCGTAGTCGGGCATCACGATCGGCGCCATGTTGACGTTGGTGCCGTAGCCCGCCACGGCTCCGGTCCACGGATACATGATGTCGTTTCGATGGTGCTCGGGGTTGCCGCCCGCGACGGGGTAAACGTCGCCGTGCCCGTCGAGCTGCCACATCGCCCAGAGCCGATCGATGTTGCAGTGGTGCATGTAGAAGATCGGATCGAAGGGCGAGGCCGTCGGGTTGCCCATGTGCCCGCCGATGTAGCCGTGCAGGCCGTTGTGCATCTGCTGGAAGGGGAAGCTGGTGAGCCCGTTGCCGCTCTCGACCGCGTTCTGGAAGGTCGCGTAGGTCGTCATGCCGAGCGCTTCCTGCATGTCGGTGATGGTCGGCAACGTGCCGCCGACGTTGCGCCGCAGCGGCCCGTCCCAGGCCGGCGCGAAGGCGCTGTGCAGGTTCCAGCCGTCGAGACCGGCCGGCCACCAGGCTGGCAGCGCCGTCGGATTGCTCCCGGTCCCGGGCGTGTCCGCTGCGAAGTAGCCGCTCGAGACGACCTGGGTGCCGGGATCGCCGTCGGGACCGAGGAAGTCGTCGGTCATGAGCGGCGCCGGATCCGTCCAGTCCCAGTACGGCAGCATCACGCCTGGCACGTGGCTCTGCAGCTCCACCTCGAGCCGGTAGAGGAAGTAGCGATGCCAGCTGAAGAAGCTGAACGCGCCGGTGCCGCCATGGCCGAAGTTCACACCGGGCGAGCCCGGCGCGAACGCGTTCTGGATCATGCGGTGCACCGCGACGAACTCGTCCCAGCGCCCGTAGCGCTGCGCCGGCGGCGCCGCGGGATTGACGATGTCGGCCTTCATCAGCACGCACGCGCGCACGAAATCCTCTATCTCGGGGGCGCTGAGGTACTTCGCGTTCCTTCGGACACCCATGTCGGTTCCTCCTTGAAGCGTCCTGAGCGTTTCTGCCGGTGGGCCGGGAACGGTCGCGACGCGCGGGCGCGCGCGGTCCAGGGTGCAGGCAGGCCCGACGAGTCGCCGGGCGCGACCGGCCGCCGGCGCGGCGGTGCTCGGTGCGCCCTGTGTAGCGCACGCCAGCGACGCGACCAGTGAGATATGCCACTCGCAACGGAGATCCGCCGGGTGGATCGAGCAGAAAACGGCGCGAATCTCCCTCACCCACTCGCGCAGGCGCGCGGTCCAGGCAACCGCGAACGATCCCCAGCGGGCCCTCATTGCTCCGAGCAGACATTTGGAGAGCAGAGCGGGAATATGAGCCACCTGCGTTCGCGCAGCATGCCCGCCCCCCTTGTCGGGGGGCCGGCCACGACTGCGGGGACGCAGCAGGTAGGGCAACGCAGGGAGCAGTTCCAGATCGGCAGCGACAGTCACACTGGGGGCCGGGTCTGCGGAGCGTCGCGGAGTGCGCGCCCGCGGTCGACCTCAGGAGAACGCGGCCGGGATGTCGTAGTAGAGCAGCATCGTGACGATGCCGGCGGCACCCATGATGAGGAACGCGACCAGGCACTGCTTGAACAGGCCCCGGTCGCCGAGCGAGAAGACCAGGAACAGCTTCATGTAGGTGTTCGACAGCGAGCCCAGCACCAGGTTGAAGCTCGCCCAGTCGAGGCTGATCAGACCGGCGCGCTCCAGGTCGCTGACCGAGAACGCGATGGCATCGGCGTCGGTGAGCCCGCTGACGATCGCGACGACCGGCAGCCACGCCTCTCCGAGGTAAGACGTCGCCACGCGCGTCACTATCAGAATGGTCGCGAAGACCGCACCGAAGGTGAGCGCCGACTTCAGCGAGAACGGGTTGTCGAAGCTGATCTCGCCGGACTCGACATCGCCCGCCTTGCTGCTCATCAACAGGTAGGCTGCGAAGAGCAGTCCGGTACCGCCGGCGACGAGCATCGGCAGGGTGATGTTCGCCATCAGCGCCTTGTTGAACACCCCGATCTGCAGCACAACACGCGGGAACATCACCGAAGAGGCGAGGATGACCGCGACCGCGAAGACGCGATTGAGCTCCGGCAGCTCCTTGCTGCGCCCCGAGAAGCTGAGCGTCGTGACCGTGCTCGAGGCCAGCCCGCCGATGAGCCCCGTCATCCCGATGCCGGCGCTCGCCCCCACCATCTTGATGAGCACGTAGCCGATGAAGCCGATGAACGACACCAGGACGACGATCAGCCAGACCTTGAACGGATTGATCGCCGAGAGCACCACGCTGATGAGCTTCGGGACATAGGGCGCGGCGAGCTCCGCGTCGACGGCGATCGAGTCGAACGGCGTCCTGCGGCCGAGGGCCCGCAGCGTCACGGCGTCCTCGGAAACCCCTTCGACCTCGAACGCGCCGACGCTGCCCCTTCCTTCGATGTATACGTCGAGGTGCTCGTCCAGCGCGAAGACCTGTTCGGCGAGGGGCGTGAAGCGCACGGTGCCGGCGCTCGCGTCCACTGCAACGACGGTCCCGATCTGCGCCGTGACGATGCTGTCGAGCGGCTCGCTCGGCAGCACTGGCAAGACGATGAACGTGATCACGAGGAACTTCAGCGTCGCCTGGACCTCGAAGTCACGGATCTGGGTCCCGAATCGCTCGATGAGCTGCTTCTCGGAGAGAATGAACAGCACCGCGATGGCGATGGCGATCGCGAGCGCCGGCGCGCCGATGACGACGAGGACGCCGAGGAAGAAGGTGACGACTCCCGCCCCCTCGGTGGTGATTCCGGTGTCGCGATCGGGTAGGTCGCGGCCGCCCGCCCAGTAGCCGGAGACGAGGAGCACGAGAACGGCCACCAGCCCGGCGACAATGATCCAGGCGTTGCCGAGCTGGACGCTGGCGAAGGCCGTCGTCGCGCCGATGAAGGCGAAGATGACGAAGTCGCGGATCGTCGCGTGTGGATTGTCCGATTCGCCCATCGACCGCTCGAGGCCGATGAGAAAGCCGATCAGACCCGCGGTACCGAAAGCGAGGAACGCGTTGATGAGCTCCGGTCGTTCCATACGCGCTCGCTGGTGCTAGGGCACTCTTGGGCGGAGGCCTTGTGGCATGGTTATGTGCCTTGCCGCGGTCTCGTGGCGCTTCGATTATGGGCTCTTGGGTGCTCCGGATCGAGCAGGCGATGCGTCGAAGGGGGTCTTCTCGTATGGAATCCTGCTGAGCGTGTGTGGCACATGTAATCCCGGCGAGCCGGTCGCGTCTGCTCGTCCTTGCTCTTCGCCATCACCATCTCCTCTTACTCGGCACGCGCGCGGCGATGCGTCCGGATCGCATCGATGATCCACTGAGAATTGGTCTCAGGAGGTTTCGGCTTCGAGCGCCTGGTCGTGCCCGCGCTCAACGCTGTCTTCTAACGGGTCGAGGTTCCGAAGGTCGCGTAGAGGCGCCGCGACTGGCGCGCCCGCTTCGTCAATCCAGGGTGACCCGAACGCCCTCGGCGCTCGAGCGCACCGCCGCCTCGATCACTCGGATCGTGTCGCGGGCCTCGGCGGCGGTGACCGGTAGCGGCGCGCCGGTCTCGATGGCGGTGCGCACACCCGCGTAGTAGCGCTCGTAGGCGCCGGGAGCCGTCGGCACGGTCTCGGTGTGGAGCCGCCCGTCGGCGAAACGGGTGAGCTCGCCGTGGCGCGCCGGCGCCTCGACCCCGTAGCCGTCGTCGCCGGGGACGACGCCGGCGATGAGGTGCTCCTCCTGCGGGTCCATGTGCGACTTCAGGAACGAGCCGCGGGTGCCGTGCACGGCGTAGCGCGTGGAGTGCTCGGGCACGAAGTAGCTCATGACGAGGTCGATGCGCAGCGGGCCACGCCCCATCCAGATGTGCGCCCGGTCCGGCACGCGGCCGCCCTCGCGCTGCACGAGGATGTCCGCCTGGACCCAATCGGGCATGCCGAAGAGCACCAGCGCCTGATCGACGAGGTGCGCACCGAGATCGTAGTGCACGCCCGTCGCGGCGCCCGGGCGCTGCTGCCAGCGGTCCTCGACGTCGGGCCAGAAGAACTCGAAGTGGGCGCGATAGCAGGTCACCTCGCCGAGGGCGCCTGACT